>Ga0208903_1001769_pt1 | contig 11510 bp, 16 predicted proteins | sample AntAceMetag02UKJ_FD_184769 | JGI IMG/M metagenome (GOLD analysis project Ga0208903, IMG submission 184769) | Saline lake microbial communities from Ace Lake, Antarctica - Antarctic Ace Lake Metagenome 02UKJ (SPAdes) (version 2) | ecosystem: Environmental > Aquatic > Non-marine Saline and...
GAGCCTTAACAATTCTACCGTTCATAACAGCAAGAATTGGCTCATCCTTTTTCCCTGTAATAAAGTCAGCACCATTATGATGCCTAGTATTTTTCTTAGTTACGGGATCTTTCCTCCAGCCAAAAGGAGAAGTAATTCTATACTTTCCCTTTACTGGCATTACAAACTTATTTGACATATAATCTCCTTACACATAGTATAGCATAGAGCCTCAAGCAGGACTCGAACCCGCCACCTACGCATTACAAGTGCGTTGCTCTACCAGATGAGCTATTGAGGCATAGAGCGAATAGCGGGAATCGAACCCGCGCATTAACCTTGGCAAGGTTACGCACTACCATTATGCAATATTCGCTAGTGTCCATGTTTATCCCTATACCCTTGGGAGTGGCTTGGACAACACCATTAGCGACTCAGAGGGATTCCGACACCCCAACCTTCGCCTCGACAGGGCGATGCTCTTCCTTTGAGCTACTGAGCCAGCTCCCCCTCCTAGATTCGAACTAGGGACCTTAGAGTTAACAGCTCTCTGCTCTGCCGCTGAGCTAAGGGGGAAAGTGCCCGTTAAGGATGGGCTTCCATATATTTATTTGTTGTAGACTGTCTCTAGCTCTTTTACAAGCTTTTTGAGATCAGCAATTAGCTTCTCTGCAGTTGCCTTGTCTAGCTCATCACTTGACTTGACATTAGTAGTTACCGACTGCAAAAGCACTGTGGTGCTGTCCAAAGAAACTCCAAGCAGTTCTCTTGGGTCTGGCTGTGTCTCAGGCTCTGGTTCTGGTTCTACCGCAGCAGCAACTACGACTGGAACTGCTGTAGCAGCTGTGATTGCTGTAGCAACTGATGTAGTGTTTCCTACCCTAACTGGAAAGGCACCACTGCTAAGAATTGGATATCGATCCTGCAATCTACGAGAGTCTGACTTTAGTACCTCGCTAGTATAGGTAAATCCTCTTACGATAATATCGGATTGGATTTGACTACCACGATATAAAGTAGAGCCAACAGCTACAACATCATCAATACAGGCTGGGTAATCGATTCTATCTCCTCTACCATGGTTTCCTGATGCAGCATAAACCGTTGTGCCCATAGCCTTCAGCAATGAAATATCACTAACAATCTCATTATGCGTGTCAATCACGTTAACCCCTGGAGATGCTGGTAAACACCTTGAGCCATTACCAGCATTATAAGAGAAGGAAACAGAGCCAATGTTGTAGGCGTCTCGATTCTCCTGAATCCAATCTAGTGCAGCCTCAAATCCAAGTCCATTTATAACACTTGTCTTAATGTTTGCAGCACGAATTAGAATAATGGTAGCACCTGGATTGTTTGCCCTTACGATGTCTGCCATAATCGTTCCATGATTATAGTTACGGAAATGTGAAGATGTAACTGGCTTGTCGTCTCGTGCACAGAGCACTTCTCCAACAACGCATACATCAACCACATTGCCACTAATTAGTGAGCTATCAAAGTTTGCATCGATGATTGCAATTGCATTTGGTGTTTCTGCCTGTGCTGGTGAAACAGCAACAAGTGCGAATAGTACTGCAGCAATAGCTGCGATTTTTTTCATCATAGTTTCTTATACCCCTCGGTTATTTTTTTATTGTAAAATCTTAAAGACATGTAGGCAAGGATCTCCGCCCTCTTCCCACTCTTTAGATTCTTCTTCTGTCATGTATGGGTCTCCGTCATGGGTATTGCAAAAGGCATCTGAAATCCAGCCTTTGTCATAGCCAATCTTAGCCCAGTCCATAAACCCATCATAATCTTTCATAACTTATATTCTACTCTCTCTAGAATGGTTTGTCAAGAACTAAAAGTCCCAGTCCTCATCTTCTGTTTGCTCATGCTTAGCAATCACGTAGCTTGATCCAGATCCAGAGAAGAAGTCGTGGTTTTCTCCTGCATTAGGAGCCAAGGCAGAAAGAATGGCTGCACTAACATCGCAAACGTCTTTAGGAAACAGTGCATCGAATCCCAAGTTCATTAGAGCCTTGTTAGCGTTGTAGTGCAAAAACTTCTTTACATCTTCTGTTAGTCCGACTTCATCGTAAAGCTCTGCAGTATAGCGGATCTCATTTTCATAGAGCTCCATAAGCATGCTGTAAGCGTAAGCCTTGATGTCTTCTTGAGCGGAAGCATCTAGCTTGTTGTAAGCTACCTGGAATTTGTACCCGATGTAGTATCCGTGTACAGCTTCATCCCTTATGATAAGCCTGATAAGATCAGCAGTGTTAGTTAGCTTTGCTCTGCTTGATAAATACATTGGCCAGTAGAAGCCAGAGTAGAACAGGAAGCTTTCCAGCAGAGTGGAAGCTACCTTGCGCTTTAGCGGGTCATCACCGTTGTAGTAACCAAGGATGATTTCAGCCTTTTTCTGAAGATGCGGGTTTTCCTCGCTCCAGCGGAACGCATCCTCAATTTGCTCAGAGGATGTTAGGGTTGAAAATACACTAGAGTATGACTTGGCATGAACGCTCTCCATGAAAGCAATGTTGGTGATGACAGCTTCTTCATGCTGAGTGATAGCATCTGGAAGAATGCTCATTGACCCTACCGTACCCTGGATAGTATCCAGCATAGTTAAACCAGTAAACACCCTCATAGTGAGAAGCTTTTCATTGTCCCTAAGTGTTGACCAGGACTGAATGTCATTGGAAATGGGGACCTTCTCTGGCAACCAAAAGTTAGCTGTAAGCCTGTTCCATACGTCTAGGTCAATCGGGTCTTCAACTTTATTCCAGTTAATGGGTCTTGTAATCATAGATGGGGTCTCCTTGTAGATATAAAGTATACCATGGGACTCTTCATTATAACTGGCAACTTACACAGCCCTCCATGTCAGTTCCCTCTAAGGCGTCCTGCCTAATTCTAATGTAATAAATGGTTTTGATACCCTTCTTCCATGCGTAAATCTGTGCACGGTTTACGTCTCTTGTGGTTGCGGTGTCTTTGAAGAACAAAGTCAATGACAAGCCTTGATCTACGTGCTGGGTTGCAGCTGCATAAACATCGATAACTTTCTCTGGACCAACCTCATAGGCATCCATAAAGTATTGTCGGTTGTCATCAGTCATGTGGGGAGCTGGGTAGTATACCCTGCCCATCTTTCCTTCTTTACGGATCTCAACCTGTGCAGCGATAGGGTGAATAGATGACGTAGAGTTATTTACGTAGCTGATAGACCCTGTAGGAGGAACAGCCTGAAGGTTCTGGTTGTAGATACCGTGCTCCATGACTGAAGCCTTTAGCTCTACCCAGTCCTTCTTTTTAGGAAGCTTAATCTTGGCATCTTTAAATAACTTAGCAACCTTCTCTGTAGTTGGTTCCCACTTCTGAGTAGTGTATTTGTCAAAGAAAGATCCATCCGCATACTTAGAGTTCTCAAAGTTGTCAAATGGTGACTTAGTTTCAATAGCTATCTGGTTAGATGCTTTTAAGGCGTAGTACAGTACTGCCAGGAAATAGATATTAGTGAAGTCAATGGACTCTTCATCTCCATAGTACATCTCTGATTTTCCAAAGTAGCCATGAAGGTTCATCTGGCCTAGCCCAATAGCTCTAGACTTCCGGTTACCCTCGGCTACAGACATTACGGAGTCTATGTAGGATAGCTCTGAGACCGCTGTGAGCGACCTAACAGCTACCTCTATGGTCTTAGCGAAGTCTGGAGATTCCATGGCCTTAGCGATGTTTAATGATCCTAAGTTACATGAGATATCTTTTCCAATGTCCTTATAACTCATGTCATTGTTATAGGTTGTAGGAGTATTTACCTGTAAGATTTCACTACACAAGTTAGACATATTGATCCTTCCCTCGATGGGGTTGGATTCATTTACAGTGTCTTCGTATACGATGTAAGGATACCCTGACTCAAACTGAAGTTCTGCAATACGCTGGAATAGCTCTCGAGCCTTGATCTTGGTCTTCTTAATCCTGGGATCATCGACCATCTCCTGGTACTTCTTAGTAACTGAGATGTCCATCATTGGTACACCGTACACACGCTCCACATCATATGGCGAGAACAGATACATGTCTTCGCCATTCTTTGCTAATTCAAGCGTGATGTCAGGTATAACCACACCGATCGATAGAGTCTTGATACGAGTTTTCTCATCAGCGTTCTCCTTCTTTGTGTCTAGGAATCTCATGATATCTGGGTGGTGAGCATTTAGGTATACGGCGCCAGCACCCTGTCTAGCACCGAGCTGGTTTGCATACGAGAAGGCATCCTCAAGCATTTTCATTACTGGGATAATTCCAGATGACTGATTCTGAATCTTTTTGATGGGTGCCCCGTACTCGCGAATGTTTGTAAGGTTAAGACCTACACCTCCACCACGCTTTGAAAGCTGCAGAGAAGATGTTACCGCTCTCGCAATAGACTCCATGTTATCCTCTACACGAAGAAGGAAGCATGAAACGTACTCTCCTCGCTGAGCCTTGCCTGCATTAAGAAAAGTTGGGGTGGCTGGCTGGAAGCGGCCAGAGATAATCTCATCGATCACGTTTCGTGCTGTTTCGAAGTTGCCTAGCCCTAGCATCAGACCGTTCATCACTACCCTGTCCTCAAATCTTTCCAAGTAGCGCTCGCCGTCAAAGGTTTTAAGCGCGTACTGTGTGTAGAACTTGTAGGCACCAACGAATGTTGGGAATCTAAACTTGTAAGAGTAGGCATGCTTGAACAAGACTTTAACTTCTTCTGCAGAGTAGCTGCTGAGCAAACCTGTATCGTAGTAGTCGTTCTCCACAAGATACTCAAGCTTCTCTTCAATTGAATGAAAGAATACAGTGTTAAGATTAACATGATCTAGGAAGTATGCTTTTGCAGCTTCTCTATCCTTGCCAAACTGAATCTTGCCATTCTCATCATACATATTTAGCATGGCGTTTAGCTCATGATAACTTACTTTATTCTCCATATAATATTTCCAACCGTTCTCTTACCTTTTCAAGGTCATCATTTGTACCGAAAATTTCTACCCTAGCAATAATTGGCACACCCGTTTTGCTAGATATTTGTTCTGCTGCTTTACAAAAGTTGTCTCCGAAGTTTGTATTACCAAACCCTACAACTCCCCTTAGGAGTTCTCTATTTCCTCTGTTGTTGAGAAATAGCCTTACTTGTTTTGGGATTGCTCCTTTTTCACTTCCGCCACCATAAGTCGGTACAAGAAGAACAAACTCCCTATCCATGACAATAGCGTTATGACTCCTAGCGTCAACAGGAATACGGACAGCGCTTGAAAAATATTTTCCATTTAGTCTTTCTACGAATTTTTTAGTGTTACCTGAATAATTTGAGAAGTATACAACACTTATAGGAAGCAACGACTTCTCTCCTTATAGTAAATTAAATTGGGCTAAATATTCTTCAACCTCTTTTTTATCGGACCTATAGTGTATCACGTTTTTAGGAAGATCTCCAGGCTGAGTTTTTGGCTTATCTTTAAATGTATGAACCTCAACCTCTTGATTAATGTTACGAGGTGTGTGAGAAATTGCACCATAGATAGAGCCGCATACCGCATCTGCCAGGTCCTTAGAAAGCTTTCTCGGGTGGTCTACCCTGTTGTTCTTCGTAATCTTAAGCTCTGAAAGTTCTTCAAACAACAAGTCAATTGCTGGCATAGCAAGCCTATCCTCATAAATAAGCATTGCCATATCTTCGTAATGCTTCTTTGCCACAGAGACAGTATCGGTCCTCATGCCTACCTGCTTTAGTTCATTCTGGATATCGAATGACTGCCATCTATCGAAGCTCACGAGTCCGATATTAAACCCTAGCCTTCTAAGGTTTTGAATCCACTGCTTAACTTCTGAAAGATTTACTGGCCCTTCTATTTTAGGTTCCCACCATGCCACGGCATCGACAACTACCACTGGAGCCACCTGCTCGTAATCCTTGATGACCTGTATATTAACCCACTTCTCTACGTGAGCAATTGCTACGGCACACTTATCATGCTTCTGTGCAAGGTCAGCATGGACATAATAAATCTTCTCTGGGTCTGGCTGAAATGTTTCTTCAAATCTCCTAAATGAGTCTAGTGGATTCCTAAGACTCATTGCTTGTCGAACCTTCTCTGTCTGCTTAAAAAATCTATCTGAGGTAAACGTGGGAACACATGCGAATCTTTGCATTGCGTCTCCCATGTCAGTATAGAATGCCAATTTAAAGTCCTCCACCTTGCGTGTTGGATTAACTACCCATGTTGGTCGTTTAAGAGCAAACATTCCTGGGTACCTGTAACTAAGGATGGTGTCTTCTTCCCATTGAATCTCTAGGCTATTGCCTTCAGAGTCTTCTGGGAGATCAGGATTCATAACAAACTTATGAGTCTTTATAATTACTTCTTTTTCTGCAATCACAGCATCATATCTTTGTGATATAAAATCTCCTGGAAAGCGTGGAAATGATAGGAGAGCTACCTTGCCATAATCTGGAAAGCGGGAATCTACAGATGCACGGAATGCCTTGTAGATATTGTCTGCGGTCTTACCCTGGTCGTTGCCAGTTCCAATCTCAGTTGCAAATCCAGATATCTCATCCAGAACTGCCAGGAGGAGGTTAAGCCCCTCGTGCGACTCTCTTTCTGAATGACCAGAATAAACAGTGATTGCATGATCAAACTCGATACTATCAGCCTTTGCATAAAACCTGCCAGCGAACCAAGGTGACCTTTCAATCTTGGACTTAAAGCCCTTGAAGAAAACGTTCTTCGCCTGCTGAGCATTAATAGCAACGTTAATAATGTCAATGGCGTCTCCAGAAGGCTTACCGAAATATCTGGCTGGATCTTTCAAGCATAGTAACTTGTATACGATATAGCTGCAGGCTACAGTTGAAGTAAAGTCCTTGCCACTACCCTTGCCTAGCTGTAGGATTATCTCATTCTTTGTATACTTCTTAAAGTAACGAGTGCCTTCAGTAGAACCCATAATCCTTGCTAGATCTTCTTGCTTATATATTTGACTCATGGCCTCTACAATGTCATACTGCACATCTGAAAGTGGTGGCTGACCCAAGTAGGCTTCGCCCTCAACAAAAGTTTTGGCGTCTACTGGAACCTCTGCAAATGGGGTGTCTTCTAATGCATCTAAAAAATCATCAAACATATTAATTTACAATCGTTATCGTTTGGTCTGGTCTAGTAACAGAGCTAAGCCTTTTCATAATTTTGTCACGAACCTCGGGGTGTTCAGTAGCGATATCTTTAAGAATATTAATTAGCATCTGTTGCTTTTCCTCTATTGCTACCATTTCTTCAGCAAGCTCTTTATTCTCAAGCAGTCCAGCTTTTTGCAGCATATCTATCCTTCTTGACTCTAGGTCCATGACGAGCTTTATACCGCCAGTCTTTGCGCCTAGATTAGCTGTAGTTGTTGCCTCATCAATGACTTCGTAAGCTTTTTCGATAAGCCTACTATAGTGTGTGTCAGCTGCCACCAGTGCTTCTTTTGCACGTGCACGAATAGCCGCATTGTCTGCGGCCATGAGCTTCCATTCATCTAGATAAGCAACCACTTTCTGTCTTGGTATTGCAAGCTCTTTCGATATCCTTGTCGGATCGCTACCCTTAAGATATTCACCAACAACCTTGTTTACGATATCCAAGTGATTAATTAAATCTTGTTCAGTATCATTGGGCACGTTTTGCCCTCTTTCCTTTTTGTGGAACCCTCTTAATTCTGTCCTTGCTGAATGCACGGAATTGCTGAGGCTTACCCCTGAAGATTTCAAAGACGTCTATCCAGCTAGACCCGGTCTCATCATTAGTTGTTAGACCACGAACCTTAAACCTCACACCATGCTCTCCACGAACCTTTACGATATCTCCAGCTTCTATAACGAAGCCATCTATATCAAAACTTGGGACTGTGCTAAACTTTGATTCTGCCACTGGGGCTCTGTTGGCTCTTCTAGCCATTATACTCTCTCCTTTGCTATCTTCAATAATACTAGATATCCTATTAAGTCGTCGATGTCATTGTCTCCTGGCCAGTCATGACCATTCTGAATTCGGGATAGCTTGTCATCAATGCGAACCAGTATCTGCTCTACGTTATCTGACTTTGAAAATACCCTTGTGGGGTGCAGAGCCGAATCTCCATATGACCTGTTCTTAGAAATTAGTAGATCCCTAATGGAGTTTGATACTCTCTCTATATCTTTCTCAGTCTGTACAGTCATAGTGTCCTCTCCGCTCTAACTCTTGTATAGCAATTCCTACAAGTTGTGTAAGTCATTCCAGTAAATGGACATGATGCAGAATCTGCGTCCTCGTGAGTGCAGCTTATTCTTTGCCAAAATCCTTTAGCTATCTTTATAAAATGCCTAAACACCTTCATCTACGTGATTTCCTTAATCCGAACTTGGCTAAATAAACGTATATTGTTTCTACGCTTGTACCACATTCTTTTGAAATTTCTTCTGGTGACTTCTTGTCTACATGATAGCGTTTACGAAGCCAATTTTCTGATGTGTATAGTTTAGCAGACGCCATATTACTTGTCAACCTTCATCCAGTTATTAATTGCATAGTGGCCAATACCAACAGCATCGGCTACGTCGTTATCATCTATGTTTGTATCATAAATAATATTGACTAAGTTAATGGTTCTTTGCTTTCGGAAATCACGTTCTTGGTTCTTGTACCAGGAGTCAGACTTCTTTGGGTGTTCTTTTCTTAGCTTAAACTTATCTTCTTTGGTTAGCTTTCCGTTACCCAGAAATATCTGCCAAGTTATTGGATTGATAGATCCAGCTAGCCTTATGCCGTTTTGAGCTGCAGCCCCTAGCAGGGCTCCTTGAACCAAAGCTAGGTCTGCCTGAGTCTTAGGCGAGTTCATGAAAACGGTATGCTCAATTATTATTGCATCTATTTCAAACAGTTTAAAGAATGATACACATTTCTTTGCAGCGTCGGCCACTTTAGAATAAGTATTCAAGCCTTTAAAATTAATTTTACCTGTATGAGTTAAAGTCTCTCCATCGAATATTGCAAAAGCTAGGCTATTCGTGCTGGCATCTATAGAGCAGACTTTCTTAGGGGCTGGATTAATCTTCGACAGGTTTACCATTAGAATACCCCCGTATCTTTTTGATAGTCTTATAAACTTCTTTTGGGTCTATTATGCAAACTTGACAAAGCTTTTCATTATTATATGCAGAAAGTTTGCCACCACAAGAGTTACACTTCTTAGGATTTTCTTGAAGTTTTTTACGCCTAATGATGGCATACCTTTCAGCAATTTTTTCTCTAGTTGCAAGCTCACGACACCCTACAGAGCAATAGATCTGATAAGATATCTTTGTTTCAAAGTGGTTATCGCACCAGCTACAATGCTTGTTTTTCATCAATGGGCTCCAGGGAATTGATCTTTACATCTCCCTTGCCAGCATTGTCACAAGTTGCCCTTAGTGGGCATGTCTTGCAAATTTTAGAATTAGCCCTGTAGTTTTTCTCTGGAAGCTTTTTATCTTCCCAAGTCTTTCTTACAGTCCTCATCCAATCGAATGTCTGGTTTACCCACCGAACATAATAATCATTAATTTCTACTGGTAATATCAGTAGCTCATGATTATTTTTATTTTCATAAATAAGAACTGCCTTAGTCTTATTTAGAATCTTCATGTATATAAGAAGCTGTACTAGGTGGCCTGCCTTTGGCTTGCCTACCTTCTTACGATATTCAAAACCTTCCATTGGCATGGTCTTAATCTCTCCAAGAAGGTCCTCTCCAGCCCAACTAAGCATGACATCTCCGTAACCGAAGATAGGAGGGTCTTGAGTAATGACTTTAAACTCTGAGTCTATCAGGAAGCCTGGTACATTCCCCATGGCTTCTTGGATGCGCTCGTGAGACTTAGTCCCAGCAGTCATATTGGCTCCGCCATAAGCATCTGCATTGTCTTCGAAGGTGGTACCCTCAAAAGCAAGGTACCAGTAACGAGGACACTCTCCGTGAGAGAATGCAATAGTAGAAGGAGCAAAGGACTTCTTCTGCTGGTGCTTAGCTACACGCTTAATGGTGTAGCCAGAATTAATCTTTGCCACAAGCTCATCCTTATTAAGGAATGAACGCTCATGCGCTGCTTTTATCATTACCTGACTCAATAAATTCTTTACCATATCAATACTAGCGAATGATATATTTTAAAGCTGCTACGAGGCTATTGATAGACTCTGCTGCTGTAAAGTATATGTTTTTCTTCGCTCTATCTCCTTTTTCTACGTTTACCATCCAAGTTGCACGAAAAGACATTTTTGCTGCGATCGCCTGTAGCCTTACAATCTCTACCACTGCAACCTGGAAAGGAATATCTGGCTTAATAATTAATTTAGCAACCATAACAAGTGCAGCCGTTAGCTCATCATCTTGCATGAAGTCTGCTATCTCGGCCAAACCGTTTACCTGGTCTAGAGTGCTTCTGTCCTGTGTAATGTTTTCCATATTATACCTTTACTCTAGTATACACCATCTCAGCCCTAGGCTGCGCCAACAGGATTCTCTTTCAGGGAGTCTGTTATGTCTTGCCTCTCCTTGCTAGTGACGCTTCCAGAAGCTGGAAACCAAGGCGCAAGAATATCGTAGAGCTCGTCTAGCAGGTTAACATCTTGAATCTGGTACTTCTTCATTTCTACCCAAGCTTTTGGATCTCCAGCCATGCACTTTATCCATAGATCAAACCCAGAGTGCTTAACTTTTGAGCCTACCCCTAGAGTCTGGGCTACGTAGTCTAGCTTGTTAGATGGGAACTTAAAGTTGGCTTTTACAATACTCATAAGGTCCAGGTCTTTGGTGGGTTCTGGAGCGGCCAATCCGTTTTCTAGAAACTCTCTGTTAATGTGCTTGTGGTCAAATGCGGCTGAGTTCCAGCCAACAAGAACATCCGCCTCGTCCATCAGGCTCCAGAGAGACTCTAGCATGTTCTTCTTCCCATCGTGATGAATAGACTGAAAGGTTGTTTTCTTTTGCCCATACCAACGAGCGCCGAAGCACATCATCTCCGTGTTCTTAATAATCTGATTAATTCCAATGTTCTGATCCCAAAGCCCCCAAGTATAAACCTGCAGGGGTGTTGTTTCTATATCTAGCATTAGTGTCTTCATTGTTCTCTCTCTTCCAATAGTTGCTCTAATAGCGATAGCTCTATGATGGCTAGCCTTGTCTTAAATGAATCTGTTCCTATAACTGCAATTATTGCAGGATCGTTCTTATTCTTGACTGCATCCGTAGAGGCCTTGGCCCAAACATCTTTATTGATAGTAAAGCTTTTACCCACTTCTTTAAAATCAACAGTAAAGCCTTTCCAAAATGCGTCACCTTTTGTTTGGCCTCTTCCAGAATTCTTGCCAAGCTTGGCGCCCATTCTCTTGGACTCAGATCTCTCGCTCATAGTCTCTCTTTGTTTTCTTTATAGTTAATTGTACCTTAGTTAGGTGGTTTTGTCCACACATCCAAGTAAGTTCCGTTACCTCTGGATA
>Ga0208903_1001771_pt1 | contig 11495 bp, 9 predicted proteins | sample AntAceMetag02UKJ_FD_184769 | JGI IMG/M metagenome (GOLD analysis project Ga0208903, IMG submission 184769) | Saline lake microbial communities from Ace Lake, Antarctica - Antarctic Ace Lake Metagenome 02UKJ (SPAdes) (version 2) | ecosystem: Environmental > Aquatic > Non-marine Saline and Alkaline...
ATTTCAAGAAGTTTGAGGAGATTTCCGAATACTGTAAAACAACTTGGACTCATTTAGATTTGCTGTTCTTCCGGGAAACGAATCAAAGCAAAATAAGCAACATCTTGAAGTCAAAATCAGGCGTTGACTTCATATGGAGACAGTTAGAGGTTTCGAAGAGCCTAATTGAACTCACAGAACCACAGGTAATCGTTGTGAACAACTCGCTAGCCAGAACATTTCTTGGATTTGATCCGGATGGCAAAACCAATGTTTGGCTTGGTTTCTCATTTGTATTTGACAACGAAATTGGAACTTACAGATGGAATAAGGTTCCCGTTTTCTTTACCAGTATGCTTACCGGTCAACGCGCCCTAGATCGCGGGTCATATGGAAGGCTGAAGTGGCATATCAGGTCAACACTGATTATTGAAACGGAGCGTAAAAAGACGGCTGTTGTTGAACTGAAAAACAAGGTTGTGCGAACCCAGAAATATGATGAAGCTGAAAGTCTTAGGGCACAGGAACGAGCGTTAGAAACAAGGCTGAGCGAGTTGAGGTTTTAAGTCTGTTACCGGATGAATCCGAATAACCCCCGATAATCTTCGGGTTCAGCGTTCTTCAGTTAAAATTCCAGAAAAGCTTTTCGGCATAGGGAATTTCGTCTTCTGAATTTGGAAAGTGGAGATAATCGAGACGAATATTCTCTGGATCTCCAGAACGCACGCGGTCAAGTGCATCAGCATCTTGCAACAAATAAAGTGTTGGTAAACTTTCAGAATTCGGAAAGAGTCTCCGGTCTATGCAGTGCCAGTGAACGGCAAAAGCAACATGCTCCAGTTGTGCTTCGGTAAGACCCCATTTCAGGAACCGCTCTTTCCAACTAGGTAGTTTGGTTTCTACAGCCCATTGGCCATGCTTCTCGCACTCATAATCATGCTTTCGCGCCATATCATGAATGACAGCAGCGCAATAAGCCTGATTAATCATACACTCTGGTAACTCGTTCTTCAACCCAAGGTGCCTAACCAATTGCATAACGCGCTTGGTGTGCGAAAGCCCATGAAGTTCTGATGGGCTGTCGAAATCGTATTCATCAAATTTAAACGAACAAGAGTCTAGCAAATCCATCTTTCTATAACTCCAACATGATACAAATTCTCAGGCCAGTTTTTGAAGGGTGATAATTCCGAGCTTTTGTTTTTGACCTAAAAAATCAATTGGAAGAGTCAAATCCCAACCACTTAATTCTGGATACGTTGATACCCTGCGCCTTAGTTCGTCTATTTGATCGGAAGTTGGCTTCGGTGTAATGAAAGCACAACAAACAAGTTTTGTCCCTTTGTTGATTTGCCCCCCCTGATTTAGTAAATCAAGTTTTTCGCAGTCTCCAATAATCCCAACTTTCTTTCCCTCTCTTGAATTGCTGGTATAAAATGACATTCCTCTGCCCTGCCCGCGGTTCTGTGAAATAGAGAAGTGCTTCAATTCTAGGAACACCGAATGGTCTTGACCGTCCACAAATGTTATGTCAATGTGAACCCTTCTAGGATTTTCGAGCAAAATGGTATGCTGGAACTGAAAAGACTTGATATCTCCCTTCTTAACGAGATTGTCCAAATAAACTCCAGTATTTATCGAAAAGAAATTTTCAACCCGAATATCATTTTCGATTATAAGGTCATACGCCCGCTCAGGGATTTCCGAGATTAGATGTGAGTATAAACTGGATAAAACTTGTTCGGTGTTCATTTCTTCTTTTGTTAGTTAAGCACTCAATTTAAATCCAACAGCACTATTATGTCGGAAAATGTGGTTGGTAAAAATAAGAAGCAAAACGTTATTCAGTGTTGGGTCTTTTTCTTCCAAAATTTCAGCGCATGAAGATTGAATAGCAATGTTCTCAATTTCCGCTCCTGTCATGTCGTATGATGCGAGCTCGCGGAGTTCGCTGTCGGTGAAATCAGGGAACTTATTTTGCCAAAGTTGAAACCGTGCGGTCTCGTCTGGTTTGGCAACCGTCAATTTGTATAGGAATCGCCTAGAAAATGCTGGGTCAAAGTTGCTTTCCATGTTAGTGGTCGCAATCAGAAGTCCATCAAAATCCTCCATCTCTTGAAGAAGAATGTTCTGCATGGCGTTCAGCATCTGCACCACAGCGGGGTTACTAACTCCCAATTCACCCTGACGTTTACCAATGAGTGCATCTGCCTCGTTAAGAAGCAAAATGGGTGTTCTGTCTTCTGTCTTCTTTAGCTCCCGATACGATTCGAAAATGCGTTTCACGTTCTTTTCGCTGTCACCAACAAAACCTGCTTTAATCGCACTCATTTCCACTCGTACCAGAGGTAGATTATTAATGCGCGCCAGTTGCTTTACCATTTCCGTCTTTCCCGTTCCGGGAGGGCCGCTTAGAAGCACAGTCAGCCCGCCTTTCATTCCCTTGTTGGCTAGCCGTTCCTTAATAGCTACAATGTTCTCCTGTTTCGATAAGTCGATAAACCTTTCGAACTGAGCACGAAATTCCGGTCCAAATGCAAGTTTCACTTCCGAAATTTCTTCTGGTCTGGTCATTATTAAAAGGTCGTTGCTGAAGTTGCTTGAAATCCTATCCTTACCCATCCCTGGCTCTATCAGGTTCAGGAGTTCTTTCCCTTTTTCATCAAGCTGAATAATCATTTCGCCAAACGGTTCATCATTCGATAATTTGATGAAGCCATCCTTAATCAGTTTCGCGCTACCATTGCGGAAGGAGATGGAAACCGTAACGCGGTCCCGAACTTTTCTCAACGTCATAATCGTAAGTTCACACATATTGAATTGCTCCATTTGAATATGATGCAACATGCACAGCCATAGAACGATTCTTTCGTGCTCAGAAACCCCGCTTTCGAGTATGACTCTCACAACTGGTAGTTCTTGATTTACACTAGTTGTGTTTTCAATTTCGCTGTACATAAAAGCTTGCGAAATCCGGAAGCGCTTCAGTTGGCTACCTAAATGCCTTACATATTCTAGAAAATGGATGTTGTCTTGAAAAACCATCTTTTCTTTCGGCTTCCCGAATACGACCATGTTGAAGACCGGGTCGGTTATCCAAAATCGAATACTTGGCGAGTACAACTGTCGGTAGGAATGAGTTTTGAGTCCGTTCTCTCCAGAGAGAAGCAGTCCTTTTTCCTCCAAGGAAATCAGCACAGGAAGTAGTTTCATTACTTCCAACTTGCTCGAGTCCAATGTTTCCGCAAGTTCACTTAGGTTCGACTCCGAATCACCTTCAATCGTATTCACAAGAACCAAGCTAAATAGCCACGCTTCGGTAAAATTCAGCTGGAACTCTTCCATTAAATGACGCGCTGCACGTCTTATCGAACTAAAGACCTTTTGCTTGTTCTTAGGATTGAGTTTACACCCTTTCAGTTTTTCAAAAATGGTTTGAACGGACTTCAACAAATGATTGGTTTTTCCTGCGCTTGTCATAGGCTATTAAGATTTTTTAGGCAATAGGTTTCCATGACCGTTATGGCCTATTTTTATGGATTTGTGAGCGATTATTGGGTTAGGACAAACGTGTCGAAAAAAATCCGATATTAATAAATTCTTTAATTAGCCAAGCACGAATTTTTTTTAAACAAGGTATTTTCAGGTAGAAAAAATGGGGAGAAGAAGGTTGTGCCGCAACCAATTCAATTGGTTTGTTGAATGATGCGGTATAAACGATGTGTAAGCTATTCAGGTATTTCTATTTTTTGGATTTCAACAATTCGTTCCGAATAGAGGGGTCTGAAAGCATACTCATAAACTTGAAAATATTTTTCGCAAGTCCGTGTAAACGGGATAGCCTGTGTCGCTGATAAAACTGGGTGGTTCCATATTGATGCTTCCGAAAAGCGGTTACACGAATCAACCTTCCTTTCAGTGAATGTTTACCATAAAGGTTTCCAATCAATATTGATTTTAGGCAATAGTCAAATCACTTTCTCCGTACAATCTTTTGCTATGGGTATTTGAGTCAAAAAAAGCCCACTTACTGGTGGTTTTTAAGTACAAAATGGGTGCTAAGGGTAGCCATTACCGTAAAAGTCTTGTGCGGGGGTTTCGGTAATTGGCCAACGGATGATTAATTAGAAAAACCCACCAGTAGTTTATGACTGCGAAACACTAATTGTACGCAGCACAAATGTTTCCGAAAACCCCCGTAACTCACTATGGTTTCACCTTCCAATTTTTAGACTTAAACCACCATGAATCTGGGGGTATTGGACTCTTGCTTCCTGAGCGTCTCATCCCGCAATTCAGAAGCGTAACCTTTTGCGGATGCGATATGGACGTTTCTGGGGATAATTTGCGGGCTTTTTCGCGGGTTTTTATTCAGAACCCCCCCACTCATTCACACTTTACAAGCACAAAATGGGTGCTAAGGATAGCGATTCCCATAAAAGTCTTGTCTAGGGGTTTTGGGAAGTGGTCTACGGATAATTGACTCGAAAAATCACCGATAGCTTATGACTGAGAAATACTAATTGTACTCAGCACAAATATTTCCTATAAACCCCAGTAACTCAATATGGTTGTACCTTCCAATTTTTAGACTTGTAAATACCCATGAATCTGGGTGTATTGGACTCTCGCTTTCCTAAGCGTCTAATCCCGTAATTCAGAAGCGTAACCTTTGCGGAGGCGATATGTACGTTTCTGGGGATAATTTGCGGGCTTTTATTCAGGAAAACCCCCACTTGTTCACACTTTACAAGCACAAAATGGGTGCTAAGGGTAGCGATTCCCGTAAAAGTCTTGTCTAGGGGTTTACGTAAGTGGTCTATGGATAATTAACTCAAAACCCCACTAGTAGTTTATGACTGAGAAATACTAATTGTACCCAGCACAAATATTTCCTAACCCCCCCCCGTAACTCACTATGGTTTCACCTTCCAATTTTTAGACTTGTAAACCGCCATGAATCTGGGGGTATTGGGCTCTCGCTTACTGTGCGTCTCATCCCGTAATTCATAAGAGTAACATTTGCGGATGCGATATGGAGGTTTCTGGGGATAATTTACGGGCTTTAGCGTGGGTTTTATTCAAGAAACCCCCACTCATTCACACTTTACAAGCACAAAATGGGTGCTAAGGATAGCGATTCCCATAAAAGTCTTGTCTAGGGGTTTTGGGAAGTGGTCTACGGATAATTAACTCGAAAAATCACCAATAGCTTATGCTGAGAAATACTAATTGTACTCAGCACAAATATTTCCTACAAACCCCCGTAACTCAATATGGTTTTACCTTCCAATTTTTAGACTTGTAAATACCCATGAATCTGGGTGTATTGGACTCTTGTTTTCCTTAGTATCCCACCCCCACTATTCAGATATGTAAATCCATAAGCTGTTTTTACGTAATGCATTTCGGTTTCAAGATGGTGCATTTACAGGTGTGTTGCGGACATTTTTATGGTCTTTAGCGTGGGGTTTTATTCAAGAACCCCCCACTTATTCACACTTTACAAGCACAAAATGGGTGCTAAGGATAGCGATTCCCATAAAAGTCTTGTCTGGGTGGGTATTGGGCGGTCGTTTTCCTGAGCGTCTAATTCCCTGTAATTCAGATACGTAAATCCATATGGTACTTTCCGCAATGCGTTTCGGTTGTGATTACGGAATTCGTTGTGTGAATTTAAGTCAATACCCCACTATTTACTGGGGTTTTAATCGCAAAATGGATAGTTAGGACAAGAGTCGACCGCAAAGTGTCTAAGCGGGGTTTCGCAAGCAAATTCACTATGGAACCCTAAGATTATGCGTGCTAATTACAATGGAAAAGAGTTACCGCATCCTCGCTAGAAATACCGCAGGAATGTATCCGAAAACCTCGCAATTCTACGGGGGTTTGATAAGCTACGTCTTGGGGTTTGTTGTGCTTTGGATTTGAAAAACACCACTGGCACCGCCCGAGCGAACACAAAGAACTAGAGTATGACCAATATGGGTAGGTCAGGATGGAAATACTTCCATGCTATAGGTATAGACAGACAGTTGAATAATCGAATAGATTATTCCAAACTTACATCTACTATTGCTACTTAATTCATTGATGTCCATCAGTTATCACTCTTCTTACGTTGAATCCCCCGATACCAGAGGGATACAGAAGAATAATCCTTGGACATGAGCGGACAATAGAAATCATAATAGCCTGAAAAATAGATATTTATAAGATTAAGACTTGGACAGTCTGTGTCCGATTCGTTGGCCAAGAACTGTCCGACTTAAAGAATCCTAAGTTATTGATTATCAACGAAAAACGAGTAGATATGTCCATCTCTGTCCAACTGAAATGGCCGCTAAAATGTTGATAAACAACAAATTAGCGGCCCATATTCAGGGGTTTTATGGACAGTATAGAATTATCCTTTTGCTTCAGCATTAAACACCTTCGGATAGTTAGCTACATAGCCCTTCAAAGTGCGCCCAGCTTTCTTTCTTCTCGCCTCTCCAGTCTTTAGTTTGGGGAACTCTACATCGCCAATTCTCTGTTGCGGCCAGTTTGCCCTGATGTAGCCAGCAAAACGCAATACTTCTACGGGAGCAACAATCTCTTTTGTAACCTGGCTGTATACTTCCCAAGCGCTCTCATAGAAATAGTCTGCCAGCTTAAGTGCTCGGGCCATGTGATCTTCGGTAATTTCAAGCTCAGCCTCAAATGGACGGTTGTCATAGCTAGAATCCGACACCACAAGAAGTCCACTAAAACGGGCAGCGTACTCACTGATTTTCCCCAGTATTCCAGCATGGATTTCGCGCAATCTTGAATCAGTCATTGCGTTTATTGAAGATGCTCTCTTCTTCCGCCATGCTTCTTGAAGTTTATTTGCGGACCTAGACATTGTCAAAAGTTTAGGTTGGTCAGTTTCATTGTAGACAGGTAGGCCGTTGTATAGCCTTTGGATACATCGCGCATGATGTTGTTCAATTTCTGGGGGAAGGTGATAATCATTTTCAGGTAAGGCGATTCGAGCCTCTTCTGCAGTAGCAAACAAAATTCGAAATATGAATCCCGTAGTATCTCTGTCATTCTTGAAAAGTTTCCAAGCTACACTTGGTTGGACACCTCCAATTGCGTTGACAAAAAGACGCATCATGGAAAACTTAACCCGTCCAGATCGAACCCCAGAATAGGGTGACCCATTCCATGCGCTGAGCCAAAACTGTTCATCGGTTCCTTCTTTTCTGGCCATGGCATTTAACCCGTTAATCCATTCTAGGATTTCATCTGCCTCCTTTGTAACACCTTTTGGATTCTCCGGTAAAAGCGTTCGAACTAGTGTGCTTATGTGAATGTCGCGGAAAAGTGCTGCCTTCATTTGCTGTGTATCCATATTGATTCCAGAATCCTTGTCATGGCTTTGTCTTTCGGCATCTTTCCACTCTAAATCAAATGCGTTTTGAATCTCACGTAGCGGTTTGAATATTAGAGAGAATGGCAACGTCTTTCCTGAGCTGGTCATTCCCACCATACATGACCACATTGACATGTACATCAATCCACTACTCCTTTTAATCGCATAGGCGGTACCGATAGCAGAGCTGTACACAGTAAGCATATTCAGCCCAATAAAACTTCTTGGAATGTCAAAGTGCTTATGAATTATCGTCATGAATTCTTTAGCTTTTGGGTGGAATACCTCAAAAGGAAAAACATTCTTTAGCGATCTGGTATTAAGCTCCGCTTCGAGCTCAGAAGAACTTATTCCTGCGGCATCTCCTTTGGCTTTGGCGAAGAATTCGTGGGCTCTTGAATTTGATTTATCAGTCATCGTTGTTTCGGTTAAGTGCGTTGTATTGATTTGTAATGTGAGTGGCATACTGCCGTTTCTTGACACGACTTATTTTGTCGGATATCGTGCTTAATAAGTACCTCAGTTCTTCGGATTCTTCTTCGTATCCGTGAGTTGATAAGAATTGGATTCCAACCTCAATTCCATTGATGATGTCTACCTTCTGATTGGCTATTTCTCCGATGAGGCCGGTCAAATCATCATAGCGCTGGCTATTAGTCTCCAAAATCCAGCCATCTATCATTTCAAGGGCTATTTCGCGTATAGAATACTCAACCAGTAGAATAGAGTGAGTCTGAATGTTTGCAGAGGTTGCGACTCTCTCGGTCATGTTGCTCAATGCCATCACCAGTGGAACATAAACTCCATAATCAGAAATCAAAGTCTTAGTTACGGTAACCAAGTCTACAGGCATTGTTCTGTAGGTCTTTTCAATTGCTGACCATAGATGACCGTGCGTTATCCGAATACCGGCAACTGTCTCTACAACGGTGTTCCCCTTAAAGGTCTGTGGACTTAGGATATCCATTACCTGGGAATAGGCACCTTTCTCAAGCATGCAAGCCCCGATAATGATTTCCTCCGTCTCTTGCCGCCATTGCGCGGTAGATGAAGAACCATTCATGTCAAATCGGATTAAATCTGACTGAACTATTAGGCTTTACGCCTTTTGCGTTTACCAGCCTTTGCCAATAGAGAATCTACCTCATTGATTGTTGAGATTTCTTGCTCAAGGCTAGTTTTCCGTCTTCCAGAATTGAGATATTCAAGCAACTCAGACCGATGGAACACCAGTCGTTTATGCTTCTTGATATGCGGAATCTGACGCACCTTTGCATAAAGCGTGGGCATGGCGATTTGAAGAAATTCAGCTGCTTGCTTCGCGTTTAGAAGTTCATCGCCCTGTTCTGGAACAGTAGGAACTGAAATGATTTCCTCTATGCGAGATATTCGCTTGAGGACTTCCGAAATTGCTTCGGGTAGGTCATTAAATGAAATTGGTTTTTGATTCATTGAGCTTTGTTTTCGTTACTCAAATGTTTCAAAAAGGGAATCTCTGTAAGTACTTGTAAGTACTTACAAATCGAATCTACAAGAGAGATTTAAATTCATCAGATAGGTAGAGGTAATCAGAATTTACTCGTTCATATACATCTCCACTTTCAAGATAATCACAAACAGCTTGTAGATTTTTGATGTGATTAGTAATGGTTCTTTTGTGTGTGGTTTTAGCTGTATAATCATTCAGCAATTTGCGATGATAGTCGCGTCCATATTTTTCAGCCGTTTCACCATATTTCTTAAAGAATTCAGAACCTGAATTCTTACTGGTACGACCACACATTTCTTTAGCCAATTTGGCTGCTTCACTTCCATGATGAGACGTACTTGTGACAGTTATCCCACGGTAGCGTAATACAAGCGCTGCTTGTCGAAGACCCAAGAGCCCTTCTCCCCGTTTGGTCTCCATGGAAACGGGCGCTACTTCTTTGGCATTGGACGCATCGGGCTGTTCCTGAAACTCTAAGTGCCTACTTGTCTCATTTACAGAATTCGGGGGGACTCCGTTAACCGACTCAAAGTCAGTTAATGCTTGCTTCGTTGGTTTGTGGGATTTCAAATAGTGCTGAAATGATTTCAACCAATCTAGGTAGAGCTTCATTCCATCTGCGCGGCAACTGTAGTTATCATCATCCCTTGCCAGAGGCGTCATCCACGTAGGTCGACCATAAGACAATATATTGGCATAGGCCTCTCGATAATGTGGAATGTCGTCCTTAAAGTCGATGTAAAGAATCGAAATTGAGTACGGTTCCGGTTTATCGACAAACTTTTCTGGATAAAGATGAAACTGCGACTTTTCAATTTCTCTAGTAATCTGCATTGGGTCAGCTGTATCACTCCAGCCGCGCTGAAAGTCAGATTTCAAGAATCTAAATTCTTGCATTACCTCATTCCAATACATTTCCTTAAGATTAGTTTCGAGCTTGGTTATTTCTTCAGGAGTCATTAGGAATAGTACCCGTTCTCCTGAATCGTCTTTTTTTTCAATTCCAGTACGGCAACGCGGTAGGGGTTCAATCTCACCATCCTCTCGCCAATCTTCAAATGTCCAGTATTTGGTTACGGGTCTGTTTCCTGCCTCTTTCATTCTATTTTTAATCAAAGTTCATCAGTTTTTTAGCAAGTTCTTTCCCAGCCTCGTCATCAAACCCAGCAAAATAATTATAAGTGGATTTGACGTCACCATGTCCTAAGCTTTCCTGCATGAAGTCCATGGACGCTCCGCTGTTGACGGCCCTAGTAGCGAAGCTGTGTCTTGCCCAATAGGTTGATATTTCTGGTAACCCATTAGCCCGACAGAGCTTTTTTAGATGTTGATTAACAGACCTTGTGAAGTTCTTAATCTTACGGTGTTGCTCTTCCGGGCTCTGAGATTCGGAAATTATTGGGAATACGTAAATAGCATCGGAAGAACTATTGCCATATGTTGCGATTACTTTGGGTTGTATTGCCGTTAAGAATACAGTGATTTGTTTTTGTTTGCCCTTTTTGGTTCTAGCCGTTTTGGCACGAGTGAAATGGAACCTGTCGGAATCCATTTGGTCTGACTTTAATTTTGCAATATCCTTCATGTTCATTCCATTACTTATGTAACTGAAGAAGAAAAAAGCTCTGGCTTTTTCCTGCTGTGGCGTTGATGGAACACACTCGAATAAGGTTTTAAGCTGCTCCTGAGACAAGGCTTTTTTGGTGTTTCTGCCTTCTGGTATTACATACTTACGTTTTCCAAATGGATATTGTTCTCGTTTAACTTCACCCTCCTCAATGGCTTTATTCAACACATATCGAAGTGTTCGGAGGTACATACCAACGGTAGTCATTGAGCGACCAGAGTCAATCATGAAATCCTCAAATCCCTGTAACCATTTCGGTGTAATTAACTTGAACAGAAGCCGTTTAGTCTTTGCGTACTTCATAAGTGCGTTCTGTGCATACCGGTAGCTATCAGCAGTGCCGATACGCCCAGCTATTTTGAGGTTCTGAACGATTTCTTCATAGTGCCAGAAAACGTTTTGACGCTCCCCCTTCGGAATTGTTATTAGTCGGTTGAATGACTCAAACGAAAACGTTTCCATCTCATCAATGGACTGGTTCGCCTTTCGTAGAATTCGGTCTAGCTTATTCCTAAGCTCTTTAAATTCCTTCCTCGGTCTGGCCTTTTCCCACGTATCCAAAAATTCAGTTTCTGAACAATCCATTCCAGTGGAATAAGGCTTACCAACTTGTGCGCTACCATCCCAGATGTATAACTTTACTGGAAACCTGCCATCTTTTTTCACTCTTCGAGTGTCTAAAAAAAGGGACGCTCGTACCTCATTCCCTCTTGTAATCATAGATTTATAGTCAAAATTATTTGCAAGTAATTTGCAAGTGAAAGTAGCGTATTATCGATAAATACCAACAACAACTAATATGACTATACAGGCCAATTGAGTTCAAATGATGGTTTTAGATAGGTATTCCATGGTTATTGATTACTCTATTCCTTTGACTCATAATCAAGGGGTCGAAGGTTCAAGTCCTTCTGGGCCCACTGGAAATCAAGGAGTTACAGCGTTTTCCGTTGTAACTCCTTTTTGTTTGCCCACTTTTTGCCCAAAAACCGTGTCTAAAA
>Ga0208903_1001772_pt1 | contig 11477 bp, 9 predicted proteins | sample AntAceMetag02UKJ_FD_184769 | JGI IMG/M metagenome (GOLD analysis project Ga0208903, IMG submission 184769) | Saline lake microbial communities from Ace Lake, Antarctica - Antarctic Ace Lake Metagenome 02UKJ (SPAdes) (version 2) | ecosystem: Environmental > Aquatic > Non-marine Saline and Alkaline...
AAACATCAGATAAATCTATAAAACAAATTAAAAAATTAAATACTTTATTTGAACCTGGATCTGATCTTCGTATTTTAATTATGAATGTAGAATCTTTTTCCTCAGGTAATGGTTCAGAATTTGCATACAAATTTTTATCAGCACATCCTAAATCAATGGTTGCAATTGATGAAGCGACTACAATTAAAACACCTACTTCTAATAGAACTAAAAATATTTTATCTTTAAGCAAACATTGTAAATATAGAAGAATACTTACAGGTTCTCCTGTAACAAAATCCCCATTAGATTTATTTAGTCAATGTGCTTTTTTAGATCCTTGGTTATTAGATCACCAATCTTACTATACTTTTAAAGCTAGGTATTCTATTTGTAAAAAAATACAAGTTAACGGACGTCAAATAGAAATTGTTGTGGGGTATAGAAATTTAGGAGAGTTATCAGAAAAAATAAAAACTTTTTCCCAGAGAGTTTTGAAAGAAGATTGTTTAGATCTCCCTGAAAAAACTTTTGTCAAGCATTATGTTGAGCTTACAAAAGAGCAGAAAAAAGTATATGAGCAAATGAAAAAAGAAGCAATAGCTTTTTTAGATGGCAAAATGCAATCTTCTGCAACTGTCATGACACAACTGATGAGACTTCACCAAATTACTTGTGGACATTTTACTGCTGATGATGGTACGATAAAAGATTTGCCTTGTAGTAGGCTAGGTGAATTAATGGACATCTTAGAAAAAATAGAAGGTAAAACTATTATATGGTCCCACTATACTCATGATGTAAAAAGAATTATCGCTGAAATTAAAAAAGTATATGGTGAAGATTCAGTTGTAGATTATTATGGTGCAACCGATACAGATTCTAGATCAGCTAATATTAAAAAATTTCAAACAAATGACAAATGTAGATTTTTTGTAGGGACTACTCATACAGGTGGTTATGGTATTACCTTAACTGCAGGAAGTAATATGGTTTATTTCTCGAACGGTTATGACCTTGAAAAACGTCAACAATCAGAAGCCAGAATAGATCGTATTGGTCAAACACAAAAAATGACTTACATCGATATAATGGCTCAAGATACTATTGATGAAAGAATTGTAAAAGCTTTACGTAGCAAAGTTAATATTGCAAATGCAATTATGGATGAAAATTTAAAAGATTGGATATAACGATTATAGTCCCCACTATAATCAATCCCGGCAGCTAAGTGCCAACCTCCCAAAAAATTACGTATTTATTACTAAAGCTGTAATAACACCGCCCATACCTATAAGTAAAGTACCGGCACATGTCAATAATATCTTTTCAATTCTATCTATTTGAACTTCTAATTTATTAATTTTTTCGTGAGTTTGTTTTTGCATTATTCTACAGAGTTTTTCGTGAGATTCTATTTTTTGTAAAGCAACGTTCTTAGGCATTAAAAACTACCCATACTATCTGAACCACCTGGTCCAGCAGATCCTGGAGAAGCTCCGCCACCTGTTGCAGATCCTGTGCCGCCACCGCCACCACCTCCGCCACCTCTGTAACTATCTTGATTTGATACTTTAGCTTTTGATATTCTGTTTGTTATTGCTCGAGCGTCTGCCATATTTGCTTTAGCTGCTCCTCTTGCTGCAGCATCATTTCTTGCTCTTCTGTCTCTTAAATTTTGAAAAAACTGTGCGCCGGTTGAAGCATTTTTAAAATCACTAAAACCTGGTCCAGCTCTATTTGCTAAAGCACCAATACCTTTACCTATTAAACCTAAAATTGGATTACCTGTTATTAAACCTAGTAAACCTCCAATACCAGTTTTTTGCATAACGTTATTTCCAAAATTACTTATCTTATCTTTAAATGAAGATTGCCCTGGAAGATAATCTACTTGTTCATTATCTGTTTCAGAATTTAAAGAATCAAAATATTGTCCATAGTTGTCATCAAAAAATCCTTGAGGCGACTGTTGCATGATGCCTGTTTGTTGATTCAATACAGTTCTAGGAGAAGCAATGTTATTAGGTAAAACACTTCCAGACATAATTTGATCTATAGTCATAGGAGGAGTGATACTTCTCGGCCCCATATTAATTTGATCCACAAGATCTCTTTGAGATAAATTGTACATATCTGACATAGAAGTAAAAGGTAAATTATTTGGTGTATAAGATGGTACTGAGTTATAAATATCTGGTTCTGCTGCACTAAGTTTACTAAAAGGATTTAAAGTATCCATCATACCTCCGAGCATAGATGTTTCGGGAACTTGAGCTTCAGCGTCAGCTACTGCTTTTAATTTTTCATAATTAGAATTTTGTGTAACTAAAGAAGAATTTGGATTTTGTGCATATTTATCTTTAAATCCGGATGAACCAAATACACCATCATATTGATCTTGTTCCATAGGAGTCAATTGATTATATAAATTATTAAAGTTTATTTCAGCCATTATGCTAATCCTCTAGATCTTAGTCTAATTTGTTTCTCTTCCTCAGATAATAAAGCATTTTCAGTGTTGGTCAACCCCTGATTCAGGTTGCCTGGAGCCTGAGCCGTTGCTGTTTGAGCTAGTTGTTGACTAGGCATTGGAGTTGGAGGCAGTGCTGATTGTTTGAAAGGATCAAAAGATTCTGTAGTTTCTACTTCATCTTCTATACCAAAATCAGATAAGTTAAATTCAAATGTTTTACTTAAATCTGCTCCCATAAATGCATCTACCATATCTTGTATTACTGGTAAAGCTTCTTCAAAAGGGTTTACATATCCAGGATTTGAAGCTGCAAACTCTTCAGATTTTTTTGCAAATTTTTCAATTATACCTTCCGATGGTATATAAGGGTTAAACAAACCTTCAAATAATGGACCGTATTCTGAATCAGATCTACCTCTCTCGTCAAAAACTTGAGCGAGTTCTGAATCTTCTACATTAAATTCATTTGCTGCTTTTAAATCTAAGTGCATGTTTTGCTGTGTATTAAATAACGCTTTATTAGAAACAAAAAATTGTCTAATAACTTCTTTTGCAGTTGAAGGTCTAGATAAAAGTCTACTATCTCCTCCAGTAAATTCTCTTACGTCATTTCTTCTTGTTTGGTCATATTTTGTAATTTTAAAACCTAAACCTTTTATGGGATCAATTTCAATTAATCTCCAACCTAATAATCCAGGTAATTCATTTTCTATATCATATACATTTCCTTTTGGATCAGGTAAACCTTTGGCTGCATAATATAATCTAGACATTTGTGATTTAGAAAAAGGTACTTGAGTCTCTAATAAATGTTCCATAATGATTTTCATTTTATCTTCAATAGGAGTAGAATCAGTATATAATTTTCTACCCGTATCTGTTACACCTTTTCTAACCACAATATCTATAATTGCTTCCGGTGCAATGGATTCTGTTGTAAAGGGTTCAGTTGCTCTACTAAACGCAGTAGAAATACCCTCTATAAATCCAGGTAATAGTTGTTCTTCTTTTTCTATACCTTCTTGAACAGATCTTAATATAGTTCTAAAAGGTTGCTCTAAATAATCGTAGGCATTATTACTACTCCAGTTTTGATAATAAAATGTTTCCTTACCATTTTCATCTTTTTTAGATGAAATAAATTTTTTATCTCCAACTTCATATGGTGCAACCCATCTTTCAAGTGCTTCTTCTTGTTGATCTGTAGTTCCAAAAAGAGATTTAAATCCTGCTCCTACTCCAACACCTATAGTACCAAACGCAGTTATAGATCCCATTAATCTTTTCATACCTATTCCATAAAGAGGATTGTCATTTTTAACTAAACCTTTACCTATTTCAAAAACCATAGGAGTCATATCTGATCCTTTTGTTGGTTTAGAATGTTTCATTTCTTTAAATATTCTACTGCCTATACCCACACCACTATTCATAACTGCAGTTGGGAAAGATGCAAAGTTTGCATAAGGTGTAGAACGTAAAGCTTTTACAATATCAGATACATAAGCATAATTTGGTATGGTGTTTCTAACAATATCAGCAGCTTCTTCTGTCAATGCCTCTTCTGTTTTTTTAATTCCAGCTTTTGCATAAGCACTACCTAATCTACTTTTTTCCACATGGTAATTATATATTTTGTAAAGATCATCTTCTAAGGTATATAGAGCTTGTGCAGGTTCAGTTAATTTACTTAACCTTCTTAACATTTTTTTAAATGCATTAGTTGTAAATCCTCCATCCGGATTTAATTCAATATCTCTAAGTAATGCTTGATAATCTCCCATTTTAGTATTTGAATTTACAATATTTAATTCTAACAATTTACGATATTCTTTCATTGCTTCAGGTGAACGTACACCGAATTGAACTGTTTTAATAGCTTTTGCCATGGCTTCTGCTACTAGTTTTGGATTTGTAAATAATGTTCCATTAGCCAATGAAAATGCTGAGGCACTTAAAAAGTTACGTATATGTGTTGTAGGAGATAAAATTGTTTTAGCAATTTGTGCGCCTGCTTTAGGATATAGAAAAGCGTATTTATAAGCATTTGAAAAACCTTGAGCAACTTTGTTTTCATATGGTCCAACAAAAAATTTACTAATATTATTTACAGCTTCGAATGAATCTGCGATCTCTTGTGTAGTATGCATACCTTTTAATCTATTAACCAATACACCATCTTTGAACATACTTTCTAAAGCATCATCAAGTGCAACTATTGTATTATTACGACCAGCACCTAATTGTTTTATAGCTTCATTTTTATCTGCATAAAATAATTGTCTCGTTCCTTTTTCTAAAGCATCATCGTTAGCTTTTAATACATCATCTATAAATTGAGTTCTTCTAGAAAGATTAGATAGTAAACCTATACCACTATAAATAGAATCCCTAGCGTCATCTACTTCACCAAATAATTCTCTAAATGCTTTACTACCCTTACCTATTATTTCAGTTGCAGGAACTCCATTTTTATTTTCTTTACTTAATATTTGTACGAAATTTTTTCTTACATCAGGTGTTTTTGCTCCCATAGTCATGTTGGTCATTTTAAATGATGGCAACTGTGTATTTCTTGTAAATTTCATAGTATTATTTAATATTTCATTAATTCTATAATCTAATTGATCTTCGGATAATTCTATTCCATGTTTGGCCCCATGTCTAGATAACATACTTTTTACTTTATCAATAGATTGTTTGCTGGGAGTATAACCCGATAATGAATCAACATAGGGGTTTTGAAATATTTTATAAGTATTACCTATCATCATTTTAACTCTGTCACCCATTAAACCTGGCATATTTCTTAAATCTTTTGGAAGCATAACTTGTGCAGTACTACCTTCTCTAACAGTATTTAACATACTAGCAAATTTTTGCCTTGAATTATAAACAGCATCAAAAATCACTTGTTGTGATTTATTATCTAAACCTCCGTTTTTCATTTGTGTTTGTAATTTTTTAGTTAAATCTGAATTACCAATTTTTTTTGAAAGATCACCTTCAAACATTAATTCTTTTAAATCTTTATAAAATTCAGCTTGACCTTTTTTATTATCTTCTCTTAATGTTTTATTAAAAAAAGATTTTACAGGTGAATACATTTTACTAACTTCTTTATCTATTCTTTTTACCTGTTCCATTGCAAAATTAGCATCTGACGCTTTACCAGCATCTTCTGCATTTTTAGCTAAAAACATTGCTGTAGGTTTATTAGAAGTAGGTCTTACTATAGAGGCTGCTGTATTAATTGTTTTATTTATTTTAGAAGAACTAAAAGCTAGATCTTTTCCAAATTTACCAACTTTACCTATTGTTTTAGTTGCACCGTATACAAATGGAAAATATAATACAGAGTCTGCACCAAACTTTAATCTATTAACTAATTTTCTCCCCGCATCTTCTTTAGGATCTTGAGATTCCTCTAAATCTAATTGCGTTGGACCTATATCAAAAGCATCTCCAAAAGTTCCTATCTTTTCTGCGTCTCCTACAAATACTTCGCCTGCAGCTCCTCCTACAACAGCGGCACCAAATCTAGCTACTCTTGCTTTATCATTTAATTTGTAAACCTGTTCCATTCCTTTTCTAACATTTTTTCCTTTTAGATTTACGTAGGTTCCAGCTTTTCTAGCTTTTAATGCTTTAGTTGCTAGTTTAGATGCTATCTTAGCACCTAGTCCGGCCGGTACACCTATTTGTATGATTGCTTCTAATATTTTTCCAGCTGCTTTTTCTTGAGCTATTTCTTCAAAAGGATTTATTGTATCAAATACTTGTTCTACTCTTGCAGCAGCATTTTGTGTCATGCCTGTTGCATCCATAATTTCTGCACCTAGTGATACAAATCCTTCAGGTATTTTTAAAATACCTGATGCAACGCCAGCTAACCCAGCTTCTAATTGACCAATTTCATTATTCTCATTGAATTCCAGACTTGTTTCTGAATCATCTAATGTAGAATAACCTGTAGGTTTTTCTGATTTTTTTTTGAAAGGATCATATGCCATATACTTATTCTATGTATTATTGATTAGGCAATTTTTCCATCGTAAAATTATAAGGATTTACTTTAAATAAACCACCTTCTTCAGTTTCAGTGCTTGGAACACGTGTAATAAAAACTTTTTCTTTTGGATTATAATAATAGGTACCTGGCATTAAATCATCATATATAAATGTTTCTCTTTTTGTATCATAAGGAAGATATCTTGAATTTTGATAAATTTCAGCTGCTTTAGGATCTGTTGATGCTTTGTCTCTTAAATTTCTTTTAATAAGGTAATCATATTCTGATGTTTGCTCTGGATATTTTTGATAAATATTAGGTTTGTCAAAAGATTTTAAAGAATTTTTAGAATCTATTCTAGCTTCCATCGCAGTTTCATATGCTCTTTGATCTGAATAGTCTTTTTGTAAACCCGATTCATTTGTAGCTTTTATTCTAGCTATATCTTTTGCGTAATCTTGTTCAATATCTAACTGTGCTCCAGCTAATGCAAGATCTCTTTTAGCCTTATCTTGTGCTCCTAAATTTGTAAATAATTTTTCAGTTGCTGGTTCAAATGCTTTTGCTAAATTACCTAATGTTCCACCACCACCTGTTTGTGATAATCCTCTTAGTCCACCTTGAATTAAAAATTGTGCTACTGGATCTACAGTTTGAACTGGGTTGTCCTGCATGACCTTCATCAGTCTTTCAGTTGCTGATCCACCAACTTCATAGTTACCTCTATCAACAATACCAGTCATAATGCCTTCTCCGACATTACCACCTTTTCTAAACATAGGTCTTCTAAATATTTTACTCATTATCCAAAATTAAAGTTTTGTGGTGTTGGGTTAAACGCTTTGTATATTCCAGCTAATGTTGAAGCTGCACTTAATCCAGTTTGTAATGCACCTGGTGTAGGTTGAACTGTTTGTTGACTTTGTCCAGGGTATCCTGAAATTAGACCCATGATGCCTGAACCCAGAGTCTGTGCTGCTTGAATAGGTTGCTGAGATTGTGCTTGTAACAATTGTTGTTGAGCTGTTAATTGAGCTTGGTTTTGTGCTTGATTAATTCCACCAAAAGTTTGTAATGCTCCAATGTCTTGACCTAAGAATTGTTGTTGTTGTCCACCTAAATTTAATTGATTTGCAAAATTTTGTTGAGCTGATTGCTGAGCCTGACCAAATCCTTGTTGTAATAATTGAGCTTGTAACCCCGCTCTATTTCTATCTGATGCTTGTTGATATTCTGCTCTTTGCACGCCTTCTCGTCCACCACCAAAAGCACCTGCACCAATTGCGTTTGCTGCTAGTTGAGGTAAACCTTTTTGTGCTTGTACATCATATTGTTGTAAAGTTGTATCAATAACATCTTGTTGATACGGTGACATAAATTGTTGATATGCATTTGGACCCGCTGAAGCTTGTGCAGCTTGTAAGTAAGGTTGATAACCACCAATACCTTGTTGTGCTAACTGTTGAGCTTGTAGCTGTAAAGGATCAAGTCCTGCAACAAACTGTGACCCCATTATTTGTGATAAATCTTGGTTTTTAAAATCACCTACTGCTTGTTGTAATTCTGTTAAATAAGGTTTTGCAGCTGCTTCTATAAACTCAGGTGGTTGTGTTATTTGTGTTATTGTTTCAGCCATTATACTCTACCACCTTTTTCTAATTTTTTCATCATGTCGTACATACGTTGTGCTCCTTTATTGACATTACCTTCACCCATTCCTCTTACAGCATCTGCTGTAAATACGAATTCATTGTTTGCTAACATTGCTGGAATGTCATCTGCCTTTTCTTTTACACCAACTGGAGGAATAAATCCACCACTATCTCTAAGATCTAATTCTGTAACTCCTGCCGGATTTTGATTTAAAGGTAAACCTTCCATTTGTGCTGCTTGAATAGCATTTTGTTCTGGAGTACCAAACGCATAACCCATTCTACCACCATAAGCCATATCCACAGGCTCATCCATTTCATTTTGTTCTTGAAGTCTCATGTTAAATTCTTCTATAGAAATACCAGAATTTTCTAATGATTCCTTAAAATCTTCTATTAAATATTTTTTAGTATAATCAGCAACACCAGGCATTGCTTTGTTATAAGTATTATATTTTTCAATTAAATTTGCTATAGGTTCATTTCTAGTAAGTCCTCTCGTTGTAGTATCAACAAACATTTCAGGATTTCTAGCTTGAGCTTCTTCATAAGTCAACATTTTTTCAGTTTCGGGTTTTCTCATAGGTAAAACCATATCTTCACTACCTTCTGCATAACCTATTCTACCACCCTCTGCATAACCACCTTGTCCTGATGTATATTCTGATAAATCATTAGCTACTAAATCAGGAATTTTTGCCGGATCATATTGTAAATCTGTATATGCTTTTGTTAGTTTACTTCTAAGTGCTTCGATATTTCTGCCTCCTGAAACTTCTTCTTCTTGTGGAGTCATGCTACCTAAGACACCACCTAATAGACTTGCACCTATCATCCCTGCGTTACCTGTTACTGCGGATGAAATACCCCTACCTATACTACCTGCTTTAGTCATAGGACCAATTAAATTTGGACTCATTAAACCTCTAGCAAAATTTCCATAAGTAGATCCTGCACCAAAACCGGCTGTTCCTCCAAACATAGCTGGGGCAAAATAAGCACCTCCTGCAAGTAATGCCGCTTTACCTAAATCTGATTTAGCAAATTTTTTAACTCCTTTTGTAACACCTTTAACAGCTTTTTTTACAAAGCTACCTAAACCGTATTGTTGTCTAGGTTCAAGGCCCATGATGCCTCCGCCCATACGTAATTGACGTTCCATTAATGATCTGTTTATTGCCATATTTTAAATATATTTATACTGTTAAGCAGGCGTAGATATCCTGTAAATACTATACTTTATTTGATTTTCTTGTCAACGTCAACACGTTTTAAGCCAGTTAACATATCATAAAATCTGCCACAATATTCATGGTCACCTATATGAGATATATGATCCATTACATATACATATACTTTACCACCTATATCAGACCATCTTTGACAAAATCCAAAATCTTCTCCATAATATCTTTTAGTTTCTGGATCATGTAAGGTATCAAATAAGTTATAAAAGTTTTCTTTTTTAGTCTCTTTACCATTGATAATAGTAGGTTGATATATCTCTAATTCAGGGTGTTTTGCTATCAATTTTTCTATAACATTTCTTTTAATTAACATACAGCCTGTTGGAGCATGAGTTACTTCCATAACTCCTTTATCTACTATAAGTTCATTCTTACCTATTTTAATTGGATACATATACCCTGAAGATAGTAGGTCTTCTTTTGATTTAACCATATCAGTTTCTTTTATTTTCTTCCACATCTTATCTGTTTCAAACATTTTCATTGGATATGGACATGCTATTAAATCTTTATCAGCTTCTATCATTTTAAATATAGTTTCAGGTTTAAAAGAAATGTCAGAATCAATAAACAATAAATAATCGTAGTTATCTTTATGATTTAAAAACTCAGCTACACATAAATTTCTACCTTGTGTAACTAAAGATGATTTTAGTAAACTAAAACTAACCATTATATTTTTTTTCATACATTCTAATTGAAATTTTAATACTGCCTGAGTGTAATGCATAGATACATCACTATGACATGGAGTACATACCATTATCTTATAAGATGGTTTTGATTTACCTACATTAATTTCAGTTACATTAGAGTCTACTTTTTCTAATTTTTCTGTTTGATAAGTATCTTTATTAGCATTTGTAGTTTTCTCACCAAACCAAATAGGTTCATTATTTTGCATTGATTGCTCCTTCTAAAAATCTAGTCCAACTTATTGATTTAACATTCCAATTATAGAATCTATTAACATAATCTCTTTGCATTTTTAAATGATCCTGGATGCCTGGTGCCTCAAGCGATTGTGCAGCAACTTCTATCCCTTGTGCAAATTTTCTAGCTAATGATTCATAATTATTAGAGTATGGAATATACATTGGAAACTCGGCTCCGGTTTCATATAGCGCACCATAATTAGTACTGACACAATATAACCCTGCAGCCATTGCTTCGATTAAAGATATACAAAATGTTTCTTCCCAAATACTAGGGTAAACAAATAGTCTATAATCTTTTAAGTGTTCTTTAATATATTCATTTGGTTTGTAACCAATGTAATTTACATTAGGAAGTTGTCTTGCTTGATCATAAAGTGCTTTGTATTGATCATCTGTTTGATCATGAAAATTTTTACCATATACTTCTGTTGATGAATAGACATCTAAACTTATTAATGAATTTTTAACTAACTGCATTGCACCTAACAAAACACTTAAACCTCTCCAAGGTGTACAGTGATGTATAATTTTTATTGGATCCCCTTTTTTATAAATAGTTGAAATAGGTTCAATAGTATCTACACCATTTTTAATTACTAAACATTTCTCTGTAGGTAAATCAAATGCTTGTGTAAATTTTTCAAAACTCCAATTAGAATTAAATACATACCAATCATATTTATGATGGTTAGATTTATCTTTAAACCAAGGAGCCAGATTAGACTGGTCATATGAATTTTTTTCCCAAAGTATATTTAACTTTGTGGGATGTAATGGAATTTTTTCAGGTACCGATGTACAAATTTGAACTTGATCTAATAACTTGGGATCAACGTATTTTCTTAAATATTCAAATTGAAGCTCTGTTCCGCCTCTAGGATTTTGGTTCGTCATTTTTTTGATTCATTACTTTCTGTAAAACGTTTAGTCCTTTCGGTGATACATGAACTGTCAAATCTTGAGCAACATGTTCTGCTACTGTTTCAGTATTTGGGTCTGCAATATCAGCGTCTTTCTCTATTTCGTCTTTATATATTTTATTAGTTCTAGTATTTCTTAGAACTACTACTGTCGTACAATCTATTTTTAATATATCTTTATCCATTTTGTTGTGACCTGTCTAGTAAAGCATAACTAACAACACCTGTAATTTCATTTGCTGTGTCCGCTTGC
>Ga0208903_1001777_pt1 | contig 11465 bp, 13 predicted proteins | sample AntAceMetag02UKJ_FD_184769 | JGI IMG/M metagenome (GOLD analysis project Ga0208903, IMG submission 184769) | Saline lake microbial communities from Ace Lake, Antarctica - Antarctic Ace Lake Metagenome 02UKJ (SPAdes) (version 2) | ecosystem: Environmental > Aquatic > Non-marine Saline and...
ATTAAAGTTTTATTACACTTAATCTCCTTACAATACTATTTAAACACCTTAAGATTACAAAACGATTACAGTTTTGCAGATAATTTAAGAACTGTTAGCCAAAAAAAAGCACTCCGTAGAGTGCTTTTGATTCTAAATAATTTAGAATGAATATGTTAACCAAGCAAGTGCTTGTGACTCACCTAAGTATTCATTTTTAATAGTCCAGTTTGCTTCTGAAGCGTTAGTCACTGAGTAACCAGCACCTACTGTAACAGCATCAGTGTACGCATATTCTAAACTTACTTTGGAATCTGTATAATCATACACGCCATTACCTTGTCCATCAAATGTACTACGTCCCACGTGTGCTATTGCTGTTAACTGTTCTGTTACTGGAACTGTCCAATTAATTTCGGTATAGTCACTACCGCTAGCATTACCAATGCCAAACACATCTTCTGTGATTGCATGTGAGTATTTAAGTGCTATGTTAGTACCAAAAACATCTTTGTTAACACCAGCGTATAACTCTGTTGTATCTGTTCCTGATTGCCCGTTTGTTGTATTGCCTGGGAACCAGTACTGTAACACACCAACGTCATAACCAATGCCTGTGTCACCAAATGTGTCAGCGTAACCTGCATAGATGTTAGTTTCAACATCATTGTTATTCATATAACCGCCATCTTCTGTCCACTTAGTGTTTGAAATCCAAGCACCTACATAAAGACCATTATCTAATGTGTAATCTATGTTTGCTTGTAATGCTGGATCCCCAGCAGTCTGTTTCAGCCCGCGGAATAGGTATTCTGAATAAACCCCAACGGATCCTGAAAGTTCACCTAAGGATATGTCTAAAGGAGCAGTTGTTTCTTCTACTGCATATAGAGTTGATGTTGCTAAGAGTGTTGCTAATAGAACTTGTTTCATTATTATTATTTTCCTAAGTAATATTACCTAATATTTATACTAGTATCTGTAGGTATCTACTTTAAATGGCCCTGTAGTACTAACGCCAATATAGTCCGCTTGTGCTATGTCTTTTACTTTATAATCCATTTATTTCTTTCCCATAATTAATTTTAAAAATCTTGCGATGTACTTACTTAAATCACCCTCGTACCAGGCATACTGATTACCCCTTTCTAATGTGTATTTCTGCCCATGATGGTTATTTTGTAACACTGTTGGAAATACTGTTAGACACAGGTAATGAAATAATAAGTTATTGTAACTAGTGTCAGGTGTGTTAAAGTGCCTATACCCAAATGGTAATTTAGTATGGCCGCATACACTACTAAGTAGTGTGCAAATACCTAACAGCATTCTACCCATGAATATTATTTTAAATAGTATAATAGGACATACTAGATACAAGAACGACCAAAATGCAATAGTAATCCATTGACTGTATTCTTCAATGAACCAGGTCCAGGTATCATCTAGCAGTTCTTTAAATACTCTTTCTTGTGTGTTAAAAAACTTTTCTTCATTGCCGTAATCAGTCCTGGCTTGATATACAAAATTAATTGGACTCATTATGTCCATGTTGTACCAGTGTATTCTCCAGTTAGCAACATCTTTATTTCCTTGGTCGCTGTGTGTATGATGCCTTCGATGTACTAAACAGAAACTTGTTATAGGTCCCCAGCCGTGATCAGTCACAAACAAAAAGGACATAACACGATATCCCCAACTTTTAAAATTTATAGAAAACAAGTTGTGACACAAGGTCATGTGGCCAAATACATCATTGATTGTTGACGTATAAATTAACGCTAGCACTAACCAATACCACTGATCGCTAAAATTTGTAACTGTGTCAACTAACTCGATTGTTCCTACTACCCAGACTAAACTGATTAGTAAAAAAATTGTAATTGATTTAAAATTTAATGTCCACATTATATTAATCCAAACAGTCGTTTTCTAGCCCGTTGAGTGTTACCACTATCTATATAGTTTCTATAGGCACCAACAATTTCGCCAGCATTGTACTTATGAAAAATAAAATCTTTAGTATGATCTACAACACTTATCCCGTTGATTAACTTTTTGCCAAAGGTTTTATGTGTTATTTGGTATACCCTTTCTTGATTTACTTTTATCTTAGGCATATTATACTCCTGTGCAAGCCAATCAAGCATATTTTCAGCAAATTCAGGATTATCAAAACATCGGGCAGGGAAGTAGTAATGTCCGTATATTTCCTCCCCGTTAATATCAAATGTACACGGCTGTGTAGGGTCAGTTAGAATTAAATTCCATCTATCTAACACTGATGTAAATTCTGGTATTCTTGTAAACCAATCCTCATATATTTTTCTAGCAATTACGCCGTGACCTACATTGTGTTTTTTAATAATCCAATTTATACAATCTCTATAGAACCCACCCTGAACAAATAAATGATATAAACTATTACTTAAAGTCATCTGCAAATAATCTGTGTCGTTCATTCCTGTACACGCAACAACTACTTCCCTCTCACTATTGGGCTCAATGGATCCCCATCCATTATGTTTAAGTATAGTTTGTATACCGTATTGTTTCCTATATTCTTTAGCATACGCCGGAGTCTCAGGTAACAATATCCATTCAAACCACTGTACACTAAGATTATGTTTTCCTAGTTTGTCTAATTCGTAATAATATTTGTCTAAATTAATCCCAGGTAATGCCATAATCATTTCTACATACAAAGGTAACTTATTATTTTTTGCTAACGGTTCGTAAATTTCTAGTTGTTTGTCTATTGGTATATTTTTACGATCAATATTTTTACACACTTGTTCGTCTAAACTTTGCATACTAAGTTTAAGTTCTTTAGTCATACTTAAATCATAGTCAATATTAATTTTTAGTATGTCTTTGATGTATTCTACTTTATTTTCTGTTTTAGCGTATCCACCATATCCAACACCAAATGCACGCCTATGTCGTATTTTTGAATCAGCTAGATATCTCATAATTTCAACATCACGGTCGCCAAATATGCCAAAGTTGGCGTCAGCCACGTACAAATAAGTTGTATCGAAATTCATAAGGGCGTCAATATCTTTTTTAACTGTTGGTATTGTTTTTTGCAACACAGTAGTACTTGTTCCGCCGCCCCAGTCACAATATGTGCAACCATACGGGCAACCTCGAGTAGTTTCAATTACACACAATAACATACTGTCTGGAAAATGATCTTGTTGATAATCAACAAACTCTTTTAATAATTCAAGTTGTATCTCCATCGACGACCAATCAAACAAATACTCTCTTTTTTCAGCTCTAGACATTGAAATAACATTTCTTAATGCCATACGTCCGTTACTTGGATACCACATATCAGTAACATTTTTCCAATTAACTGTTTTAGTAGTATTGTCATAATTGTCTAGGGTTTCTTTAAAACATAGTTCCCCGTAACAATCACCTGGTAAACTAGCATCTAGATATCGATACTTCTTAAACCAATCATCGTCGTGTTTGAAGTATTGATGCGGGCCTCCAGAGATTATTATACAGTCGGGCCATTGCTCTTTAACCCAGGCCGCTATTTCAAATGCCTGTGTATAGTTCCAAACATACAAACTAATAGCAAATATGTCTGGTGGATTCTTACTAATTAATTCTTTAACTTGGTCGTTGTATTCACCACTATAAACATCATGGTAACAAGGAACCCAATTCCATTCGTTGTTACGTTCACCGTACAATTCATAATATGTCTTAGCCTGTGACCATAAGAATGGCATCCAGATTTCACCACTAAATCTAGGAAAGTTTGCTATTACAATATTTTTTTTCTTCTTAGTCATTAGTAAATGTATATATTGCTAGTCCGCCATTCGAACTGTTAAACATTGATAAAAAGTTTACAAAGTGATTACAGATGCTTGGTTGTACTCTATGGAATGTTAATTCATTGCACATGTTGAGTACTGCTTTCTTGGTAAAACTTAACTCAAAAGGATTATTCTCTTGATCTTCAAATAATGTAGGACTGTTGTAATTAATTTTCTTAACGTGTTTCAGTATCTTACCTAACGGATTATACAATGCTAACAGTAGTGTTCCTCCAGGTTTCAATAGGGTTTTCATTTTTGCTAGTGCTCGTTCATATTCAGGTATGTGGTGCAGAACTCCGCAACATATAATTACATCATACTTTTTAAGTTTAGCAGTAAGGAAGTCCTCCTTAACCCATTGTATATTTGTAATGTTATTTTCTTTAGATATCTTTTTTGCGTAGTCGATACTGTTGCTGAAGTCCACTCCTGTAAAACTGCTGACTGGGTACAATGTAGCAAATGTGTTTGACACCAGGCCAGTACCACACCCAATGTCAAGTACTTCTAACTTATCTTTAAGAATACGATTAATTTCTTTAAGATATATATTAGCCCCTACACCTTCTTGTTTGTAGAATGCTAAGTCTTCGCTCGTGTATCTGCCTGGAAAATGCAGATTACTATAGAAATTCTTTATTTTTTCTGCATCCATCTATACTCTTCCTTTAATAACTCAGTGTTTATATCATTAACAAATTCATCAGATGTAAACTTCTGTGGGATATCTGCGTTTATTAATTCTTCACTCATTTCTGTTGCTAATTTTCTATGTTTACCTAGTACAGGATTCTGATTTAAAATTGTTTCTAAAGTAAAATCATGAAAGGCCAATGGTGGGCAATGCTGATCATACTCATGACTAAGTATTACATATTCTTTATGCGAAACAAAATATTCCCATATACCTAAGAATTGAGTAGGATCAAAAGGATCAGTAACTTCAGGCTTCATCTGCTCCCAATTAATCTTTGCCATTAAACTCTGTATTGGTTTTAGTTTTAAGATTTTTTTGGCACGGTCAATTTCATCATTTGAAATATATGTATGATCTGAGTGTGTTGCTCTATAGTTAGTTCCATGATATTCAGGTCTGGCATCAATCCAGGGATTTTGTGTAAACATCATAGTATACTGTATATTTTTACTTTCTAATAATAATTGAGTTTGATATATTGTGTTAAATAGATCAATAATCATATTAGGTAAGCTGGTCATGTAATCCGGATGGGTTCTATACATTCCCATATACGGAGTATCTTCAGTAAACCATAATTGTCCGTTAGTGTCTGGAAAGAATCCAAGAACATCTTGCTTTTCTATCCACTCGGTATCATACCACAATGTTATTCTATGATTGTTTGGCCACATGATCATGACATGATCGTCGGTAGCAAATGTGTCTAATAGATTCATTATGTTCCAATAGATATTTTGAGATCCATAACCTTTGTATGCTAGGTTACGTACAGGTTCGTCTTGATAGACTTGCAACCATTCTGGCCACATTGGCCAGTAGTATTTTGTCATTGAACAGCCAAAAGTATAAATCATATAGTTATTTTACATTAAAATTTGTTTTATTTCAAGTCTTTTGGCTAGTGAAGAACTTCACATACGGGAGGCGTTCTAGGCGTAACACACTAGTAAAGAAGTAAACTACTTCAAGCGTCATTTTAGTCCGGCGTCAACAGATTGTTGGCGTTGCTATTACTATTTATTCTTTCTTTCCTATAGGCAGTGATGGATTTAGTCATACTGCGTCATTGTGACTGAGCACCCACCTATAGTATAACAGGTTTGTTCTAAACTGTATGTTTGATCTGTTGAACTATTTTGATCTAAGTTAAGTGTACTTGCTGAAGAACCGTAAGTTAAATTAATAGTGGCATTATGTTCACCAATTCCTCTTTGTTGGAGGGTAATATTGTGTCCGTTGCCAGTTAGCGTTATATCAGCAAACTTTTTTGAATTAGCAGTTTGGTCAAGATCTAATACATTGCTGTTACCGGTAATGTTAAGGAATAATTGTTTTTCATAGTTACCAGACTGTATAAGATCAATGGCATTGCTATTACCTACTACATCAATTCCAGCATAATGTCCGTCACTACCGACATTTGCTTGTTGTACAACATCAATATTGTTTAGGTTACCGTCGATATCTAACTGTATAATGTGATCGCCACTAGCACCAGTATCTTTTGTGCCATCATCGTTTCTATCTTGCCAGAGTTTAATATCATTAGTATCGCCGTCAACCATTAATTCAATAAGGTTAACACCACCAGCTGAATCATCACCTTGTTTAAGCTCAATGGTATTTGAGTCACCTGTTATGGCAGAATTTTCTACACCTATACCCCGTATGTGATTACCTGCAGACCCTGACTGAGTTATTTCTATTGTATTACTAGTACCAGCTTGATCTATGTAAACTGAATTGTCTGGATTAGTTCCACTACTTGCCGTAGTAGCTCTTGTTCTTGACGTAGACATTCTTGATGTCTGTCCTGCAGTTACTCCAGGACTTGTACCTGTTGTAGTTGATGTTACAGGTCCTGATGTTGTTGTAAAGTCGTCTGCAAAGTTCATGTAAGTTCTGGTTGCACCATCTATAGACCAAAATTGTCTTAACACAGCACCACCACCCCATTCAGACATTATTCTATAATATGAATATGTTGTTCCACCAACTAGAGTAATTGTGCCACTTCTATCAGCGGCTGGATGGAGCCCGGACCAATCATCAACAACTGTTGTTCCACCAATTATAGTTCTAGACCCGTCATCATCTTGATTAGTAAATGTAACTGAATAACTTGTACCAGTTGTTCCTGGCATTACAAAATATCCTTCGAGTCTAACTACTACATAATCACTTCTTCCAGAATCTAATACAGTGCCACTACCCCAATCATAATTAACATCTCCAGATGAGATAGTTCCAGTAGATAATGCTGTACCACTTGTGGCACAAGGCCAAGTACTGCCACAATACCAAGTCGTGTAAGTTAACCCAGTTGCTGAGTAAGCAAGTTGGGCGAACATCATTAACAGTATGAATAAAAATAGTCTCATTAGTTTTGATTCGTAGTGATAGTTGTTGTTCCACTATCATTTACCCTGTTTGTAATATCAACAGTACCTTGTATTTGTCTGATTGTGGTATCCTGAGTTGTTGGTACAGTAATACAGGATATGTCACTCCCTGTAGTGTCCATACATAGTTGTACTGAGATAACATCAACAATAGCCGTAACACCTTGATCAGGAATATAGTCAGGTAGTAGACCATCCGCTTCTTCTGCTGATAAGGTTCTTGCTTGTGCCGCCGCCAATTGTTGTTCTAAAATATCTAAAACATTTTGTAAGAATGATCTATCTAATAGATTGTCACTTAGTCTATCTGTGTATAGTGCCGCTTCTTCTTTGTCTAACTCGTTTTCTAATAGATCTTGATCTAATGCGTTATCGTCCAATGAGTTGCTCTGTACTACTGCAACTGTTTCTTCTTGAACTTCTTTTGGTGGACCGAGGATAAGAATATTTTTAATCATTTCTTCAGTTAGATCAACAATAACTGGAGGAGTTGGTTTAGTATCTAGATTAGGAACGCGAGTAGCTTCAAATGGTTTATTCATATGTACTATGCCACCCATGGATTCTACATCAATGGCACCTGTTTTACAATCTCTCGATACACTTATCCATCCAAAAGGACAGCTAGGCAAAAGTATAACGGTAGTAGCACCAATCTCATCAACTGTGGCTGTAAAGTCAGTACCACGAACTGATATAGTTGCTGTTGGAGTTCTAATTTTAACTGCTTGTGGTTTATCTTTAGCAATCTGTCCTGATGCATAACGGGCAGTACCTGCCGCAATTCTAATTGCTAGTTTGCCTGCATCTTTATTTTTTGGATCATAGACAAAGTCATCAATGGTCATCCTGGCACTCTCAGTCATCTGCACTATTGTATTATCTTTAAATGTAATTTCAAGTGTGCCTTGTCCAGTACGTAGGGCATCATTCATTTCGATGCCGGTACCTTTAATAGCTTCTAGAAGTTCTTTGTCGCGAGTAATACTTGCTGGTTGGTGTAATTGATCAGTTACTGATCCAACACTACTCCATGCCAATGTTGGCATTATAAGGAGTACTACTAAGATCCAAGAAAGTGGGGAGTTGTTATCCATAGCTTCTGATACTTAACATGGTCTTCACCAGACAAATTATTAATGTCTACGTTATGCTCTAATTTGAGCCAACCTCTAAATGACAGAGTCTTGTTACCGTAGTAACTCTGTATAACAACAACTTCATCTTTAAGCATTTTAATCTTCCTGTGTAATTGTCCAGGTATTACTACTACCAGTTATATCAATGTTGGCATCATTGTCTTGTGCACCGGTTTGTGTAATAGTTACATTATTACTTCCACCTGCGATATCTAAATCTATTTCATGTCCGGTTGATCCTGTACTACCTGTTTGGCTAGTAACAACTGTATTACCAGTACCTGCGGAAGTTATACTAATGTCTGTTCCATGAGCACCTACATCTGCTTGTGTTGATGTAATTGTGTTTGAAGAACTACCAACAGATAAATCATAATCAAATCCGCCGACAGCTCCAACTCCACTTTGTGTTAGAGTAACTGCATTTGAAGCACCAGCTGTTGTAATATCAACGTCTGCATTATCCGATGATAACGATAGTGTTATACCATTACTACCACCACCAGATACAGCAATACTCGGAGTTATACCGTCGCCATTGATTGTAAAGTTTAGGTCGTTGTCAGTACCGCCAGTTGTTGTTGCTATTATTGTATTACCTGTGCCTAGTAGGTCAAGTATAAAATCACTGTAGTTACCATTTTGCTGAACATTAATACTATTGTTTGACGCAGTTCCTAGACCATCGCCATTGATATCAATACTTGAAACGGAATTAGTACCTGTTATATAGTAAGTTAAGTTAACACCAACGCCTGAAGTAACTGTGGTATTCATATCAATACCTAGCACATTACTTGAACCTAGTTGACGTATATCAACTGTTTGGCTGTCACCTGTAAAGAGTGCTGTTATCCCGGCTGAATCGCCTACTCCGTAAATTTTAGAAGCACTACCGTCCTGTTTAATATTGATTGTAGAACTACTACCTGCCTGATCAATATATATACTATTATCAGCGGAAAACGTCAATGACGTTGCCATTAATAACATGCTCAGAAAAACTAATTTTAATAATTTCATACTACCTTCCCACGCCAAGGGGCGAATTGTTGTTACTATTACCTTCAGAAGATGTTTCTTTATCATCTGTCAGTGGTGGTAAATGCAAGTCATCATCAGCAATTAATACTGGATAAGGAGTTGCACTTTCAGCAAATTCCCATACATCTTTGCGTTCACCTTCTTTTATTAGCTCAACTACAGCCGCTTCAACTGTAGTTTTTACTGCTAACGTGGCCGGTTCATTTAATGTAATCCCCGACTCAAATTCAAAAATCTGTGTATCAGAATCAAAGAACTTTAGTATAGCCATACTGTCTGCTGTAGAGTACACGGTCTTTTGTACATTAACTGCGGCAATAACTGTACCAGTATTAACACTTACAGCTCTAAGACTTATAGTAATTATATCTTCACTAAACTTTGACTGTGGTCCTATTCCTAATACTCGCATACCAATGCCACCGCTTCTTGTCGAAGTGTCATATCCGGTAATACCACCTTCTATTAACATACCAGCAAACTTCATTGGCATTAATTTCTTAGCGGTAGGCCCATCATAGGCTTCACGCATCTGTCTAATAATTTGTCTTTCTTGTGTTAGATTAGCAAGTCCTCCACGTTCTACTACTTCAAACCATTCTCCGTTGCCTACATCTTTTAATGCTTTGATTAAGAAAGCATCTGCACCTTGTGTAACTGCATTACTAAAACTTGATTGCGTATCACTTGGTCGTCTTTGACCAGTTTTATCAGTAAAGTTATAAACAGCAACGACTACTTTGCCCATTTTAGGTTTTGGTATAGTATCAAACTCCTTTGCTGTTGACTTTTTAACTAGCGTAGGTGGTTCATATTCACCTTTAAGGGCCTGGTGTGTTGCACAACCTGATATAAACAACACACATAATAATAAAAATAATGTTCTCATTAGAAAGTAAAATCACCCAACGGTATAGATATACTTGTTGTTGATCCTACTAAATCTGTTACATTTAAACTAATAATGTCTGACGTTTTTGACCAGTTAATAATATTACCTTCAAAATTTAATGTTCCGCTAGTAGGTGATGACGAATCATCTGTGAACATAGCCGTGGCTAAATCCTGTGATATCTGTGCATATATACGTGATTCTAGATTACTGATAAACTTAGAAAGATTTGTGCTTTCTGAATTACGCTCAGCTTCTTTAAGTCGTGCTTCTATTTTATCTGCAAGAGCCTGCTTACGTGTATGTTCTTGATTTTCTAATGTTAATACATGTGACGAGTACCCATTTCCATTGAAGGCTGGACTTTTAAATGTAAAATCTTTAAGTGGTTGTGCTAGAACTGTAAAATTTACAGCCAATAGCAGACATACTAATGTTTTCATATACTACTCCCCACACATATTTATCTGGAAAGTAGTTAGAAATTAGTGCAGTTAATACTGTTGGATGTGTGGAGTCCACTCCTCGGCTAAAGGTATGTTTTTGAGTGTATTGATTCTTTCGGTTAATACAGTGTAAAAACTATCAAGCTCACCTCTAAATTTTCCACGAAGGTGTTCAATAGCATCCTCACAAAATTTCCAATTTTTCATTCTGTAATTTTTCATCAGATTATTATGTAGATCTATATATTCCTTAACATTCTGTATTTCTTGAACATTAATTTCATCTTTGGTAATCACAGCATAACTTTTTATAACTACACCATCAGGTTCATGCTGAAAACTGTCTAGTTCTACTAGCATAAACTTATCTCTTAGTTCATTTGTTACTTCATTTTCTAATACTATATTCATGGTTGCCTCCTAGCATAATTACTTATAATGCAAATTACATTCGACTTAATAAGTGACTTAAACATTATATACGATCTGGACTGGGAAGGTCAACCGACTAGTTTGTATTGTGTCGTTGCAGGCAATATTTCTAGAGACCGTAACGTATTACTCGAAACGCTCGAACATCTTGGTAAACAATACAAGACTGTATTCTATATAGATGGCAGTTTGGATCACCGGAATCTATTAAATGATTTCAATGGGAGTTATAAAGAACTTAAACGACAAATTAGTAGAATGAGCAATGTTATTTTTTTACAAGACAATGTTGCAATTGCTAACGGAGTAGCATTTCTGGCGTGTAATGGATGGTGGACTTACGACTTTGACCCAATGATAGACGGTGACCAGGCAGAGCAATTACTAAAAGAAGATTGGCAATGTAACCCAAATGAAATAGCTAATATATATGCGTTAGCATACAGTGATGTTCGCTATCTAAATGCTAGTATAAAAAAATTACAAGCCATTGACGAAGTAGAAAAAATAGTAATAATAACTAATACTGTGCCACTTCCTCAACTTATACACGATACTGCAACTAAAGAAAGTGTTAGATTTAATTTAT
>Ga0208903_1001785_pt1 | contig 11431 bp, 18 predicted proteins | sample AntAceMetag02UKJ_FD_184769 | JGI IMG/M metagenome (GOLD analysis project Ga0208903, IMG submission 184769) | Saline lake microbial communities from Ace Lake, Antarctica - Antarctic Ace Lake Metagenome 02UKJ (SPAdes) (version 2) | ecosystem: Environmental > Aquatic > Non-marine Saline and...
CTGGACAATTTATAATGTATGGCAATCAAATGCATCAATCATGGAAAGCCGGAGACATACACACGTTTGACTGGCAGAATCTACCACACGCAACTGCTAACGCAAGTTTAACTCCTAGACCCATGTTAGTGATAACAGGAGTAAAAAGTGAAGAAACAGAAAAAGTATTACAACAGCCTATAGATTATAAAATATGTTAGACTCAAATTTCATATTCGTACTAGGCGCACCAGGCTCACGATGGAGTGGAGTAGCCAAGAGCATCTATCACAGCAAAGACGTAGACCATTCTGATTCAACAGTAGAACGACAGTATCATAATCCTCACACCAAAGCACTGATGCATCTGGGTGCCTATTGGGATCCTGGCATGGAATTTGGACAAAGATTGGATCAGTTTGATGCATGGAGCAAAACAGAGCTGACAGATGAATTCAATAGACCTTTTTCAGGCACAGGTAAAAAGATCATCAAGAGTCACGTGCTGACAGAACATGTGGGACATCTGGCACTGCTGTTCCATGCACCCATTGTATTGGTGTACAGGACCAACGAAGACTGTTTCAATTGGTGGCACGAAGCAGGTGGATGGGCGATAACCTATCCCTCATACAATTGGTACAAAGACGATGCCGGCATGCGAGCACAGATAGCACGACAGAATGCTGGACTGACACGATTCAAAGATCAACATGGTCTCTACACTGTGGCCAACAACATAGAACTGGCAGACAAGTTGGGTATAAGTAGACCAGCCAATCATTTATCGTTTACAGATTGTGATGTGTATGTTAAACTATCAGTATGAATAAAAAAATCCTAGCAGAATTATTGACCCACTCTCAGAATGACATGAGTCTGATCACTCCAGAGTACATCACCCAAACCTTTGGTATCACCGTTGACAAGACGTGTGCCACTCTAGAAGCATACACCGATGCCATAGACACAGCCTGCATGAACAGATACTTTTCCACCTATTGGGAAGCTGACATGAAAAAATGGAAGTACTCAGGACTGTCTCTGATCGATGAAGTGAACAATCTACGACCCAGAGCAGTGTTGGATGTGGGCTGTGGCTACAACGAATTCCGAGGCAAGATAAACAATCTTATAGGTATAGATCCTTTTAATACTCATGCTGACTGGAAAGTCAGCACACTGGATTACAAGACAGATAAAAAGTTTGATGTCATTCTGTGTCTGGGTTCCGTCAACTTTGGCTCTCGAGACAAGATCACAGCAGAGGTAGCCAAGTGTGTCACCATGCTGACAGACGGAGGCACCATGTTCTTCCGAGTGAATCCAGGCCTGAGTCATCCTAAACCAGAATCACAGTGGATAGAGTTCTATGCGTGGAATGTGCCGTTCATAATTGAACTAGCAGAACAGTTTGGTCTACAGGTACTGGATATCAGAGACGATTCTAACCAACGCAAATACTTCGTGTATAGAAAGATATAAAGATGAAAAAGAAAATACTAATAATGGGATTACCAGGCTCCGGCAAAAGTTATCTAGCAGGCCTACTAGCACCTATGATAGATGCTGTGTGGCTAAATGCTGATAGAGTCAGAGAAGAAGCCAATGATTGGGATTTTACCCCAGCAGGTAGAACCAGACAAGCAGAACGAATGAAACGCCTAGCACAAGAGGCGTTAGACACAGGCAAACACGTTATAGCAGACTTTGTATGTCCTACTCCTCGAACTAGAGAAGACTTTGGAGCAGACTATATTGTATGGGTGGACACTATTACAGCAGGTCGTTACGAAGACACCAACAAAATGTTTGTAGCACCAGACGCATATGATTTTCGAGTACCCACACAAAACGCAGAGCTATGGGCCGTTCGAATCTCTAACGATATTCAAGAGTATGCATGGGATAATAGAAAACCCACAGCACAGATGCTCGGTAGATGGCAACCATGGCACGAAGGACATCAAACACTGTTTGAAGAGATTATAAAAAAAACAGGCCAAGTCAATATACAAGTCAGAGATGTACAGGGTGTGGGCGATAACCCATTTGATTTTGATACAGTTAAAAAGAACATTGACTCTGCTCTGCATAAAGATTATGCAGGACGATATCAGATTACTCTAGTACCCAACATCACAAATATCTGTTATGGCAGAGGTGTAGGCTATAAAATTGAGGAGATAGTTCTGCCTGACAATATACAAAAAATATCTGCTACAGACATTCGTAAAAAGATGCGTGAAGAAGGTAAACTCTAAATATTATCACACTTGAAGCTGACATTTTAACTTAAATACATAGACAAATAGAAAATTTGTGTTATTATTAACTTAAATACCTTTATGCAAAAGAGAACACGCAGTATCCTGGAAGAATTGAGCTCCGCAAGGCTCAACAAAGAAGATCCTGAACATTTCGTTGAAAGCCGAGCCGAACACATCATTGACTCTGCTATTAATTTGGTACAGTACATCAGAGAACACTTCGATGATCAGACTGCGTATCAGTTAGAAAAGAAATTAAACTCAGCCATAAAGAATCTAGACAGCGGTCGCTTCTCTCGAGGTGTTACCAAAGTCCGAGAACTCAAAGACGTTAAAAGTTCTTTAAAGATCACTGAAGGTGAATTGCAAGACGAGGACGAATAATGTTGGTTGAAGAAATACTACACGAATTTAAACGCACACATCTAGAGCACATTGAAGATATAATCCTCACAGACGGACACGCAGGCGGAGAAGCAGTGATTGGCTATTTCACAGACCTTTACAATATGTTGAAAGGTTCCAGCTCATCGGCCATGCAACTGTCTGTAAAATGGGACGGTGCTCCTGCAGTGGTGTGTGGCATAAATCCCGCCAACGGTAAATTCTTTGTTGGAACAAAATCAGTGTTTGCACAGTCTGCTAAAATCAATTACACCAAACAGGACATTGCCACCAACCACGGCACAGGTGATCTCGGTGACAAACTGTTGAAGTGTCTGGTACATCTATCCAAATTGAATATCACAGGAGTGGTACAAGGCGATATGATGTTCACCGATAACGATCTGGTTCGACAAGACATCAACAATGGCAAGTTCATTACATTTAAACCCAATGAAATTGTGTATGCAGTGCCAGAAGATTCGGACATAGGCCAACAGATTGCATCTGCTAAGGTGGGAATAATATTCCACACCACATATGTGGGAGAAAGTTTAGCAGAGATGAATGCAGAAGCAGGAGCAGATGTTGCCGCATTCACAAAGACTCCAGATGTGTGGTACGACAATGCCACATACAAAAACGTGTCAGGGTCAGCCACATTCACAGCCGGTGAGTCTGCTGAGTTTGCAACAGGCATCCAAACTTTAAAAACTCTATTGTCCCGAGTGCCGCAGAATCTATCTGCGATGCTGTCCGCCAACAAAGATTTTGTGCCTATGTTCCAGATGTTTATCAACTCAGAAATTAAACAAGGCAGGATCCCCACAGAAGTGACGGCTTTCCTAAAAGGATTTCAAGAGTTCTACCTTGCAAGAATGAACAAACAAATGACAGGATTAAAAGCACAGAAAGCTATTCAATTGAGACAGCAGAAGATGGCAGAGATGCCTAAATTCTTAAACACAGTTCGCAAACCGTTGCAGGCCATGTTGATGTTCTACAAACAGGTACAAGCACTCAAAGCAGAGGCCATGCAAAAAATGAATCAGGCCATGCAGGTGGGCACATTTGCACAGACTGAAAATGGGTTGGAAGTCACAGACCCCGAAGGTTTTGTGGCAGTGGGCACAGATGGCGGTGCTGTCAAACTTGTGGATAGACTGACGTTCTCAAGAAGAAATTTGACTGCTATCAAAAAATTTGAGCAGTCCTAACACAGTTGCATTCACAGCACTTTTTACAGCAGATTCTTTGAAGAAATGTTCAGCATTGTGTCTGCGAATAGATTCAGTGGCCTCATACATTTTAACAGGATCTTGAACTTTTAACCATTCGCACAACTCCACGATCTTGTCTATTCTTTTGCCTGTGTCCTGTTCTCGGTCGTAGCTCTCATCCAACACAGAATGAAATGTTTGAAATCCCAACTCACGCAGTGTTTCTAGATAGTGTGGTCTACTGTGAACCACAAACATCTGTTGCATAATAACGGGTTTCCATATTTTCTCTGTGATGAACGTGTCTCCTTGGTCGTGTGTTTCAGACACGATGTTGTAGGCAGAGTGGTTGTAGGGCAATTCATAGATGTCTTGGTCCATTCCATAATAAGGATAGTCGTTGGCATCCACCCACGGCAACTCATATTGGGGATTTAATCTCTTGCCCTCGCTCAAAAAACTGTACAAACTGTTGTCCAATAGATTGGATGATTCTAATCGTTTGAACAGCCGAACTCTGTGACTCCTTGGATATTTGTTGAGATAGAAGAAATCGTATTTCTTCGTAGAATGATCCACCGTGAATTTTTTATTTTGATATCGCTCCTGCATCATCCACCAGAACCAGCTGGACTCTCCACTCCAGTGATAACATTTTTTATCAACATCCAGCTGATGTAGTTGTTCTATGTTAGATCGTGATTCCCATGGGTTTGAGATCACAAACACAAAGCCCTGCTGATGTAGCCATTCTACTCGTTGGTGTAAATCCTGCCAGTAATTTTTGTTAGACCATACTCTACCATTTGCAGATCCGTGATCGATCAGAGCAATACGTCTTGTGTAACTCTTTAAATCATGATCGTGTAGAGTGTACCACTCTCCGGTCATGTCAAACTGTTGACCTTCTAGATTGGAAAAATCAATAAACGATTCGAGTGTTTGATGAGCACCAGTCTTCATCACATCTGTTAATATAAAGTTGCGTTCCATGTTACGGTAAATATCGCTATGTTAATGCCCTTTTTACAGTATGTATCTGAAGCTCGTGTGGTGAGACGCCAAAACGACCTTCAACGATACACCTTCCAGGACATACAGGAACGTGTGTATCTGAGTTTCTTGATACTCAGTCTGCTCAAGACCAATCCAGACACAGAGTCCTGGGCTCGATCCTATGCTGATCAAACTCTGACCTACAGTGGCTTTGATGCTGTGAGGAGTTCAGCCAACGATCTCCACAACATGCTGGCAGTGATAGATGGTCGAGAGGACATCGTGAAGAAACTCCGGAATTCCGGTCAAGCAGAAGCACTGCGTCAGCGAAACACCCTGCCCACGCTGGCAGTGAAGAGATATCTACGCAAACTGGAGGATGACTATCGTTTCTTGACACAGTTGGAGAAAAACCTAAAGATCACCAATGCAGAGTATCGACAGCTTCGCAGATCCATCAGCGACTTTGATCGTCTAGACAGGAATTCCAAACGCAGGGTGATCAACAAACTGTTGAATCTGGCTCGCAATCTATTGCCAGGCACAGATCTCACACGCAAACTCAAAGAAATCCTTTAAAACAGCACAAAACCATTATATTACAGCAGAATTTACCATTCTTGGTAATAAATAACTGCAACGTATCACCTGAGCGGTGATTCGCCATTAACGAAGAGAAAACAAGGAGAAAACACAATGGCATCTTTAACAAGAAGCAAACAGAACGCGGCCACTTATGCAGTGGGCTCGTACGTACAGAACGCCAACGTTGGTGCTTTCTTAGTAACAGTCAAAGGTGGCTCTGACGCGGCCCAGGATCTTAGAAACGAAACTGGCTCGAGAGAAGTTATCGAAATGATTGTAAGAAACACAAACGCAATTGGTTACACAATCGCAAACGCAAACACAGGTGTTATGACTATATTGGTAGACAATTCACAGTGGGACGCGGCCGGCTTACAAGCGACGATCAGAGGCATAGCATCTATATCAGGTGATGACTCTACTTCAATCGCAGTGGAAGACACAACGGTTGTTGCGGCAACTACACTAACAGCGGCGTAATAATAAAATAACAAACAAGAATGATCAACGAGAAATTGATCAAGAAGGAGAAATAAAATGGCAGAAGTAACTTCATATGCAAAAGCAAAAGCAGGCAACGGGATTGGTCCAAAGACTAGAATCATCAACCTTGCAAAAACTAACCTGACACAATCAGAGCTAGATGCGGCAATACAGTATCTAAAAGCAGGTGACGTGGCAGGCACGAACGATGCACACACAGTAGCAGGCATCGGCGTACTTACAGAATCAGGTGTTTTCACTAGTGGAACAACTGACAACGTACAAGTAGCGATCCAAGGCTCAGGCGCATTCACTGCGGCTTCAAACTTTGGTACAGGTTCTACAGGTGTAACATCTTCATTGTTAGCATCCATAGACCAAGCATAATTCTTAATTGAATTAACTACGGGAAGGGTGGACATTCTTTTGTTCACCCTTCCTTCTTTTGTAAATACTCACACACAATAATATGCACACATTTTGTATACAGACACTGGTAGATATTGGGTTTCCCGGAGACACTCGAAGACCGTTTCCTTTCACGTCCAACACAGGTGTGCTGGTGGACAACAAAGACACATTGGATCTGGTGAGAGCTCAGCACAACAACTTCGTTACCACACAACAGCTACTACAGATGCGATCCAACATCACCTGGGACATAATCCCTGAACGATCATCACAGAAATTGGCAGACCGGTCCTTTGGATCTTTCTACAGAGAAGGCAAACATAACGTCTGGGTGTTTGCTTGGCATGCAGAACAGACAGAGGTGTACAATGTAGACGGAGATCCTGTGGGTGGATTGGTTGCGGACTTTCATCAGGTGCCGGTGAATGCTTTCTGTCAAGAGACTGTGACATTCCCTGCCAACTGTTTTGACACCACAGATCCCAAATTTAAAAACACTGTGTTTATGGACCTGGGTCCTGTGGATAAATAACAGCATACTTAGGCTCACATAGGCAGATCAACTTTCCCACAGGCACACAAGATGCAGACATCCAAGGATGTAAAAAGGAAACTATTATGAGCGATTTAGAAAAAACCAATTTAGAAGCACACGTAGATCTCTGCGCCGAGCGTTATAAAGGACTGCACGATCGTCTGTCGGCTATTGAGGTGACACTGAAAAGAATCAGCGATGACATGCTGGTGGGACACAAGAGTTCCAACAAGACACTGATTATGACTGCAGGCACAGTTGTAGCAGGATTACTGTCCACTATAGTGGTAATCCTCATGAAGATGCCAGGCTAACAACCACTCCAAAAAAATTATGTATATTAGACTGTCTCGATATGTTCGAGTTTATATAACAGAATCCCAGATTACGTTTATCAAAAAGTATGAACAGAGATTCCCACTGCTACAGACACAGTTTGATGTGGAAGACATTGCCACAGCTCAAACACTTGCCGCCAAAGGTGCACTCGTGCGTAAGAAATTAACTGACAACACTCAATATGCTTTAAATAGCAATGTGAGGATTGTTGATGACACAAAAAAATAACAGAGCAGAACTGGTAAAACAGATTGAGGCGTACAACCTCAAAACCAAACTGGAAGCCCTGGCCCGCAATGACGAACAGTATCGACCGTTCCGTCACCTGCCCAAACAGTTCTCCAAAGGTATTCTCATCGGCAATATTGCCATCGTGCCCAAGAAGCAGGACGAGTCTCGTTTCATATATGTGATTGCGGACATGGTGGAAGCTCGCATACTGTACGAAGACATCAATCTCAAACAATCAGCCATCCTGATAGCACACTATCTAGCAGATGGTAAAGCTGTACCAGACACTGTTAAACGAATGGACTCAGAGTTTGCTTCTCGGCTGTTTGAAATAAAGAACTTTAAACGATTCTATAAAGCCGCTGTCAAAGACAAAGACGACAATAAAGAATTTATATATGAGAACAAATTAATTGAAACACACCGCCATGCGGATGCTATCAAGCATGAAATACAACACAACTTTGACAGCACCTTCAGAACCAATCGTACTAAATAAACACATATGCAAAGCACAGAATTTACAAAACCAGTGACCACAGAGAGTTTATTGTCTGCATTTGAAAGCAGATTTGGACAAACACTTAATTTAGAAGGTCTTGACCCAACACAACTGGAAGATATGGCCAACATGGTGAGAACTAAAATCCACACCATCACAGACAATGCACATTTTGGCAAAGAATTAACAGATGACAACTATCAAAAACATCAAAGTATGTTGGATATTGTTAATCAAGCTGTGAAAGAAGCTCAAGGCATCAACACAAATTTAGCGCCAGCACAACAGGCTGTAGTTAAAAAAATTCAAACAACACCAGGTCTTAAGTCATCAGACAAAGATCAGATTATTGGTGCAATGGTTCAAAAAGAATCAGAAGTTACTGAAGGCATTGAACAGCAATCAGAATTAATCCTTGCCGCAAAAGACATGATGGACAAGGTAACAGGATATCTACAAGACATAGCAGAAATGAAAACTGAAAGCATGTTGGAACTGGCAGACAGAATCAGAGATGAAATGGGTGCTGAAAAAGCAGACGCTTATGTTGCAAAAATTCAACCTGCTCTTGAATCAGCAGAAACAACACTCACTCAAACCAGAGAAGAGTTAGACCAAGGTGTGAGAATATTAACCGGTGAAGAAATTGAATCAGACACTGTCGGTGCTGACGATGCCATGAACACAGACGCAGAAGTAGGACTGGATGATCTAGACACAGACTTAGGTGTAGACGATGAATTTGGAGCGGCAGATGCATCAGCTGGCGGAACTGAACCAGAAGGCAGAGCTCAAAGAGAGAGCAGAGAAGTATTCGAATCTTCTTCAAGAATCTACGCAAAACTCGCTGGGAAGTAATCCCAATGAGATTCCAAGAATTCCAAAACAACAAAGCACAAGAGATCGAATCAGCAGTGATGAACACTCTGACCAATCTGAGAGGCTCAGCGGATGATGCTGACCAAACTGCTGAGATCAGTTTTGGTGCACTGGAACAGATACTGAAGAACACAGGCTACCCACAGTTCAATTATAATCTTTTCAAATCTCTGTACGATAGATCAGAAGCTCTAAAAAATGTGGTGGATGATTTTGATCAAGAGAAGATCATACTGAACACAGAGAAACAGGCAGAGAAAGATCCAGAAATGGACTATGACGACCAAGGCTCTACTGATGTGGTCAAGAAGATGGCTCGTTCTGCCCTTAAAAGAAGAACTTAATTGACAAGAAATCAATAATAGCATACACTTGTATACAATGAAGATTGATAAAGATATTCTAACGAACAAAGGTATCCCTCTGGTTGAACGTCATGCCTACAGCACCATCGATCGAGAGAGTGTGGACGGCAAAAGACTGTATGCCACACCGGATGGTCGTCGGGTTCCCTCTGTGACCACCATACTGTCACAGACCAAGGACATGACACACCTGCACGCCTGGCGCAAGCGAGTGGGCCAATCAGAAGCACAGCGTATCGCCACGGAATCAGCCAACATCGGCACAGTGATGCACAAGAGTCTGGAACGGCACGTGTTGGGACAGGATAGAACTCCCGGAAGCAATCTCATACAGCAGAAGGCACACACAATGGCCAATGTGATCATCGAGCACGGACTGAAGGGCGTTGATGAGGTATGGGGAGCAGAGATCAATCTCTACTATCCGGAACTGTATGCAGGCACCACGGACCTAGTGGGAGTGTACAATGGAGAACCTGCAATAATGGATTTCAAACAGTCGAGACGTTTGAAGAAAGCGGAATGGGTGGAGGATTATTATCTACAATTGGTGGCCTATGCGGAGGCACACAATAAACTGTTTGGCACCCGCATACGCACAGGCAGGATGTTCATCTGCACACAGGCCAACGAGTATCAATCCTTTGAAATTGACGACTACGACAAGTGGTCAGATCGTTGGTATCGCAGAGTGGAACAGTATTACAAGAATATACTTTAGGCTATTTTTTTGTAATTTTTTTGTCTTAGTTTTACAAATTGTTCAAAAGTTTCACATTCATACTGCCAGTATTTTTTTAAACCTTTGCCATTCTTTTTGGTTCTTACTACATCTCCTGTGATTGGATCGTGGATGTATTTTATTTTTTTGCTTGACTTGTAATTTTCAATATCAATACCGATCACTTTTATCTTGTTATGGAATATTTCATTAGGTATTCTAAACATATGAGGTTCTTGTGTCATTGTGTTCCAACCAAACACTAGTAAAGGTCCTAATTTTTTTTTAACATTCCGTACCTCATATGAGTGTGTCCATTGTTCCTTACCTGCTATAGTGTTATTTTGTCTACGAGAACTTAAAACAAATTTAGCGTCCTCGTCACTTGGTTTGAAATCACTGCCTTTGCCCCTATACCATTCTAAACTTGGATTCGTGATAGCAATGGCAATTTCTAATAAGTCTTCTACAGGAAATTGATATAATTCTTGTTTGGTCAGAGGTCCTTTTTCCGATAAGATAAATTTTTTGTTATGCCAATATTGTAATATCTTGTCTATAAGCCATAGTCTTGCTTTTGTTATATTTTCTGCGGTGTGTCTAACAACGTCTAAAGGTAATTTCTTCATACCAAATAGTAACATGGATACCATATATGTCAATGCCCATAGTCCATATAAATAAAGTATATGTACTCCATATACAAAACCGTCAATGAAATCACGGGTAAATTCTATGTTGGTAAACAATCATCTAATAGGACTTATTACTTGGGTTCTGGTAAACTATTACAAAGAGCAATAGACAAGCACAGCAAACACAATTTCACGAAAGTCATATTAGAGGATGGATTGACTGCTCAGCAGGCCTCCATCAGAGAACAGTATTGGATCGCCAAAACAGGTGCCATGGGCAATCAGGGTTACAACATGAACTCAGGTGGCACAGGCGGAGATAATAGTAGATATATTGACTATGAGAAAAGAGGAAACCCAAGTGATAATTTCGCTGGTAGACAACGCTGGTGGAAAAATTTAAGCACAGATGAAAAAGCAAAATGGAAAGAGAGCAATAGACTTTCAAAATGTAAAGGCTGGTATGTGAGTAAACTTAACAGCACAAAGGAAAAATTCGTACAAAGCATCGCTCGTTGGTGTGAGGAAAATGATGTTGATAAAAGTATGCCCACAGGTTTAAATGATCCAAAAAGCAGGCTATATCAAAAGCAGACCAAAGGTTGGCGCATAAGGCGTAGTGATATACCTAAATTAAAGCCTTATACTAACAACAGAGGCAATACAAACAAAGACTTCTGTAAAGGCAAAACTTGGCGTTTAAAGGACGGCAAGCGGGTTTGGATTTCTGTATAAATACAGTAAATGTTAACAAAATTTAAAGGAAACTATTAATCGTGCCTGTTGTTCAGATAAGTCGCATTCAAAATAGAAGAGGTATCGCCACAGATCTACCCCAACTTGCCGCGGGTGAGCTAGGATGGGCCATCGACGAACAGAAGTTGTACATCGGTAAC
>Ga0208903_1001791_pt1 | contig 11394 bp, 8 predicted proteins | sample AntAceMetag02UKJ_FD_184769 | JGI IMG/M metagenome (GOLD analysis project Ga0208903, IMG submission 184769) | Saline lake microbial communities from Ace Lake, Antarctica - Antarctic Ace Lake Metagenome 02UKJ (SPAdes) (version 2) | ecosystem: Environmental > Aquatic > Non-marine Saline and Alkaline...
TCACTGGTGCGTATTTACATCAACGGAAAGCAGGTCGCCACCCACATTAGAAATCACTCCAAACCGGGCTACAGTACCGAAAATAATCACCTCTGTTCAGCCCATCAGCATTACCTCAACAGAAGCCCCGATTATTACATAGCCAAGGCAAAAGAAAAATCGAAAACCATGGAACAACTGTTTACACTGTTATTCCAGCAAGACCGCTATCCAGAACAACTTTACCGTACCTGCGATGGGCTTCTGATACTCCATAGAAAGGCAGGTGCGGAAAAGTTGGATAAGGCCTGCCAAATTGCAATCAATAATGAGAACTACAGCTACAAGTTTATACATAACATGCTGAATAATAACATGATAGATAACCAACGGCAAATCCCAGACAATCCTTTACCACAGCATCCGAACATCCGGGGAGAAGAATATTACAAACAGTTAAACATCAATCTTTAAACTATGGAAATCCAAACTCAATTAAGGAAATTACGGTTGCACGGGATGAGTGAATCTTGGCAAACGCTAACCGAAACGCGTAAACTAACTGCGTTAACCCTGTCTGAAGGAATGGAGATTTTGCTACAATCCGAAGAAGAGGAACGGGACAACAGGTGTTTTGAACGGCTGCATAAGAATGCGCACTTCAGGTATCAGGCAAGTATCGAAGAATTACATATGGATGCCGCCAGAGGCATGGATAAAGCACTGGTCAATCTACTGGCCAAAGGGGACTATGTACGAAATGGGGAATCCATACTGATCACAGGTTCCACTGGTTGTGGTAAAAGTTTTCTAGCCTCAGCAATGGGCAATAAAGCCTGCACCCAAGGCTACAAGGTGGCGTATTACAACGTCCAGAAGCTACTGGTGAAAACTAAAATGTGCAGGGCTGATGGAACCATATTCAAGTTCATGGATAAAATCAGCAAGACGGATTTGTTGATACTCGATGACTTTGGACTCACACACCTTGATAACCAACATAGGATGGATCTGTTGGAGATAATGGAGGATCGCCACGGCAAAGCATCAACGATCATTGCAAGTCAATTACCTGTGGCAACTTGGTACGAAGTTATCGGTGAACAAACCATCGCTGATGCCATTTTAGACAGGCTGATACACACCTCACATCGGGTAGAATTAAAGGGCGAAAGTCTAAGAATAAAAAAACGGTAAATTTGTCAGGTATTTAAGTTCTTTGCTACCCAAATCTTAGGGGGGTCAACATGACCGGCACGGGGGTCAGTATCACCGGCATATCCAGGGCAGATGTGCTGATCAATATGTACTAATACATTCGAAACCCGGATTATTTGGGATTTAAAGTTAGTATGAGCTTCTTTTATTCACTATTATGCTTACTGCGTTTCAGTACAGAATTTTAGAAGGCAGATATTTCTGAGGCGAACCGGATCCCCCAAATATTTTGTGGATGAGAGGATTAATGAAGGTTTTGATACATATTCTGAAAAACAAAAATATTCAGAGCTTAAGCGAGCTTGAATTAAGATCGGTCGGAATTCCAGACACTTTGATTAAAACATTTCTGATGTTTTCGTTGACACTAATTTTTGCTAGCGCAACTTTTTCTTGCTTTGCACAGAGTCTTAATTTGGTAACCTGGAATATTAGGGATTTCGGAAGTCGTTTGAATGACCAGCAGCTTGATAGTATTGCAGCGATCATTTCCTTGTCAGATTTATGTACAATTCAAGAAGTTGTTTTGAATGAGGGTGGTGATGAGGCCGCAGATTTGATTCTTGAACGATTGAGAATAATTAATCTGGCCTGGAACTATGTTATTAGCGACCCTTCTGATTCTTCTCCATATTTTTCTGAGAGATACCTAATTTTTTGGAATGGAGATTATGTAACCAAATTTGGAGAGCCCTGGATGGAGTTTCATTTCAAAAATGAAGTCGAAAGAGAACCGTTTATGTGTAATTTCGACTTTCAAGGTTCTGTATTTACACTCGCAACAATACATGCAAAATCATCACAGAATCAACCCGAGACAGACCTTAAGTATTTAAAATTGCTACCATCCAAATATTTGCATCCACTGCTTATTTCGGGAGATTTCAATGTAGTTCCCTACCATACAGTATTCAATCCATTGAAGAAAATTGGATTCCAAATTGGTAATGATTTCATCTTGACTACATTAAAGAAGAAAATCAATGCGGAGGAAGGCTATGGTAAAAATGCTTACGACAACTTCCTTATTCCCCCTATTTTTGAGATAACAGAGACATCCCTAATGTTCTCAATAGTTAATCAATATGATCTAGATTATTGGCGAGGAGTATCAGATCATGTTCCCTTAAAAATCATCTTGTCGATGCGCCATAAATGATAAATGGGCTAACCATCCTTAACAGTCATTTAAATCACGACTCTTTTGGCCCTTTTTGATTTCTCAAAATCGTTCTTGGATTGATTTAAACTTATTGACCTATGAACAATTGGTTTGTTTCGTAATCGAATGAAATCCCACCAAGTCTTTTCAATGCAGATTGCCCAAGAAGTAATGGCGCACTAGTATTATTCATTACTGTAGCCTCAACATTTTTCAAGGTTACAGGTCCTATTTCTACTTCTTTTAAAGTAATGTTCATCCCCGTAACAATCTCGCCATTTGCCACTGTATACTGAGATTCACTAATGATATCTGAGTCTAACAGATGTCCGTTCTTATACATGAATTCTGCCTCCGTAATGGAAATTACCACAGTTGCTGCTCCCGTATCAAAAATAAATTCCAGAGGGATACTATTCACCTTACATGGAATCATATAAACTCCATTTTTCTTCTTCATTGGAATGCCTTTCCCTTTCTGCAAGGGTCCATTGGCCCCAGTATCCACTGTTGGCTCTGCACTCAGAGAATCAATTTGTTCTTCTTCGATTTCAGAATTCTTAAATGAGAATTTATTCTTCATATTGAAGCCATCACAACTCAATATTATTAAGGCAAAGAAAAATAGAACGAAAGTGAACAAATATCTTTTCATATCTAGTTCGAAATTATTAGTTCACGCATGGTAGATTCACCATTAGTAAAATGTACTATAAGTATCATAATGGAACCACTGATCCCATTTAAGTCGATTTTAGTCTCCATAACACTTGGGAGAATTCCGCGATCAATTTCCCGTCCTGAAACTTCGAGCAAATTGTAGCTCTTCATAGGAGTAGTTGATTGTATTGTCACATAATCCGAAACACTCGGATTTGGGTATACTGCGAGTCCTTGTCCGTGAGCATAATTATCAATACCCACCGTTGGTGATAAATAGTAAGATCTATTTATACACCCTTGGCTTAGTCCATATTCAACGAAATAGTTGAAGTTGGTAGGGTCTATATTTTCGAATAGGCAATAACTAATACCGCCGCATGTGTATTCTGACTCAAGACTGGAAATGTCTTCTTTGCCCCATGTATAGACCTCGTAGTTATCTGATACAGCTAATAAACCAGTAGCTATTTGAAATACAGGTTCTAGTATCGGGGCTATCTCTTCAGTGATAATTACATCAAAAGAGCTGCTAGCAATACAGCCATTGTCAGCAGTTATTTCAATAGTGACTATTCCATTTTCTGAGGATTCATTCCACTCAACCCAAATAGCACTTCCATCACCTCCCGTCATGATTTCTCCGTTCTGAACATCCCAATTGAATTCAGAATTGGATAATGGCACATTAAATAAAGTATAAACAGAACCTTGGCAAACTTCTTCAGGACCGCTTATGAAAGCTGAAGGAGTATCGAGAACAGTGACGTTCGAAGAATAGTCAATTATGCACCCATCCACACTTTGAATCTGTAGATTAAATTCTCCATTCTGATCGGGTATAATTTGAATAATGCCTTCAATGATAGAAACTGAACCTTCCGAGAAAACTAAATCTTCTATAAGCGATGCGTTTTCAAGCTCTAACTCAATTAATCCTCCTTCACAAACATCGTATGACTCATTCAAACTTAATATTTGAGGAATATTCAGAATCTCAATATTGATATCAGATCGATTAGAACACCCATTTAGACCAGTGCCGATAACAGTGTAATTTGTTGACTCGTCGAGAGTAACCACCGGGTCTTGGACAAATGGAAAATTCATATTGTCCGATGGAAACCATTCATAAAATATTGCTCCTGCAGCAAATAGTTGTGTGCTTTCGCCAGGACAGATCGAACTGTTTTCACTAACAATGAGATTAGGTCCGTTGATAAGCTCGACAATCACATTTAATGTGTCACTAGTACATTGGTTTTGTTGCAGTACAACTAGATACTCCAAAAATTGAGCTGTTTCTGTTACATTCATGACCATTTCTTCAATAGCGCCAAAGCCAGAAGCGAACTGAGGTTCGAAATTCTCGTTCAGCTCTCTAGACCAAAGAATTGTAGCGTCTCCTGAACTAGTCTGAAAATCAACCAATACAGTATCACCCTCACATTGTATTGCTTCTAGATTTATAATATCAATTGCCAAAGAAGGAAGCAGAGATACTGTAAATGTGTCAAGATCAGTTGTACATCCTTCCAAAGTTGTGGTGACTATATAGTTTACAAGAACAGTTTCATCCGTTAGATTAGTCAATTGATCAGAAATTCCAACTCCTCCAACCGGGAATGTAGAACTGGAATAACTCAATGCAGCTATTATCCTTTCATAGGTAACAGACGCACTGTCTAAATCTGGATTGAATTCAACTTCGAATAATTCATTGTTACACATGGTAAGCGTATCAGGAACCAGAGTCAAATCCTGTGGGATAAGTTCAACTGTAATTGTTTCATTAGAATTACATCCTAAATTATTTGCTTCTAGATCAAACGTAACTTCAACAATTGAGCTTGTGACATTCACAGGTAGATCCATATAAGGTAATTCTCCTATTTCTGAAGCACCAAAAGTAATATCTCCGTTGGTTGTCACTCGGCTGTAATTAATTGTGCCAAATTGGAAGGGCGATGAGCTGATACTAAGAATTGAAGATGAGCAAATCTGCTCATCAAAAATGACAGGTAGAATTTCGGGAGTTAGAATCCCAATCACATCAGAATGATCACTTACTGCTTCGCAAACCAGCAGTTCCCCAAAGAAAATTGACTCTACAAGTATTAATTCGATAGTTTGAACAAGAAGTTGTTGCGAAAGCAAGCTGAAACTTGGATCATTATATTCGTATTGAGATTCTACATCCTCCAAAACCGTGCTAAGAACGAACTCGCTCGTTTCTTCGCCCAAAAGTTCAACTTCCAACGTCGAACCAGAGCAAATTGAATCTGTTGATAGCTGAATTTGTCCTGAGACCTGTCCAAAAACTATTGATATCTCTTGTGTTGAGCCAGCGCAATTATTGAATGAGGGTAGTACCGAGAGATTTAAAACTGAAATCCCAGAAGTAGCTTCAAATGTGCTGTCCTCCAGAATTAAAGCCTCACCTACAGAGATAGAGCTCGTAAGGTTATCTTCTAAGCTATGCTGTATACCAACATATAAGAATGTGGCTTCAACCTGAACCTCTTCTAAAAGATTACTTTCTATTTCAATTTCAATCACAGTATTTGAACATGCTGATTCAGGCGCAACAACCGTGATTTGAGGTAGTGGATTTACTATGAAATTTGTACTGATAATTGATTCGCAACCATTTTTATTAAGTGTTAGGGAAAGCTGAATACTTTCACTTTCGAATGTCTCATTTATTATTTCAAATTCAAAACTATCGACTGATGATTGAGTACCAGTCGTATCTATTCCTGGAATTAGTGAAAAATCTATTTCTGAAATTACCCATCCATCTAGTAGACCTGCTAAATCACAAGAAACTGATTCACCACTGCAATATTGATCTTCAATACAGGAAAAATCAATGCTAGGTTCCTCAATGATAAGTATTTCAAATTCAACAGAAACATCGTTGCAATAATCTTCCGAAATAATCGTAGCATGATACAACAACTGTGCTATTGCGTTCAGTCCAGATACTGACAACGAATTGGCTAGTTGGTCATATTCAGCCCCCTCTGGAATTCCATTCTCTACGTCATTCCATTCTCCGTCAATAAATATCGCCCACTGAAAGGTATACTCCTCAGGGGCGCCTGCCAAAACTAGTTCCAAATCACTAGTTCCTGTGCAAACTTCAGTAGTTTGCACGCCAAAGTCTTCAAATTCACATTGTGCCCAGCCATTCACTGTGAGAAGAAAGGCGATGAAAAAAGTAAAAATGTTCGAAAAGCATCCTCTCATAACTACATTAATATTGAGAACCCAAAACTGAAATCGAAGAATACTATATTCCTTGATTCCCTGAGATTTGAGAATGAGTTGAACCGGGAATTCTCCCAATTAGAAATAAAATCTGATGATTGTTCATCTACAAAGTCATTTTGTAAATTCAGCCCAAAACCTAGGTTTAATTTGAAATCCTTACTTATTAAATAGGAGTAACCTAACTCGGTATTCAACGCTAATGAAAATGCTCTCGTATCTAATACATTCTGCTGGTTGAGAGTGTTTTGATTCGAAATAAAGCCCAATTCTGGAACATCCTCTATTTCTAAATTAGGAGGACGACTATCATAAATCCCTGAAATTGAAAATTCACCGCTTGATGCATAAGCCCTGATCGGCTCAGTAACATTGAACCTTAAACCAGTTAGGAAGTAAAATTCATGCTTATCACTTTCATCTCGGATCTTAATCCCACCATTTAATTCAATAAACATAGCCTTTGCTTGATAACTTTCCTTGTGGTCAACAAAGCGTATGGTCTTGTTGCAAAATTGGCCATACATATCAGTGCCCTTGTATTTATAGGCGGCTGACTGGAGGTCAATTCGGAGATTGTTTCTTAAAAGACCAACCCCCATTCCAAGGAGGGGTTGCACACCAGAATCTGTCGTGTCAAGATTCCTGAAGTAATGAACGGATAGTTCAGCTGACTTAAAATTGACATCGCCTTCCAGTTCTTCTAAAGATTTAAAATAGTCTTCAGGCATGGAACGTATGCCCCCGAAATTGAACTGTACTTTGAGTTCGTTGTTACGTTTTATTTTTTCTTCGATTTCATTAAATCGATTACTAAATAGACGATTTTGGGATGCTACTATCCGCTCTAAGGAGTCAATCTGTCTGCTTTGTTCTTCGTTGGTAATCCAATTCTCTCCTGCGAGATTTTGTGCATGTTGTTTTGCGAGTTTAACCATAGCACTGTATAGCTTAGTTCTACCCTCTTCGCCCTGAACTTTGCACGACCCCTTCAAGCTACCAACCGCATATGAATTTGGTGCAATCTTATACGACTGTTCTCCTAAAACTCTTAGGTTCTGTTCGAGATATTCGAGCTCAAGGGAATCATCACAATAAACATAAATATAAAAATCGTCAGTCAACTTTATACTAGAAGTACCTTCTCCTATTTCCATTAAATAGGGGTCTTTGGGGTCCTTTTTTTTCCCATAGTCAGATTTATAGAGTACCATTTGAGAGTGCGCTGATTTTCCAATTGGTTTCCCAAGTTCGTCGTGATACTTATTAATTAACTCACTGCGATTATCACGGTTTTTTTCGATTTCCTTGATTTCCTTGATTTCCTGGATAATCAGAAATCCTAACCCAAGAACTTCAGAAGAATCTCTAAATGATGAAAAATCAAAAGATGCACCACTATTCAATGTGATGATATCGGTATTGGCCCTATTCACCTTGTTTTGGCCGAAGGTTGGCAATGTCGATACAAAGGCCCCAAAAACAAAAAATATAGGGACCGCATAAGAGTTTATTCTATTCATACTACTTCGGGCAGGGATAAAACACAACTTCAAAAGGACCAGAAATAACTTTTCTAGTTTTATTTTGGTCATCATTGAATGAAGCTTCAATTGTAAGGTAATAGAGAATGTTAGTTTCAAATTTGTATAAGATGAGTTTCTCATCTCCCATGGAGAACTCTTTCGTTCGAAAAGCTATTTCATAAATGGATTGATCATCAATAAAAGCATTGTAAACAGCCTCCACTTCATTAGCGGAACTGTACTTTTTATCATCAAACGGAAGATTTTCTAATTGTATGAAATTGCGCTTTCCATCTCTAGAGTCTTCCAAATAGAACGTGATGAAATCTGGCGGGCAAATGGAATCTAGCTGAATAATATAGTAATCCTGGCGATATGGATCAGGGTAGAAATTAATTTCGTCGAATACTTCTGAATATTCGACCCAGATATCTCCAGCGTCCCCCTTTACCAAAGTAAATTCCTCCATAGGATTACAAACAGGTTTGGGTTTGACAATCACTTGAGCTGCAGCTAATGGGCTGGTGCAACCATTTGTCGTATATGATACTTCATAGGTTCTGGTTTTCTTTGGTGAAATGTTTAATACTTTTCCCTGAGAGTCAAAATCTTTCCATTGGTAAATGCCGCCCTCACCATGAGTCGTAGGATCTGCAATGAGATCAAAAGATTCACCCTCATTTATTGTTCCCCCATTTAGTACAACAGTAGGGATTTTCGCATCGAAATTGTCATCAAAATAGATGAGAATACGAGGGTTGTTTTTTCTGTTTCTATTTTTTCGAACGAGGTCTCTAAGTCTGGCATTGATGTCTTCATATCCGTTCACAGAATATACGGTTGAAGCAGCAAGATCGCAAGAGAAAGAACCATCTGGGTCATTTACGAAAACAACAGTAGGGCCGTACCTTTTGATAAACTCATTCAGTTGTTCGCAAGGGTCAAAGTCACATCCATTCTCTTTGCTCAAAGCATATGGTAAAGGATTTCCGAACTCATACCCTTGTTGGGTATTACTCTCTTTGCTTAAAAGGGCAGGTGAAAAAGCTACTTTTTTATTTTTTAGTATAGATACTTCTTTCTCTATCTCTTCAAGATCCAAAAAGGACCAGGGTCTATCAAAAAGAAAGACTACTTCACTTTCAGTAGCAAAAGAACTGAAATTGCAACAACAATATATGCATGTCAGAAGCAGATTAATTCTTTTCAACATTTTTCCTCTCTTTATTTGCATGACACTTGAAAGTTTCGCTGATTCCCTCTACCAATTAATTTCCCCTCTTTATCGAATGTCTTGATTTCTACAGAAAAAACCGCGAAAGTAGTTCCTACGCCTAAGTTGGTTAAATCATAACAGTCGTTTTGGGCATTTACCTTCTTCTCAGGTATAGATCTTCCATCATCAGATGTGAATTTCAACTTGACCTTGTCAGCGCCAGTAATAGTATTCCAGCATATTTTTTCTGCTGCTCTATGAACTTTTTTGTTTTTGTCATAATTACCTCCACTTAATGTTAGTTTGAGCGCTCTAATTCCCGTGCCTTTTGACTTTTGTGCATTCGGAGATTTAGTTGTGACGTTTTTTTTATTTTTTGTAGATTCTGTCTCCAGCGCTGGAGCTTCCTTGTTTGGGTCAGAAGGCAAGGGTTCAGCTATTTGTGATTCTGTTGAAGATTCCTGGGTCACTAAAATGATTATTTCAGATGAACCCGTATCTGCCGCATCAGATATCGCTAGCTCTAAAATTGACTCATAATCATTTTTGAAGCTCTCAATATTGTTGAAACACTGCAACACTTCAGCAGGCTGACTCGTTTTACATTTACCTTTGAGCACTACCTTGTAATATGGGGCAGTAGGTAAATTAGTGTGCACTTCTTCATTGTCATTCAGGGATAAGAATTCAGGTGTTTCAAAATTTGCGAGCACCGTGTTTATTGCTTCTTCGTAATCAGTTTGCTTTGGTGCAACTCCAAAGCTTTCTCTCATTTTTCCTAGGCCACTCATTTCAGCCGAAACAGAGAAACTCTTTGTATTTGTTGTTCTGTGTAAAATAACTTCTGGCACAAAGAAGAAGGTGTCACTTAGCGCATCAAACACCTTAAAGGTTCCCAGTAACAAATCATCTGGCGATTGAGTGATATTTGGTGGGGTTTCATAATAGATCTGCACTTGTACATCAGCCTTTGTTTGAGGAGTTGCACATGAAGTAATCATTAAACAAAAAGGAAGACACAGACCAATGGTTCTTAATATAATCATACTCCAAAGTTTTGCATTTGATGTTTTAGGAAAAACAGACTGAAAACAAGTTGCTGCTCATCAAGGAATCCATTGCATAAACCAACAATATCGCGGTCTATTAGAACCCCTAGAGTGCTAAGTTCGTACTCGTACTTATCGTCAGTTTTACCAATATATCTCAGACGATGTCCATTGTATTCTTTGATGTCATTTGTTAATTTTACTTCGATTATCGAAGTGAAATTTGACTTGATGATTTTAGCTTCGTGACGAACCTCTTTCTCTGGATCCATATTTCTTTCGCTCATATCCTTGGCCCATTCATCGAACTCTCGATTCATTCTTTTGGAAGTGAGATACTTATAGTACCAGTAGCCTGTATGATTCAGGTGCACATAGACTACCAGAATATAAAATATCATCAGTAACAAAATTACTGGCACAGGTAGTTCAATAAGTAACAAAATTGCACCAATCTTTAAAATCATACTGAAGAGGAAAAGAAAAAACGCCAAAACGCGCTTGCCAGATATAGCATTTAATTGCCTATTGTAGTCTGCGGAACCAGATGGATGGGTTAAAATTTGGTTTTTTAACCTCACGTCTTTCGCGACCCTTGAATGATGCAGCCAAACACCCAAAACATCAAGTGCAACAAACAGGAAAACGGCAATACTTGCGCCAGCAATCATGTCTGCCCCACCAGCACTAAATCCTCCATACATAGTCATTCCGAGTGCAGCAGCTTCTACGGCAATTGCAAATGTTACGAAAGCAGTGTCTTTTCCAAACCCTTCAGTACGGAAGAGACCAGGTAAAACTCTCGTTCCTGCGAAATAGGAGTCTTTTCTAGTATTTAACCAAGTTCTCAGAGTATGAGAGTCAGGCTGAAACTGATTAGGTCTTGGTATCTCAGGCATTCCAGTTAGATTTGAAGTTAAAGCATTCAGAAGGATGGGAAAGGTATGTAATTAATTGTCAAATGTAATAATTATTATTTATCAGCATATTGTATATAATCATTTCACTTCTGATGTTGTTTTTGGGGGCGATTAGAATGAGAATAAATATTTAGTATGTTTGACACCATTTCAAGACGTGTTGTTTTTGGGGTGTCAGTACTAAAAAATGTATAGAATAATCAGTATCGCACTTTCGGTTCTGCTTCTCATCTGCCTCTTTGATTTGCCATACGGGTATTACCAATTCGTAAGGTATTCAGCCATGGTCGCTTTCGCATGGTTTGCATGGAAGTCTTATGAAAATGATGAGCAGCAACTCTCTTTCCTTTTCATCGCCTTAGCAATTTTATTTCAACCTATTTTTAAGATT
>Ga0208903_1001792_pt1 | contig 11394 bp, 16 predicted proteins | sample AntAceMetag02UKJ_FD_184769 | JGI IMG/M metagenome (GOLD analysis project Ga0208903, IMG submission 184769) | Saline lake microbial communities from Ace Lake, Antarctica - Antarctic Ace Lake Metagenome 02UKJ (SPAdes) (version 2) | ecosystem: Environmental > Aquatic > Non-marine Saline and...
GTGATACACTCATCATCGCCGATGAGATGCAAAATGCTACACCCAATCAGATGAAAATGCTTTTAACAAGAGTCGGTGAAGGTACCAAACTCATAGTGACCGGTGACTTGGAACAATCCGATCTCGGTCCTGATAATGGTCTCAGAGATCTCATCTACAAGATGCAGTGCCAAGACCTCGACTATATCACACATGTAGAAATGGAAGATGAAGATATCGTTCGACACCCAGCGGTTAAAGAAGTATTGGGTATCTTAAACAATTAATGTGGTTCTCCGAACACCTACAAACATTAGAGGAACCCGTACCTGATCAGAAAGTTTGGTGTCAACATCCAGATAAACTAACTGTATTGTTCATTGAAGGTGATCGAAAACCATTGACAAAGTTTAACTTATGGAACATCGCTCACGTCTATGGTGGTACTGATGTTGGACTTCATATCATTTGTTCACCAAGGAATCTGAAAGATATGAAAGAATGGACCAAAGGATGGACCAATGTAACAATTACATGGGATTCTCTTCATTCAATTGATGGGTACAATACATTCTCATGTTCACCAGAATTCTATACACGTTTTACATCTACACATTTGTTATTGATGCAATGGGACTCTTATATTTTTAGACCCATCGATGCTCTATTTTTCGAATACGACTATGTAGGAGCACCATGGAGAGAAGCTGTTATTGATACTAACTGTTCATGGAAAAAACCCGAAGACCTCGGTGACATACCACATGCTCGTGTAGGTAATGGTGGATTTTCGTTACGAAAAGTTATTCCATGTTACCAATACTGTATTGAGAATAGTGACAAAAATAAAAAACTTGATGATGTCTTTTTCTCTTTTGATACTACTTTAAACATCCCACCGAAGGAAGTTGCATATGATTTTGCTGTCGAAACTAAACTACGAGATGCTGAGCCACCAAAGTCACCCGTGGGTATCCATAAAATATGGAGTTATCCGGGAGAATTTGGGGAAGAAGATTTTAAACGATGGTTAAAGGTGTGATTATCTACCTATATATATATGGCGAATTCATTTGACCATGTTCTTTCTGATGATAATCCAAGTAAGGGTGATGCCATTGACGAATGTCATTTAGATTTGGTATACGGCCTCGTACGATCTCATTAACCAGAAAATGTTCTTGAAATAGGAGTTGGTAGTGGACGAACCACTGCTTATCTATCAAAAGCCTTAGAGAAGAATCAAAATTTACAACAATTGACATTAGTTGATAACTGGGTTGATTGGGAAGGTACTAAACCCGATTTCGTTAAAAATTTCAAAAATAAAGTAAAACTTGTGGAAAGTGATGAACTTTCATTTGTTTTTGAGAAAAATAAGACGATGTATGATTTCATTTTTTCTGATGCAGATCACTGGAATACACAAAAATGGTTCGAACATGTATTTCATTCCATCCTAAAACCAGGTGGTATATTGATTTACCACGACGTTTCAATCAAGAGTCATTGTCCAGAAGATGCTTTTAGGTTTCCTAATTTGGAACAGATCTTGATTAAGTGTAAGCAATATGGAATTTCTCATATGCACTTTGATAAATGTTCTACCAAGGATGAACAATGTTGGAGAGGATTACTTGTGATATTTAAGTCGCAACTACAAACGATCATACCGAATGATGGGAGTCTCTTTGTCTTAGATTAAATATATATCTCTATTCCTCCACATCTCACCATAATCATTCCCACCTTTAATATCTGAGTTATCTGCACCGTTTGCATTATTATATTTACATTTTATGAATTTCATTTCTCCAAATTGGATATGTTCATCAGAGGTGTGTTGTCCGATTATACATTTTTCCGGATACATTCTAATATAATCTATAGATGCGTTCATATACGCACCTGGTCCACTTGGGTATAGACAATCCATCCCATAATGCAAATGTTTGACATTCCATAACACGAGATCTATCATCTTCTTAGAGATGTCGTGCTTTGGTACAGAACCTATGAAAGCTGTATACATACACTGTTGATTAGGTGGACAATCTATACTGGTATAATATTCCTTTTTTAAGGAATTAAGTCTTTCGAGGGATTCGAGACAAACCTGACGTATATCAGAATACCAACCACCTTCATTATATAATATTAAATGGCGCATCAAATCACATTTATATGAATAAGGTTTGATAGTATTAAATGCTTCTAGTATCTCTTCATCATAATACCTTTTTATGTAATCGATACAATCATCACCGGAATATAATTTAACCTTGTACCCAGGGTTGATCCGATAAAACGTTTCAAGAGACTTTTTCATACCATCTGGAAATGTAGGTATTTTACCATCATCTACAATAATAACCTTGTGAATGACTTTGGGAATCATATATAATCTTAATCAATTGTCACCTTTAAGTTAAAGACTTGAATATAATTTTAATCAATGAAATTATCGTATGCAATCACCGTATGTAATGAGTCGAAAGAGTTGTATTCTCTTATTTCATTTTTAAAAAAGATGAAAGATCCCGAAGACGAAATAAATATCCTCGTAGATTCATTACACGTCACGACTAATGTAAAAAATGTTTTAGAATTTCATAAAGATGGTATTGTAGTCAATGAAAGACAATTTGACGGTGATTTCTCGAAACATAGAAATTTTCATAACTTCAAGTGTTCGGGTGACTATATATTCTTAATTGACGCAGATGAAATGCCACAAGAAACTCTTCTCAAGAGAGTAAAAGAAATTATTAATGAAACTAAAGGTGATGTAATCATGGTACCAAGAATAAATATTCATCCGGGTTCTACTATGGAATGGCTCACGAAGAACCAATTCAAAGCAAATGAAATGGGGTGGATAAACTGGCCAGATTATAATTGTAGAATTTTCAAAAATGATCCTACCAAAATTTGTTTTGCAAATAGCCTTCACGAAAGTATAACTGGTTACGAAAATCGGGTTACACTTAATCCTATACCAGAACTGGCAATATGGCATATCAAGTCAGTGGAAAAACAAGACAATCGTTGGGATGATGGGAAATATGTAGTACCAGATAAACAAAATCTATATGACGATCTAATGTAAATCAAATAAAATATCAGGATACTACAAGATATGTCTCGATACGAAGAGATTTACAGCACCGCCAAGGGCATTATGAGTGGGAGTGTCGATATCGAGTTGCCAGCCATCTCCGTGTTTGTTATATTATTACTGTCCCTCATGTATATGGTCACCACATCGATCAGTATTGATGTCTATTCTAAATGTAGTGATGTCAAGGGTAAAAAAATGTATGACAGACTTTTCAAATATATGTCGCATAGCCTCGTCGCCGCACTCACCATACCATTGACCCTCGTTCTCACGAAGATGTTCAATAATGATACCGGTGCGTTCATGATGCTCTACGGTATTATGGGTCTCATCGTCTCAATGGTGGCCGTTGATCTTACACGGAAGTGTAATGTGAACGATAAACTCAAGGTGATGTGGTCTCGTTTCTCATTGGGACTTCATACGATTGTGTTACTGATCGGTCTATTTTTATCGGCTCGGAAAGTAACATGAAGGAGGTAGTCATGTCCATCTGGGTGATCTTGCTCTACGTGATTCGTAGAGCAGGTACACTGTCTGTAGATGAAAAGGTATATATATTAGAACTTGCCGGATACATCACTAGAAGAGCGGAACAAGTGGATGGATCGACTCTGTTAAGAGAAGTGACGCAATACCTATCATCGCCAAACGACCATTTACTAGCTCCGTCTCAGGCTTCCAGAAACTCTTTACGTACCCTTCACCCTTAGAATTCGCCGCTGTTCCGAGAAACGCCAAACTGGTAACAGCGACAGAAAGACCAACATTGTCATGAAATTGGCTTACCCGTCATCACTTATAGCGGAAGTCTAACACTAGAGGCAACTGCATTATACTTTCTTTCGCTCCTTCTCTTTTAAGTATATGACGTGTAACATGTAGAGGTTCACAATCAGACCAAGGATCGTCACGACAGTTGTACTATCCATTCCTGTTCTGTACTGATAAGAAAGCCATAAAAGTCCAGCGAGTAAACTGAGTGTCGCATATTGTTTCGTGACCCGAACTTTCTTGGTCTCTATAATCTCTACAAGGTTATCCCATATTTGGTAAATACCAATGAGTAACGCGATGAACGCATCGAGTTCCATCTTACTTTATATAAATATTTTTTTATAATAAATGGAAACCATACTTTCAAAATTCACAGGGAAAATTAATGTTAAGAGTATCGAAAAGTGCTACAATGAAATCAGGGAGAAGTATCTGGAAGATGGTATTCAGAAGTCTGACCTCGCTCCGATCGTTACCATGTTGATGATCGAAACCTCAAAGTTCAAGAAGCTCAAGGGTTCTGAGAAACGTGAACTTGTCATTGACATCATCGATAAGATCGTCGAGGAAATTGAACCAGGTGACGAGGATACAGAATTCGAGATGGTTCTCAAAACATTGGTCCCCTCTATGATTGACAGTTTCGCGGTTGTACTAAAGGCTAATAAGGCTTTGTGTTGTTTATAATGAAAGGATGAAGTTCCCTTCACTTGAAAAAATGGTCGAATATGGCATATATACTGTGAAAGATCTCGTTCTTTTTTCACAAAATAGACTCGTCCCGAGAAACACCAAAGTCTATTCTGACTGTTCAGAATGTCACTATGTATCAATCGATCCTTCATGTCCCAGGTCGCATAAAAAAATATAAATGTATATTAAATGTCTAACGTTATTTTGCCGTTGGTTATTTTAGGATCGATGGGTAGCTCCGCGGCGGGTATCGCCTACGGTATTAAAACAGACTGGGAATTTTTGGGTCTGAAAAAGGAAGAAGAAGTTTATGTAGCACCAGTAGCTGATATAGGGGGTGGCGGTGAGACGGGGTCACTGGTGATTGAAAATTTCGTCATCGGTGGTGACACTGATGATATGACTCTACTCGGGGAGGCTGTTGTGGATAGTGATACTATCAGTACTATATCTGTAGTACATGCGGTACCCACCGACGATGACGATAATAATGTAGCTGGGTTATCCGCTATGCCAGTAAACTGTCCGGACACTGGGGAAGATGGTCAGTCGGCTTTAACGGGTTTCACGATGAATGCTGATGGAAATTATGATTATTCATGTAAAACTCTCGAAAATCCAGGACCACTAGCTTTTGGTAAGGTTGGTGGCTATACCAGTCATAGAGGTGAACTAAGTGACTTACACGGAACAAGTGCTGTATGTAAGTCTAACCAGGCACTATTGGGTTTCGTTCTTGACCAGAATAAATCCGGTACTAAGGCAGGGTATAGGTTTGACTGTATCGATCTAAAAGGCCCAGCGAAGGTGAGAACTGCCTTGACAAAGTATACACCTTATGATAACACCACTTCAGTGTTACAGCTAGACAGTTTTAAGGCATTGGCACCACAATGTGGTGAGGATGAACTCTTACAGGGATTCGCCCTTGAAAAGAGTGGTAACAACATGCGATACATCTACCGGTGTGTCACCCCTGCTTATGAGGCGGATTAATTACCAGACCAAGTGCCGACTCTAAACTATTTTGATTTCGCTGAAGTGGTTTCGATCGCTTCAGCACTAAACCATCATTTGTATTTTTTATTTCATTCATCTTTTTAGCGTTTGAAATAAATGGTACCGTATTATTCTTCATTGGTTCAGTGATTACTTTGTTCGGCATAATAGCATCAATCACGGCATTCTCTCTAAACTCTTCGATCGTCATGTCACCACCAAATACTTTCAGGGAGAAACGATTTGGGGCTCTCTTTATAGATTCTAATTTACCACTCAATCTTTTACGCATCAATGTAATATTTCCACATATAATACTTCCCTTATTGACACCATATTTATCAAGTGCGTAGGACTTCGTACAACTCCAGGAACAGAAGTTACCCAATGTTGTAAATCTTTTCCGACGATCGTCGTAACTGTACGGAAGCTGTAACGATTCAGTCTCAAATGGGTGACAGCACCACCAACACCACATCTTTATATATTAAAAAAATATACCCTTTAAATAGGATGAATAATAATCAGAACAATGGTTCGACCATCATTCTGTTACTCATCATCATGATGATCAGTTCGTCAATCTCATCAGTTGGTGCTGTACTAGGATTCAATCTGGTTACGACTATTAAACCCAGTGGAAATGTTAAAGGGTATATCAATCAGAGGGATGCACGCATCATCCAACTTTCGAAGGAAACCGGGGTCGATGGTATTGCATTGAAGAATGATATTATCGAACAGACAAAAAAGGCGTGTCTCGTACCACAAGGCCCAGGTGGGAAATGTCCGGAAGGTACGAAACCCATGTCGGATGGGTGTTGTGCTTTTGAAAACCCAAAGGCTCAATCATCACTAGATATGATAGCTGGTATGGCACCCGATTTAGCTATAGCAATCATAGGTGGACTGATGACGGAATCTTTGATTATTGCCGGCGTGAACGCAGGAGTTTATGCCAGAACGGGTGCGAATACTATGGGAATGACAATAGCTAAAACGGGTGCGGGTGGTGTAGGTACACGGGCTGCGGGTGGTGTAGGTACACGGGCTGCTGCTGGTACTGGTGCACGGGCTGCGGCCGGTGTAGGTACTGGTGCACGGGCTGCTGCTGGTACTGGTGCACGGGCTGCGGCCGGTACTGGTGCTAAGATGGGGGCCCAGGTAGGTGTTAAAGTTGCTACACAAACAGGTACACGTTTTGCAGTTGCCATGGCATGTGGTCCTATTTGTTTAGCAATTACAGTAGCAACCGCTGTTTTTACTATTGCATTGGATATAACCGATCCATTCGGGTATAATAATTTTGCAGCCAATGAAGTCATACAGAAAAAAAGAAATGCAATTGATGTGATGATACAAAAAGAGATGCTAAAAGAGAACATCTCCCTACCATTAACATTCCCATTACCCATAGCATTCCCGGAATATTCGAAAGAATTCGAAGAAAATATGATTGTTGAATTCTTACCAGACGCTCTAGAACTTATGCCCAAGGACTTGATGATCGAATTTTTTACTAATATGTTAACTGGTAAATCAGATAACAGTAAGAAGGTACTTGACGCATTTGATAAGGCATTGGATCTAGCATTGGCTAACACGGTAAAGAGGGATAATTTCACCTATGATTTCTATCGTGCGAAAGGTAAAAGTAGTGAAATTGAAAAGGTACCATTCATGGCAACAAAGGATCGTATCGGAGTAACACTCTCTCAGAAAGGTGCTGACAATTACAATAAGCGTATGAGAGACAAGCACCTAGTCTACTCAAACCCACACAAAAACCCACCAGCTACAATACCCGAAGACTATACACCAATGGTTGCAGTATATACAGACACTTATAGGGTTATCAATCAATCTAACCCCGGGAGTGAAAACAGTCCAAATGTTATAGAAAAGAAATTGGCTAGTAAAGTGTGTCTAGCAATGCCATATGGTATGCTAATTGCTGATTGTGAGTACGGTTTCAACGCCACAAAGCATAGTCAACGTTTGAATCCTGCGGTATACGGTGTCAAGTTTAATTATGAAAGAGGTGATTGTGATTTTACAGGTGATTACTGCAAACGTTTGGGTTTAAAATTAAAGAATAACGAGTGTAAATTACGAGAAGGACAGAAAGAAGCCGAACTCATACTTGGTAAAACAGTTACGCGTACATACATGGAAGACTGGGATAATCGTATAGAAGCATGGGAATCAGGGGATCCTGGGAGTATAGTATTAGCCACTATTACTCTACCCTTTGCAGCGTTTACGCCATGGATCAATAAAGGTATAGCGGCAATCAAAGATACAGTCGGTAGAGGTGTTGGAACACCCATGGTTTGTGGTCCAGATAAGGAGAGGAAGGGTGAACTTTGTTACCCAAAGTGTCGCACAGGACCCGGTGGTGAAACACTCTACAAATCAAGGGCCCTCGAATGTGAAGGGACTTGTCCAACTGGAACCACCAATACAGGGTTTACATGCTTACAATCGATCCATTCGTATATTCCGGGTCAGAAAAAAAAAGGTATCGAGAATTTATTTACAAAATCTTTCTGGGAGAGGGCGGATTGTCGTACTGGCTACCAGTTCCGTGGAACCACCTGCAATGAAGAATGTAAAAATGGGTTCAAATTCAGATCTGGTGCAGCCGGTTCCGCATTCTGTGATAAACCAAGGAATCGTTACTCGAGAGCTGGTGATGCGAAGGTACCAGATAAATGCCCCGAAGGTAAAGTCAGAGATGCATCACTCTGTTACGAACCATGCAAACCCGGCTATAGAGGAAATGGACCTACCTGTAAAAAGTCAGAAGAAAGTAAACAGAAGAATCCATACAAGGTGTGATTTATTTTTCTCAGTACATTGTAATAATGTCGGCTGGAAGTGCTAAGGCAGTTGCAGCTGGTGTAGGAGCTGGTGTAGATGTTAGCCGTGCTGTCGACGCGACAGCGTTGTTGAGAGTAGCAAAAACGAATGGTAATCTTGTAGATGTTTTTAAAGGTATAGATGCTTCCACATTTAGAAGAATACCCGCCGATGACATGACAGATATCCTTAAGGGTTTAGATGATGCTCAATTGGCTAAAATAGGAAAGAAATTCGACTTCGATTATGTTAAGGGGTTAGATCCCCAATTGGCAGCCAAACTTAAACCGGGTTTTGTTAATAAACTCAGATTAAAGGGTACAAAAAAACTAGATGATCTCTACCCACCTGGTTCCCAGGCACGTCAAGTATATGATGATGGTGTGAAAAGTCAGACAGAAATAAATCAACTCGCCACGGGTCAACCAACTAAGGTGACGACAAATCCCGATGAGCTAGCAACTGTGACAGGTACCCCAGTGGGTAAAATCAAAAAACAGGCCACTATATGGCAAAAGATTGTAAATGGTGACACCTTGATACAACAGGGATTAAAGAAATTGGGGTACACAAATATCGCTATAGGTGGTTTTGTTATTCTGGTATTGTGTATGATGTATGATACGGATAACCCATTCAAAGCTCTCGATAGAGCTCTTGATGATGCCGGGAAGAGTGTCAAAGAAATTAAAGAAGTCGCGGGTGCGGCAGGTGGGGCGGCAGGGGGTCTCTTGAAGGGTGGTTTTAATTTTATTTCTTTCATTACCAACAACTCTGGGTTGTCATCCTCATCCTCAATACTCTGCCTCATTCTCATTTTCGCAGCGGTGATGATGAGTTTCCTAGGTGGAAGTAAGAAATAAACATTTAAAGAAATATCAATCCTTTATACCAATGATCCTTAGTATCGATGTTGGTATAAAGAATCTTGCGATGTGTTTACTCGATGAAGATCGTGAAAATCTCGTAGTACAGTGGGATGTGTCAGGTGTACCACCCCAACACGCAGATGGTGTCTATGTATCGCTTCGGAAACACCTTGATGAAAAACCATGGGTACTTGATGCGAAGACGATTTTGATTGAAAAACAACCCGATCGTAACAAGAAGATGGTGTCGGTCATGCACTTTCTCCATGCCTACTTCATCATCAAGTGTCCAGAAGCCGAAACAATGTTATATGATGCTCGTCACAAGATCCCAGATGTTGCCGGTCCCGGTAAGGCACAATATAATAAACGAAAGAAGGTTTCGATCGAAAGGTGTGAAGCTTTTATTCGTCAAGATGAAGTGAATGCACACTGGCTCGATACATTTATAAAGTCAAAGAAGAAAGATGATCTCGCAGATACTGTGATGCAAGCACTCTCATTTGTCAATAGAATTGAAATTAAACCAGCTACAAAACAAAAGAAGACTACAAAATTAGTTGCTCGACGTCCCAATGAAAATCAAAAGAGAACTAAATATTCAAAATCAAATTTAGCATGGATTTATATAAATGATAAAAAACATATGACAACAAAAAGATTTGAGAAAGACCTTAATAGATATTATAAAAATGTAGACGACCTCGTTAAAGATATGAAGTAAAGTATATATAAATGAGTCTCACTATCCGAATGTCAGCCCCCGTCAACAAACCCAACTTGGACAAGGTTATCAAGAATAACAGACGTCTCAAGTCTGCGTTTCATTCCCAGAAGCCTCTAAGGAACACTCATCGTGTAGCACTCGATGAGTTGGATTCATTCTTGGAACTCGTTGATGAAGCCATCGATGCTTTGAATGACAGCCAGGTTGAAATTGAAAAGTCTCAAGAAAAATTATATAAACTTTATGACTTTTGTGGTGAGGTTCCAATGGATGATAAATGTAAATATTAAAGATTTGAACGGATAGATGTGTATAATGCAAAAGGTCCTCGATCATGGATTCGTTCGTCTCGTGGATCACATGCCTCAGAAAGAATTGGATTCATCGATCGTCCAATCCGCAAGAGTCTCCTATGGTGACGGTACCAAAACCTCTCGTGGAGATCGTGGTCTCATTCGTTACCTCCTACGCCATTGGCACACAACCCCTTTTGAAATGGTCGACTTCAAGTTTCACATCAAAATGCCACTCTACATCGCCAGACAACACCTTCGACATCGAACTGCCAGTGTAAATGAACTTTCTGCTCGGTACTCGGTGGTACCCAAGGAATATTACGAACCTACCACCTACCGTGGTCAGTCCGAAGTGAATCACCAGGGTTCAGAGGGTATCGTAGAATTCGAGGGTAAACTAGATGAAAAGGTGTCTCAACAATTGAGTCAATCATTCGACGTCTATGAAGAACTTCTTGAAAATGGGTGCTGTCGAGAACAAGCTCGTGGCACTCTACCACAGTCGACGTATACCGAATTTTACTGGAAAATTAACCTTCATAACCTTCTCCATTACCTTCACCTCCGTATGGATGCCCATGCCCAACAGGAAATTAGAGATTACGCGACGGCCATCTTCAACTTGGTGAAACCATTGGTCCCCATCACGATGGAAGCATTTATGGATTTTAGGGTTAATGCCATACAACTCACTGGACCAGAGATTGAGGCAATTGCGAATGGTACAGAGATCGCATCACCCGGTGAGCGTCGCGAGTTTCAGGAAAAGATAAAACGTTTAAAAATAAAATCATCAGAATAAGTACCTATGATTACAAATGCGTCTGCTATAATGACAACCCAAACACTCTTTAATTTTGAGCTGAACCGTCGCCCCGATTTAGCCCGTAAATATGGGTATTTTAAGGTGATTGAACCTAAAACTACCACATATAATGATGAAAAACGACTCAGCCACATTGAATTCGAAATGTCGCGCCGACCCCGCGCAGCATTCAGAATGAAAAGGTATAAAAAATAAATATTCCTTAATAATAAATGCTTGCCATAACAAACACTTTCACCGTATTC
>Ga0208903_1001801_pt1 | contig 11346 bp, 4 predicted proteins | sample AntAceMetag02UKJ_FD_184769 | JGI IMG/M metagenome (GOLD analysis project Ga0208903, IMG submission 184769) | Saline lake microbial communities from Ace Lake, Antarctica - Antarctic Ace Lake Metagenome 02UKJ (SPAdes) (version 2) | ecosystem: Environmental > Aquatic > Non-marine Saline and Alkaline...
CTTCAATTGGCAAGGGTATTGCTTTAAATACACCATTTCCCGTATTTTCAAAGAACATGGATCTGAATTCTACGGCCTCTTTGATTATAGCCCCTTGTAATTGATTCGAATCAAAGAGTTTTTCTATTGTTGTTCCGGCATACGAGGTATAACTGGGATATTGTTTTTTCAAATAAACCAACTGTTCGTTCAAGGTACTTTTAGTGGCAAATGGATATTCCTCACCTTGCACATAATAGGACAGAATGGGATCTAGGCTTCCGTTGGAATCGAAATCTTTTATATATAATCGTACAGGTTCTTCTTGGGAAGCATCTAGTTTTGTATTCAGGCCAACATTTCCGGCCACCAAATCAATATCACCATCATTGTCAAAATCATCGGCTAGAATGGTGTTCCACCAACCAGTTGTATCTTCAAGGGCAGGCGACCGTTCTAGCTCTCCTTTCTTATTGAGGTATAGGGTTATTTGCATCCATTCCCCAACTATGATTAAATCTTGCCAACCATCATTATTGATATCCGCCCAAACCGCATCGGTAACCATTCCAGCTTCAGAAAGCTCCTTAGCGACAGGAACTTCCTCAAATTTTCCGTGACCATCATTTTTTAACAACCTGCTTTTAGGCGAAATCCCATATTTACCTGCAACCACTCTACTACCTATAAAAATGTCAATGTCCCCATCGTTATCATAATCCTGTGGTTTTACACATGAAGAATTATAATACGCTGGTGGGATTAGATCTTTAGCCTTTTCAAAATTTCCCTTACCATCATTAATATACAGGCGGTCTTCCAAAAAAGCTTCCCCTTCTGTATATTCATTACCTGCAGAAACCACGAAGAGATCCAAGTCCTTATCATTATCTACATCGAAAAAGGAAGCATCTACACCTTCAAATGACAAATCTTTATTAAATAGGGCGATGTTGACAGATTTGAAGGTTGCATCGTTGTGCTGTAAAAACATTTTGGCAGCTTCATTGTGGGCATTAGTGAAAAAGAGATCGTCAAGACCATCATTGTTGACGTCACCAACCGCTATACCTGGCCCTTCAGTAGATATTTTTCTTGGGATCAAAAATTCTCTATGGATATCGTGAAATGTATTTTCAGTGTGCTTGTATACTAGGCCGTCTATATTTTCTACCGTAAAAATTCTCTTGGTTTCTTCTATTCCCGATTTTTTGGCATAATAATCCCCTGAAGCATTGTCTTGGTCTACTTCAATTTTCTGATTTGTAATCACATTTTTTAAGACCTGATAAGTTCCACCAGGCCAAACAACAAGCAAAGAATCGACTTTTTTAAGCTTCCCCAGGCCAAAGTGTACCTCATGCGCCATTGATGACATAAACCCTCTTGTAGGCGTTTGCTCTTGGTAATATATTTTTCCTAAATGCTTAATTATAGCCTTGGTGCCAACGCCCGTTGTGTTGGCCGTATTTCCTTTAAAACTAATTTGGAGATAGGAGCTATCGTCAATGAACTGTTCCCTAGTTTGGTTTTTAAATAAAAAAGCCGGTTCATTAATGTTATTGAGCACCAGTTCAAGATCCCCGTCATTGTCAAGATCTGCATACGCAGCACCGTTGGAATGCGAAGGAACATTTAACCCCCAAGTATCGGTATTGTTAGAAAATTCAAGTTCCCCTGAATTTTTATACCCAATATTGGAAATAAGGTTTTGCGGCATAGCTTCAATTAGTTTTTTACTAATAGTTTCTACCTTCATGTTCATAACCGACTTAACGGCTTTATCGGAAGTGTAATCGAGATAGTCAAGATCATTAGGCCTGCGGTAAATGCCATTTGATATATACAGGTCTTTAAAACCATCGTTATCAAAATCGGCGAGTAGGGGAGACCAACTCCAATCACTAGCTTCAACACCGGCCAGAGGAGCGATTTCGGAGAATTTTCCACCTATGTTCAACTGAAGGCAATTTCTGGCCAATTGACTATGATACCCATTTCTTAAAATGATATTCCGTAAATCATAGTCGTCCTCCACCATAGATTTCTGCCGGATACTGGGGTCGTTCGGCAACATATCCATAGTTATGATATCTACCAATCCATCGTTATTATAATCTGCTATATCATTGCCCATGGAATATTTACTGGTATGGCCTATCCATTTTGACAAGTCATCAGAAAAGGTGCCATCTTTTTGATTTATAAGGAGATAGTCGTTTTCATGAAAATCATTTGATATATAAATATCTATCCAGCCGTCTTGATTGATATCTGAACAGGTAATGCCCAGGCCAAAACCAATAGGTGTACTTAAAATGCCTGAAGATGATGTAACATCGACGAATTTATTAAGTCCTTTATCGAGTTCATTTCTATAAAGTTTATCGCCTAAAATAGTATTGGTACGGGCAAGCATCACTTCTCTTGGCGCATAAGAATCTACGGAATGGAATGCATGGTTGAGTAAATACATATCTAGATCTCCATCGTTATCAAAATCTAGAAATGCTGCCTGTGTAGAATAGGCCGAAACATCCAATCCATACTCTTTTGCCGACTCGGTAAATGAAATCTGGCCAGTTTCCTCTGAAGGTCCATTATTGATTAACAGTTCATTTATGCTTTTAATTCCTTCAAAATTTCCACCCAAACTGCTTACGTAAATATCCATCCATCCATCTCCATTGACATCTACCACACTAACTCCTGTTGTCCAATCAGAGGTACCTTTAACTTTTGCCTCATCCGTAATATCAATGAATTTCAGATCTCCTTGATTTAGATATAACTTATTATCGTCCAAATTGGCTGTAAAAAAAATATCTTGAAGTCCATTGTTGTCAAAATCCCCAATACCTACACCCCCGCCATTGTAGTAATTCACATAGTTTAAAATGTTAAAACTCGTTTTATCATCCAGGGTGTTTTGAAAGGACAATCCAGTCTCCGAGGCGTCCTTCAAAGCAAATAGTTTTGCCTCTTTTTTAGAACAGCCTATGAAAACCAAAATAGAGCTTAGCACCAATACGAATAAGGACAAATACTTTCTCATTGGCTTACATTATATTTCTATTTTTAATGGTTTAAATATCTTCATTCTAGTACAACAATTAAAGTTGGTCTCCTAAAACCAGATGGATATCATTTTAATGATTTTCAACCATCTCACAACTAAAAATTCAAGAGGACGGCAGAAATAACGACCAATCCTCTTGAAAAACTAACTCAACTAACAATTCAAATATTATTTAACTAATATCCCGGGTTCTGAACCAAGGTAGGACTGCCATCATCATCTCTGGTAATGTCAATTTGATTGGAGGGTATCGGCATAAAATTGGAAGTATAGGTGCCCAATGCAGTCAACAAAGGAAGGCCTTCCGTCCTGAAGTACTCCAAAATCGTTTCTTCCGCAATACCCCACCTTACTAAATCGAACCATCGAAATCCCTCAAGGGCCAGTTCCAGTCTTCTTTCGAAGCGTACTGCTTTCCGAGCAAAATCCTGATTTGGAAAACTAGAATAAGGTTCAATTACATAATTAGCGGCAGGTGTATCATCTCCAAATTTAAGGACTTCACCATTTTTAGCCCTATTCCTGATTTGGTTCACTAGATTCAGGGCCGTGCCAAGATCATTTTCTTCTACGGCTACTTCTGCCCGTAATAAAAGAATATCAGCATATCTATGAACACTATAATTTATACTCGAAAATCCTAGAAACGATCCTCCATCGACCTCTACCTTTGTCGGTAAAAACTTTTTAGCTCTATATGGGCCATAAGTAACTTGATCCACTATATAATCTTTTCCTGGAAATAAATTGGGATCTCCTGGTATCAAACCAATTTCAAAGTCAAGAAATGGTATTCCCCTTCTAGCTATTGTATAATCCAATCGAGGATCTAAATTATCCGTTGGTGGGGTAAAAGAATCGGTAGTTTCAATACCTTGGTCGTTATTTAAGTCTATATCATTATATGTATCCAATAAAGGTAATCCGTTAGCATCTGTCTTATGTGCATTTACCAAGTTTTGCGAGGGGTTTAGAAAACCACAGCATCCATGCAACTGTGCTATACCATTTACAATCCTACCATTTAACTCATCTTGTCTACTTAGTGATTGTATTTGGAATATAAACTCTGTATCGGTAATGGACTGTTCGTTATCCGTTACGAAATTATCATTGTAATTATCAAATAATCTGTATCTACCACTATTGATAATTGCGTCCAACAAAGGTTTCGCTTCAGAAAACTTTCCATCATCGATGTAAAGCTTGGCTAATGATGCTTGAGCCGCGGAACGATGCGTTCTACCTACCTCAGTAGGATCAAGCGGAAGATTTTCAATAGCAAATTGGTAATCTGCTTCAATATCCACAAAGATATCGCGGTCATTTGGCACACGGAAATCAGTTACCGCTTCATCTATAAAGGGCAATCGATTAAAATACCTTCTTCCATAATGATGGTAATGCGCTCGTAAAAATCGAGCCTCTCCTGCTATTCGTTTTTGATCTGCATCGCTCAAGTCTTCGGCAGTTGCCAATATATTAATTACGGAATTAGCTCTTGTTACCCCTTCATAAATTGAAGCCCACAAAGCATCCATAAACTGACTAGAGGGAGACATTTGTCCCTGCTCCACCAAGTTCATATCGGGTTGGTCACCAATAGAAGAACCTTTCAAAGCATTGTCGGAAGCAACTTCACCATATAACCAATTTGTGTGGTCATTTTGCCATCCCAAATTAGTCACACCTCCGGTGTGTCCGTCCAAACCTGCATAAGCGGCCAACAACAAGGCATCTAGCCCATCTACAGTAGCTAATACGTTTGGACTAAGTGTGCCTGTTGGATTGATGTCTATATAGTCTTCTGAACAACCTGACATGAAAGCAAACGCAACAAACAGTCGTACAAATTTTGTGAATAAATTATATCGGTTTCTCATTTTATTAAAATTTTATAAGATTAAAGTGATACGTTAAGACCGAACAGAAAGGTACGAGGTACGGTGTACGTATTACCCCTATCCACGCCTAATTCCAAGCCGCCATTTTCACCAACTTCTGGGTCAATTCCACTATAATTTGTAATAGTAAATATATTTTGACCTTGTAGATAGATTCTAAATTTATCGATACCAAGACCCAAGTCAGGGAAGGTATATCCAAATTGAAGGGTTTGCAATCTCAGGTATGAACCATCTTCAACATAGTAGCTTGATGCCTGTAAATTATTATTTGATGTATTTAAATTGAACTCGGCCAGACCATTGGTAGGGTTGTCAGGTCTCCAAGCGTTCAACACTCTAGTACTACGGTTGATTCCGGATCTAAATTGAAAATCCGAAAACAGCTTATCATATGCCCACAACTCATTTCCCTGAGATCCTCTAATAAAAGCGGTGAAATCGAAATTCTTATAATTTGCCGTAAGGTTTAGGCTATACGTAAAATCAGGGATAGCACTACCAATAAAGTCTTGGTCGTTAAAGTCTATTATTCCATTATCATCCAAATCGCGGAAATTAAAATTTCCTGCATCTGGGCCATCTTGGATAACACCATCAACAACAAGGCCATAAAAAGCTCCAATTTCTCGACCAACTTGTGTTCGTGCGGCTATAACATTTGGATTACCACCCGGGCCTTGAAAAAAAGATTCCGGATTTCCATCAATGTCCAACACTTCATTTTTATAGGTAGATACAATTCCTGTCACGCCAAAATCTACTGCGCCTATTTTGCTGTTATACGATAAACTTACGTCTACACCTGTATTCTGTATTTCACCTAGGTTCACGAAGAATGGCGCAGCGGCACCTGCAGCCAAAGGTACGGGTGGTTGCAATAATAAATCTTTAGTCCTTCTATCATACCACTCTATGGCCCCAGTAAGTTTATAATCAAAAAGGGCGAAATCCATTCCAATATTGAGTGTTTCAGAGCTTTCCCATACCAAATCTGGATTTCCCCTGCTCAACAATGCAATACCATTGGCCGGGTCACCACTATTGGTAGCTGTTATATCATAACCAGTTGAAGTAAAATTAGGATCCTGAGAGAAATTTGATATAAATGAAAAATCACCCAAACTATTTTGATTCCCTACAGCTCCCCATCCGCCTCGAAATTTAAGAAGGTTTATTTTGGAATTATCTTTTAAGAAGTTTTCGTCGGAGATAATCCAACCTATACCAATAGCAGGAAATACATCAAAACGGTTTTTAGGCCCCAAGGCAGAGGAACCATCACGACGCACAGTAGCATTAATAAGGTATCTATTTTTGAACGTATAATCAAATTTTCCAAATACTGAAGCTAAATTACGTTCCGATGCTAAACCCGAAATGTTAAGAGTAGTACCGGAGGTGTTTATAGAAACAAAATCCAAATTTTCCGTAAAGAAGTTGGTACCTCTAAAATTTATAAATTTACTTTTCAACTCAATAGATTCCGTGCCAACAAAAACACCTATATCATGATTTCCAATAGTCTTTTTATAGTTTAAAGTATTGGTCCACGCAAGGCTCGTTGCGAAATTGGAATTTTCATTCAAAGAGTTACCCGGATTGCCTCCTTCAACAAACACAGGGTTGAAGCTGGAGTTATTATTTTGAGTATAGTCTATGGCAACACTTGACCTGAAAGTAAGATCAGGTATAATATCCGCCTCTACATAGGCGTTCCCAAATAGACGCCATCTTCTACCAATAGCATTTGCTCCTCTGATTTGAACTGCTTCCGGATTAACCGCGTTGGTTTGTAAACCTAAAATACCGTTCAATGTTCCTCCAAAGTTTCCACCCTCATCTCTTCTAGGAATTAAGGGATGATATCTTTGTCTGGAAGTTCCTTGATTAGTATTGCCGCTATTTTCAGAATAGGTTACTGTAATATTTTCCCCGATACGGAGTCGGTTGTTCAAAAATGAAAATTCCGTATTCAATCGTGTAGTGTAACGTTGAAAACTGTTCTCTACTAAAGTCCCTTCCCTACCTAAATAACCAAAAGAAACACTATATCTACTTGATTCACCTCCACCCCGTATCCCTAGATTATGACTTTGGTTAAATGCGGTACGTGTAACCGCATCATACCAGTCGGTATCTGCAGAACGCGTCAAACGATTGGTTACCGGATCATAAGGAAAAGCGGGGTCCCCATTTAAAAATTCAGGAATTACAGGATTCTGTCCGTTACCATAGGTAGGATGGCTAGGTGAAAAGTTGGCCTCATCTGGTGTACCCCTAACCGCTGCGCGTTGCCCTTGAAATTCAAGTTCTCCCCATTGTTGAGCATTAAGAACGTCCAATTTTCCAGGGTCGGTATCTACTCCAAAATAACTATTATAGGTTAATTTGGCAGGTTGTCCTTTCTTGCCCCTTTTAGTCGTAATCAAGATAACTCCGTTGGCGGCACGAGCACCGTATATAGATGCTGCTGAAGCGTCTTTCAGCACGGAAATTGTCTCAATATCATCGGGATTTATATCACTCAAACCACCAGTAGAAGGAGCACCATCTATAATGTATAGGGGGTCTCGATTACCAAAATTACTTAGCCCTCTTATTCTTACCTGGGCAGCTCCACTCGGGTCGCCCGAAGTAGTAATGTTTACACCAGAAATCTTTCCTTGTAACTGTTGCTCTACACTAGTAGCAGGGTTTTTGTTCAATTCTTCAGTATCTATAGTCTCAACAGCTCCAGTAATGGTTCTTCTGGATTGCCCTGTATAACCAGTCACAATTACCTCGTCCAATCCAGACGCACTTTCTTGTAGAATAACATTTATTAAAGCTTGCCCGTTAGCCGTAACTTCTTTAGCCGTAAAGCCTAGGTAGGAAATACTTAATACCGCATTTGTATCAGAAACTTCGATAGAAAAGTTACCGTCGAAATCAGCTGTAACACCGTTGGTTGTGCCTTTTTCCACGACACTTGCCCCTGGCAAAGGTGTTCCATCTTGATCCTTTACGGTTCCGTTAATTACTAAATCTTGACTTTGATCAATTGGACTTGCTACTACTGGTACAGTTTCAACTAATGCTTTTGTCACATTCTTCTCTGTCAGGATAATATGTCCCCCCCTGAATTTGTAAGCCGTCCTAGTATTCCGAAACATCAAATTCAAAACTTCTCCGATTTGCTCACTCTTTACATTAAGTGATAACTTCCGTTCCAAATCAACATGCTTAGTCTTATAAATAAATCTAAGTTCTGTAGTCGATTCTATATGGTCAATAATTTTTAGAACTGAGGTATTTTCTACATCAAGGGTGACCTTTGTTTTCTGGGCAGTACTGTTATTGGCTTGTAACCCAAATATGGTGGTTATCAAAAACAGCGTTGTTAGTTTCATCTTTAAATCGCATTTCAATAAAGGTTCCCCCAACTTCCATTGGTTAAATAGTTTTTTCATATTTTTGAATGTTTAATTATGGTTAGCAAATTATTGCTCAATCACTTTTTATTACCGGGAAATGTTGTCGCATTTTCCGGTTTTTTTATTGTAAGTGAAGGCTTTTCTATTTTAAATCTCATGTCATATACAATTCTCGGTTTTTAGTTAGACTTCTATTTATAGTTTAATTAATAATTACTTTATTATTAATTATGTTATAATGTATTTCATGCGTGTCATTAAAAAAACTTAGCACTTGATCGATATCGACTTTATTAAAACTGGCGTTAAAAACTTCCTTACCTAATTCGATATTGGTATTTTCTATTTCGATATTGTAATGTCTTTCTAACTTTGTTAATATATTTTCAAAAGATAAGTCCCTAAAAACTAGGTCACCTTGCATCCAAGAGGTGTACAGTGAGGTGTCGACTTGACTTACACTTATATTTTGAGAGTTATATTCAAAAGAACCTTTTTGACCGGGAGATAATTTCGTTGATTTGTCATCTATTTTCTCGTTAGCTACTAAATTTACAAGCCCCTTTACTAATACTAGGTCCACATTATTGTCTTCCTGATAGGCCGAGGCATTAAATTCAGTTCCAAGAACTTTTACTTGTAACTCCTCTACATTTACAATAAACGGTTTAGATTGATCTTCGGTTATTTTAAAATACGCCTCACCAGTTAAATAAACCTGTCTAGAACCTTCTTTGGAAAAGTTGATAGGATATCTTAAAGAACTTCCCGCGTTTAAATGCACCGTAGATCCATCCGACAGTTCCAATTGAAACCGTTTTCCCTTGGGAACGTTGAGTTTGTTAAAAACCAAAGTAGCCGTATGGGTAGCATCGGAATAACGTATCCCGCTCTCTTGCTGGGAACCTATTACATTGCCATCTGAATCCTTTACTTGACCAGTTTGGGAAATATCAATCGTTTGGATCTCGCCGTTGTCAAGTTCCAAGGTTATGGATTCATCTTTGGGAATTATAATCGCTTTATCCTTTTGCGCAAAGAAGCCTTGTTGGTAGAAAAACCCTATTCCAAATAGCAAAACTACTGCCGCAGCGTACCTAGCCCAATTCGGGAATAGCCGCTTAACCGGTCTTTCGTTCCTATCAATCTTGCCCACCACCTTTTTGTAGGCCGCATCGACATTGTTTTTTAACAATGACAGGTTCAAGTCGTGATAATCAACAATATATGATTCCAAAATGGATTGGTTTTTGGGATTGTTCAACCAATTCCGGAGCTCGATAAGTTCATTATCGGTTATCGTTCCCATAAGAAGTTTGGAAATTATATCTTTCATGCTTTATAATCTTGTTATATTTAATCAACTTTTAAATGGACATTCTATAATTAATGCTGTACATATTTATAAAACCCTTAAAAAAATCTTAATTATTTTTGATATTCTTATTTTTATAATTTTACGAAAGGGACTAAACCACCATAACACATGAACGATTTAGACGCAGCCAAGGCATTGAAGGGGGGTAGTAGGGTTGCCTTTAAGTATCTTTTTGAAAAGTATTACAATCGCATTGTGGCCTACATCGCCACGTATTGCAATGACAAAGATCTTTCTGAAGATATCGTCCAGCAAGCATTTATCAATTTGTGGGACGACAAGCTAAAGTTGGACGAAACCAAATCACCACTTAGTTATCTATATGCCATTGCCTACAATCGATATATCGACACCGTCAAAAAAGCAAAAAAACATGAAAAGCTTTTAGATCAAGTTTGGGAACGTGCCCTTAGGGAACGAATACAAGAGGATACAGAAACGTTGGAAGAGCGCATCCAAAAAATGAAAGACGTTATTGAATCCCTGCCGCCAAAGTGTAAGGAAATCATTCACATGAATAAAGTAGAAGGACTTAAATATAAAGAAATAGCAGAGCAAAAGGGAATTTCAGTTAAAACTGTAGAATCACAAATGCGGATAGCTTTTGTGAAAATCAGGGAAGCTTTTAAAGACGGCAAACCACTTTTATTTCTTTTATTTAAAAAGTGTTATTGAATACTAGCGTGCGTGGCCGAGTATTCAGTCTTTCAGTTATGCAGGATATATAACAGTCATTAAAGAATTTAGCTTATGTCCTTTAACCTTCCTTTGATAAAATTAGAATATTAAGTCAAAGTACCCAAAGAGTGCAAAATCCCATGTTCACATCCCTTCTATACATTCTACAATGAAAGCCCCCTACGCTTGTACTTAGAATAATCAGTAAGTTCGTCCTTAAAGCCGTTGAACGCTTCTTCCGATTTGCGGCGTTCGCCTCCCAACAGATTGCCCAAGGCATATACACCTTTTCTCAGGAGACGTGCCTGCTTCCTGTCCATCTGTGTTTTGGCTACACTGTTCAAGGCTTCTTTCAGTCCGTTACCCATGTGGCGTTCCAGCAGTTCCAATGGGAGATTTGGCCTGACCCCGTCCAATACGAAAAGATAGGCCGCTTTCTTGTACTGCCCACGTTCTATCAAATAGGTTGACCAAAGGTTTTTCAGGCTATCACGTCCTTTGGTTCCGATATCCTCCAAGATTATCGTTTGATTTTTCATGGTCTTGCTAAGGTCTTTCGATGATTCCAGATAGGCCTGTGTTTTTGCTGTAAGCGGAACGCTTACTGGATACTTCGAATATATCGAGCTAATATAGAGCCTATCCTCCTTCATTTCAAAATAGAAACCCTTGGCGTTGAAAAATCCGATAAAGTCGCTAGGGGATTTCTCGAAGGATACCTGCATACGCTGGGCATATGTATGATAAGCTTTTAGGCTCAGGCGTTCGAATTCTTGCCTGTATTCCGGTACCATGGTATCATAGACCTTAGGAAATAGCAACGGTAGGAATATTGCCGTTTGACTTAGACCGATTTCCTTTTCGGATCTGTCGTTCAACAGTCCGTCCAGAACCTTTTCATTTTCTGGGATA
>Ga0208903_1001805_pt1 | contig 11320 bp, 12 predicted proteins | sample AntAceMetag02UKJ_FD_184769 | JGI IMG/M metagenome (GOLD analysis project Ga0208903, IMG submission 184769) | Saline lake microbial communities from Ace Lake, Antarctica - Antarctic Ace Lake Metagenome 02UKJ (SPAdes) (version 2) | ecosystem: Environmental > Aquatic > Non-marine Saline and...
ACGATGGTTCCGCTTTCCAGTTCTGAAGCCACTTTTAGCGCAGCGAAAAGTGATCCACCACTACTCATTCCAGCTAGGATTCCTTCTTCACGAGCCATTCTACGTGTGAGTTCAGTTGCTTCATCTTGGCTCACATCAATTGTTCGGTCTACACGATGTGCTTCAAAAATCTTAGGTAGAAATTCGGGTGACCATCTTCTGATTCCAGGAATTTTGGATCCGTCTGTAGGTTGCGTCCCCACAATTTGAACATTAGGGTTCTGCTCTTTCAGGTAGCGAGAAACCCCCATAATTGTACCAGTTGTTCCCATGGCAGAAACGAAATGCGTGATTTCGCCATTTGTGTCTTTCCAAATTTCCGGACCAGTGGTTTTGTAATGCATTCCCGAGTTATCAGGATTGTCAAATTGGTTGAACGTGAAATATTCTCCCGTGGAGGTCATTTCCTCCGCTAATTGGCGTGAATATTCAATTGTTTTAGCAGCTGGCGTTAGAATGAGTTTTGCACCATAAGCACGCATGGTCTGCTTGCGTTCTTCTGTAGCGCTATCGGGCATGATGAGGTGCATTTCAACACCTTTCAACTGTGCTACCATGGCTAGGGCAATTCCCGTGTTTCCGCTGGTGGCCTCCACGACTTTATCCCCCTTCTTGATGTCGCCACGCTTTAAAGCTTCGGTAATCATTCCGTAGGCTGCGCGGTCTTTCACACTTCCGCCAGGGTTGTTGCCTTCTAGCTTACAGAAAATACGAACGTTTGGGTTCGGATTTAGATGCTGAATTTCAACGAGTGGCGTGTTACCAATTAGGCTTTCAATTCCCATGTTGCTCAATTATGAATTAGTAGCCATGAATTAAAAATGAGATTGCCACGTTCGTTCCTCACTCGCAATGACGTGCAACCGACCAACTTCATTTCTTCATCCCTTCATCATGACTTGATCGTAATTCGGTCGGTTTCTCCACTTTCATCGCTCATGCTTGCACTGTAATAGACCTTGCTGCCAGCAGGAACGCTTCGAGTAAGCCACACATTTCCACCTACAATCGAGCCTTTTCCAACGGTTGTGTTTCCGCCCAAAATTGTAGCGCCAGCATAGATAACCACCTCATCTTCAATGGTTGGGTGACGTTTAGTTGTGGCATCCTTCTTATCCACACTTAATGCACCTAGCGTTACGCCTTGGTATAGCTTTACGTGATTGCCGATAATTGTCGTTTCTCCAATTACAACACCCGTTCCGTGGTCAATACAGAAACACTCTCCAATAGTTGCGGATGGGTGAATATCAATTCCTGTTTGAGTATGTGCGGTTTCTGTAATAGCCCGTGGAACAAGTTGTGTTCCCATTCGGTCTAATTCGTTTGCAATTCGGTAGGCTGCAATGGCGTAGAACCCAGGGTAAGACCGTGCTACCACTTGCTTGTTCTTAGCAGCTGGATCACCGAGGAAAGTTGCTTCTAAATCAAGGTCTAGCGCAGCTTTTATAGTAGGTAGTTGATTAAAGAACGTATCCACTTGTTGTTTTGGTTCAAGCTCTGAACATGAGCAGAGAATATCTCCTAAAAGTGTTTTTAATCCTTCGTAGTGAAGAGTGAAATCTGCTTCGTTTTCAAATTTGGACGTGCTTCTTTCTGGATAAAGAATTCCCAAAAGCTCGTTCAGCCATTTGGCCACAACTTCTGGAGAAAGACATTCACCCACCTTTTGATGTTGTTCAAACAGTTTATGTACGAATTCAGATTCCATTAGGGGGCGCGAATTTAACATAGGAAATAATGTTTCGTTGTTGGAATTAACCCTTTAAACGAACTATTTCTTTCTTCAATTCAGGAACGTGTTTAACGGCAATTGACCAAATGACTGAAGTTTCGATACTGTCATAAGCATGAGCGAGGTAATTCCGAAGAGAGATAATGCTCGCTGCATGTTCGATTTTGACAGAGGGATTAACCTTCTTTATTTTGCTTATGGCTTCGCCAATAATCTCTAAATTTCGTTCGAGGGTACGAATGGCCATGAAGTTTTGCGTGAACAAATCATAATTATTCTCACATGTAGAAACTACCTGCTCAATTTCGAGAATGACGGACTCAATATCTAGTATGTATTTGAGAACGAGATTACGCGGCATAAAGCTGAACCTTGGTGGAATTCAGTTCCTCAATGAAAATTGGGTTTTTCAATGCTGGGATAGAAACCAAATCAATCTTTTTGTCAAATAGTTTTTCCAATGCGTTGATGAGTCCGAAGAAATGGTCGGCCATGTCAAGAACAGGTATTTTTTCTGAAAACTTTACCGCGAAGTCAAGGTCGCTGTCAACCGTATCGAAAGAACTATTTGTAGCCGAACCGAAGAGATATAGTTCTTCTACCGCGTATTTTTTACACAACGACAAGAGTGGTTCACGGTTAAGTTCAATCAGTTTAAGCATCATTCAAAGATAACGACTTGTGATAACAAGTGTTGCGCTTATTTCTTCCCTCGCTTTTGTGGCACAAGCTCCACTTTTGTCTCTTCTTGATCAAGGAATTTTAGAGCAACCCTCACTGGAACGCGCTTACGTTTGTTGAAGGCGGTTACAAATGCATCTGCTAGTCCTTGCTGTTGTAGCATGTCGCGGTGCTTTTGTGCTTCTGCGTATGTATCAAATTTACCTGCGGTGAGAATGGTCAGATCGTTTTCGCGAATCTCTTTTAGCTTATCTATTTCAAAGTAAAACTTGCGCAAATCTTTTGGTAATGTTTCTGCAAATGCTCCAATTTGAATACGAAATTCAATCTTTCCCTTCAAGTTGGGAGCGATATTCATGCTGTTCAGGCTCATCACTTCCTCACCATATGTTTCTGGTTGGTTAATATCCACGATAAAAGCATCTGGGTAGCCATTTGTTCGGACTTCCTCCAGTAATTCTTCCGCCTGAGAACGGAAACTCAGATTACCGATTACATAGCGGTAAACCTTATTTTCATCCACGTAAACGCCTACGTTTTTTAAACCTTTGAATTCAATAGTGTAGGTTGGTGTGATGGATGCGCTAACCTGAACACCATAAAGCATAGAAGCCGTTGTATAGTTGACTTCTCGTGTTACTACTTCTGGGAATTCTGGTTGTGTGCTAACTAGTCTGTCTTTTAGGTAGTTAGTCGGTTGTTTATTGATGAAGTTTCGTGTTTTGATTTCCTGAGCCATGCGCATTGGTTCATGGCAGAGTTCAATCCATTTCATTGCCTCTTTCGTGTAAAACGGATCACCTTGCGAATAAACCTGAACGAACTTGTTGTACGTTTCCATTGCCTTGTCGCATTGCTTCAAACGACTATAGCCGATAACGAGGTAATACCAGGAAAACTCTGGTTCGCCCATTCCAGGGTCAAGGTCAGTTTTGGCGTATTCATCTCCAGCTTTCTCAAGATATTTTACCGCCTCTTCAATACGAATACCTTCTTTTATCAGGCACATGCCCAGAAAATAATTGTGAGGTGCAGGACTAGCATCGAGCTTAATCAACTCTTCCAAAAGCGGAATAGCCTCTTTCGTCTTGTTCGAAGCAATCAAGACTTTTGCCTTGTCGAGTTGAGGTTCTACCGCAGTAGCGAAGTTTGATAGAGTTAACGCTGTACATACGAGAAATGCGATTCTATTTATCATCTGAGATCATGTGTTTGTTCAGTGTAACCTTGTTTTTTCCTTTTCTCATTTTCAAATTAACCATCTCTACAAGTAGCGAGAACGCTACAGCGAAGTAGATGTATCCTTTAGGAACGTGTTGCCCCATGGCGTCTAAAATAAGCATGAAGCCGATGAGGATTAGGAAGGCCAAAGCCAGAATTTGAAGTGTTGGATGCTTATTGATAAAGCGGCTAATGGCACCCGCAAACAGCATCATCACAATCATGGAAATGATAACGGCCGCAATCATAATTATTACATGTTCCGTTAGGCCGATGGCAGTTAGGATAGAATCGAAACTGAAAACCATGTCTAACGCTATAATTTGCACTAAAGCAGTCGCCATTGTCATAGAACCTTTGCCGCCTTTGGTTTCTTTATCGGCATTTTCGCCTTCCATTTTATGATGGATTTCAGAGACACTTTTTCCGAGCAAGAACAATCCGCCAGCAAAAAGTATAAGGTCTCGTCCGCTTATCAATGGATCTAAAAAATGTACATCAGGATTGTAGCCGTCTGGGCCTGGGTCGAAAAGCTCAAATAAGGTTGTGTCAAAGCCAATGATCCACGTAATGCCGAGTAGTAATCCAATTCGAAAAATCAGAGCAAGAGCCAAACCAATTGTCCTTCCTTTTCCTTGTTGACTTTCCGGAAGCTTGTCTGTGACAATGGAGATGAAGATGATGTTGTCAATTCCAAGAACGATTTCAAGAAATGTGAGCGTGAGAAGCGCGATCCACGTTTCGGAGTACATGAAGATTTCCATGAAGTGAAGATATTTCAGGAATTGGCTGAAATTCTGCGTGATTTCAGGTGTTGCCCACAGTCGGTTGTTAATTGCTTTTGGTTAGGAAAAAAAAGTTGATAGTCCATAGACCACGGTCGATAATCAATTCTCATTCTAAAATCTTAATTCGTCAACCGTACTTCTAAAATCGTCAATCATACTTCTAAAATCGTCAATCGTGCTTCTAAAATCGTCAATCATACTTCTAAAATCGTCAATCGTACTTCTAAAATCGTCAACCGTACTTCTAAAATCGTCAATCGTACTTCTAAAATCGTTAATCGTGCTTCTAAAATCGTCAATCGTACTTCTAAAATCGTCAACCGTGCTTCTAAAATCGTCAATCGTACTTCTAAAATCCCAATTCATCCTTCATTACATTTGCCATTCATGTACCTCAAACAGCTTTCTCTCGTCAACTTTAAGAACTTTTCAGGTGCCGAGATGGTGCTTGGAAAGAAATTCAACTGCTTTGTGGGTAATAATGGTTCTGGAAAGACCACTGTGCTAGATGCTGTTCATTATCTCAGCATGTGTAAGAGTTTTTTGAACTCAATTGATAGTCAGAATATCCAACGGGATCAGCCATTTATGGTTATTAGCGGGGAATTTGAGAAAGATGAGGAAGAAGAGAAAATTCATTGTGCGCTAAAACGCGATGGTAAAAAGCAGTTTAAGCGGAATAAGAAAGATTATACCCGTTTAATAGACCATGTGGGACTATTCCCTTCTGTAATTATTGCGCCAACCGATGCGGATATTATTAATGGCGGCAGCGATTTAAGACGGAAGTTTTTGGATAGCGTCATTTCGCAACTAGACAGGGAATATCTTCAAAACCTTGTTCAGTATAATAAGGCGCTGCTGCAACGAAATGCACTACTAAAGTATTTCCGTGAAAACCGAACGTTTCAAGCAGATTCGTTGGAAATGTGGGACGTTCAGCTTTCTCAGCGTGGTCAATTAATTCATGAAAGACGAAAAGCATTTCTTGCGGATTTCATTGAAGCTTTTAGCTCTTTGTATCAGACCATTTCAGGTTCTGTAGAAGAGATAGGATTGGAATACGTTAGTCAGTTAAATGATGGTGAAATGCTCGGTCTGCTCGCAGCCAATGTGGCTCAGGATAGCGCAGCAACATACACTACTATAGGCATCCATAAAGATGATTTGGGACTGACAATAAACGGTTTCTCATTGAAGAAATTCGGGTCTCAAGGACAGCAGAAATCAGCCCTTGTTGCACTCAAGTTAGCACAGTTCAAAGTGATGCATGAAAAGTCGGGAATTACCCCTCTTCTTTTGCTCGATGATATCTTCGATAAATTGGATGATGATAGGGTAGGGCAGTTGCTTAAATTAGTGAGTGGAAAAGACTTTGGGCAGATCTTTATTACCGACACACATCCGGCTCGCGTTGCTGAGCTTTTGAAAGACGAAAAAGACGTTCATGTCTTTCCTATTTCGCAGGGCGAAGTAGTCGTTGATTAACTCCTTTTTATTACAATCGTAACCCGTTTTCGCTAGTAAATTAGGCGATTCTTTGCCTATGTTTACAATTGTATTCATGTGTATTATTAATGCTTGATAATCAAGCAGTTGAGATGTATAATTAGAATTGATAATTTAGTATAAATGGTGTTTGTTTACACTTGATTTATTTGGATGAGGTAGTGGTTTGATAGTAATTGGTTTACATTTGTAACGCAATGGAGTCTATTACCGAAAGAGTCAGAAAAATAATGGAAGATAATGGTCTTTCATCGTCTCAAATGGCGGATAGAATTGGAGTGCAAAGAAGTGCTATTAGCCATATTTTATCGGGAAGAAACAAGCCAAGCTTGGATTTCATTATCAAGGTTTTGGAAGCGTTTGAAAACGTGTCTTCAGACTGGCTTTTGAAGGGTAAAAATGAGGCTGAAAAAACGACTGTTTCCATGCCCCGAAATCAGTCCAAAAGCGAGCCTGATAATACGGGTGAAAAGACCATCGAAAAGGTGTTGATTCTTTACACCGATAAAACGGTGGAGGAGTATCGCGCATAGATTTTTTAGAGTCGTCAACTTTTCAAAAGTTGACGACTCTGATTTATCATCCATGTCATTTAGTTTTACAGCATGACAAAAAAGGAACGCTACGAGAAAGTCATAGCTTATTTTCAGGAACACATGCCGGTTGCAGAAACCGAATTGGCATATGGCAACCCTTATGAGTTGCTGGTGGCGGTTATTCTATCTGCGCAATGCACAGATAAACGAGTGAATATGGTTACTCCCGCATTATTCAATCGGTTTCCTGAAGCCGATTCGCTAGCAGAGGCTTCCTCAGATGAGGTGTTTCAGTACATCCGCAGTATTAGTTACCCCAACAATAAAGCGAAGCACTTGGTGGGAATGGCCAAAATACTGATGGAAGATTTCAATAATGTTGTGCCATCTGATATTGTTGATTTGCAAACGATGCCTGGCGTTGGGCGTAAGACGGCCAATGTGATTGCTTCTGTGGTTTACAATAAGCCCGCTATGGCAGTTGATACGCATGTTTTTCGAGTTTCGGAACGACTAGGACTAACCACAAACGCCAAAACCCCATTAGCGGCAGAACTGCAATTGGTAAAAAACATACCTGAAGAGCACATCGCTACGGCACACCATTGGCTCATATTGCACGGGCGTTACACGTGCTTGGCACGAACACCAAAATGTGATAAGTGCGGACTTACGGAGTGGTGTAAGTATTACCAGAATATTTTTTCATAACATTATGGGCTGTTTTAATAAAACCTTAGAATGAGAATCTTGAAAATTATACCCGCAATCTTTCTTGTCTGTTTATCTCTGCATGCGTATCCGCAGACGGCAACTAATGAAAATGTGCAATCGGACAAACCTGCTACTGCGAAAATCAACGAAGGAATACTATCCTTGTCTTATGCTGGCGGAGGAATAAATTTTGGTCTGCTTTACAAAAGGCAGGTTGCTGAAAAGCGATTTTTCAGAATGTCATTGGCAGATATAAGTTTTTAGGGTTACCCCTTTAGGTCGCACTGCATCTTATTGATTCATAGGTAATTGATTTTGTTTTCACCATTCTGTGCAGTAATTTTTCAAACATTAACTCTCTGAAGTTCAGTCTGTTGAGCCTATAAAAGTACTCGTCAATGTATCTGTGCAGATATTCCCTGTTGCAGTATGAGTGAACGCCCCTGAGCCAGATTTCCGGCACGTATATCCTTCGCCCCATTTTTGATCGGACAGATACCGTAGACACTGGTCAGTGGTTCCGAAATCGTTCCTGAATTGTTGTCGCGTTACTCCTTTACATATCTTCATGGGTGTCTGTTTTTTTGTCAAACATTCCACACAACACCGTAATTTATTTACGGCCTGCGACCTAAAGGGGTAACCCTATAAGTTTTAATAGAACCAAGGATACCCCGCGGTATTCCAACCAGTTTTCAAGAAGCCAAGAAAATTTCTCGGCAAACCTAGAATTAGGTGTGGAATGGCGGTTCAAAGTGAGCGAACGGATTCAGTTGTATACTGGGATAGATGCGGTGGTTGGTGCTGCCCATTACGCCAATAGAATCTATGATCCATCGATGACACGGGATCAGCAACTCAATCAGGATTTTCGTCTCAGAGCTGGGCTAGCCTTCAATTCTGGAATTCTGGTAAATGTGCATGAAATGATACGGATTGGGTTGAATCTATCACCGGATGTTCTCTACTCTTGGAGTCCGTGGGATTATCAGAGCGAAGCGGGGCAGACATTTAGAGGGCAATCTCACGGGGTGAATACTTCCATTGGAACAGGTACCATTCAAGCACAAGTTATCTTTCATTGGAAAAGCAGTCGAAAGAAGAAGACTTCAGAGTGATTCAGATTTGTTGTTGTTGTCAAAATATTTCTGGTTAAGGCCTTAGCTAAGACAACGCGAAATAAGTATAACCTTAGTTTTGTGTCTTCAAATTAGCAGAGGTATGAGTGAAGCAATTGACCAAGGAGGAGTAGCAATTTCAACCGATGCGCGGGGCGTAGCTACCATCGAATTCCATCATCCATTAAGTAATTCCTTACCAGGGAAAGTGTTGCGCAAACTGGCGCAGACAATTGAAGAAGCGGGTAAGGACGAGAGCGTGAAAGTCATCTTGATGAAAAGTGCTGGAGAACGCGCTTTTTGTGCTGGCGCTTCGTTTGATGAATTGGTTTCTATCGATGATTTAGAAACTGGAAAGGTGTTCTTTTCAGGGTTTGCTGGTGTGATTAACGCCATTAGAAAAGCGCCCAAGTTTGTGTTGTGCCGCGTACAAGGAAAAGCAGTTGGAGGAGGAGTAGGACTAGCTTCTGCGGCAGATTATACGTTTGGGACCAAGGATGCGGCTGTTAAGCTGAGTGAACTAGCTATTGGTATTGGGCCGTTTGTAGTTGGGCCAGCCGTAGAGAAGAAGATTGGTAATTCGGCTTTTAGCCAAATGACCATTGATGCCACCACGTGGTATTCTGCCGAATGGGCAAGAGAGAAAGGAATGTACACCTCCATCCACGATTCGGTGGAGGAAATGGACACAGCAATTGATGCATTGCTAGAGAAGCTTTCTAAAAGCAATCCTGAAGCAATGCAATTGCTAAAAAAAGTGTTCTGGGAAGGAACTGAACATTGGGATGAGTTGCTGTCTCAACGAGCAGAACTAAGCGGGAAATTGGTGTTGTCTGATTTTACCAGAAACGCGATTTCTAAGTTCAAAAAAGGGGAGAGGTAGGGGCGTATGACAGACCATAGGCCACAAATCACAGACCATAACCACAGAACTCGCAATGCGCGTCATTCCGACCGAGGAACGAGTGGAGGAATCTATTTTAAGAAGTCAGACGATAGACCACTAACCACGGATGCTGCGAAGAATTACGCGGATTTCCCATCTTTAGACCTTTGCTGAACTTTTATCGAAGTAGGGCCAGGGTTGTATTTTTATTTCACGCATAGGCGGCAAGGGACGGATGCTTTGCAGGTTGCGGAGACCTTAAAGGCTTTCAAAACATTGAAGGTCTGAAATGCAAAATTCATGAACGAACCTATCATGTTACATATTTCGCTCCTACGGAGCTTGTTCTCAGGAGGGAATGCTTTTCTACCAATATATCGTCCCGCTAGGACGTTAACCGTTCCATAGGAACCGAATCTTGGTAGTAAAGAGTCTGAATTAGATGACAGTAGTGCCGTAGGGACGACATATAATTTAAGAACGAACGCGTGTTCGATATGACATTTTTCGCATTCAAAAAGTCTTTTCGGACACCCCTGTTTTCTAAAACATTGAAGGTCTGAAAGCAGGAGTGCGTTAGGCTGAACAGAAGGTTTCTTTGAACGCTAAATATCCCACGAATTTCATTTTGTGTGGGATGAGGTTTTTTTCTAACGGTTTGCAGCTACAAGAAGTTGGCGATTTTTACCACAAATGTTGATGCGGAGAACAAATGTTTGTTTAACCACAAAACTGTCTGCGGAGCACTGAACCGCCAATTTTTTGTAGGTGCTGTTAGGTGCTGGCGTTCTTTCTTTCGTAGTTGTTTTGTCCATTGTTTACGGTGTCTTTGGTGCGTTGGCTTGGTGGCTCTTTTGGATTTTTTAGCGTTGGACTGTGGGTTGTAAAAAATACAAATGTGCCACCAAAAGCGGTGGTACATTGTCAAGTTAAATTTCTTTTGGAAATGGGTCGGTAAATACCTTTTTACTTTCAAATTGTTGCTGTTCGCTGTCTTGCAGTAAACATTTTTCAAGGTCGGCTATCATTTTTTCTTTTTCAATGTCTTGCCCAATAAATACCAACTCGTTCATTCTGTCGCCCCATTGTTTGCTCCATTTGCTTTCAATGTATTCTCGGTTGTCGGTAAATGATTGGTAATTTATTCTTTCATTAAAAGTCATACTTGACCACCAAACACCTGCTTTTTCAAGTTTTGAAGAACCGCCTGCTTGACTAAAATTTATGGCATCGTCTGGTCTTGATGCTAACCAAAAAAGTCCTTTGGCTCTGATTACGCCACTTGGATAATCTTCGTTTATATATTTCCAAAGTCTTTCGGGGTGAAATGGTTTTTGGTTTCTGAAAACGAATGATGAAATTCCATATTCTTCTGTTTCGGGTGTGTGAACACCACCTTCTAATTCTTTTTGCCAACCTGCCGAAGTTTGTGCTTCTTCAAAATCAAAAAGTTTTGTGTTTAAAATTTCTTTAGGGTCAACCTTGCTAAAATCAGAAGTAATAATCTTTGCACTTGGATTTAATTTTTGAATTGATGCTTTTAAAAGTCCAACGGTTTTTGCATCTACCAAATCTGTTTTGTTCAAGATAATTACATTGGCAAATTCTATTTGGTCTGTCAATAAATTTACAATGGTTCTTTTGTCGCCTTCCATATCGGTTAATTTACGGTCAACTAACAATTCGTTTGTTCCAAAGTCGTTGAAGAAATTGAAACAGTCCACTACTGTTACCATTGTATCAACATAGCTAAATTTTGAAAGGTCAATTCCCTTTTCTTCGTCCACAAAACTAAATGTTTGGGCTACTGGAACTGGCTCACTTATGCCTGTGCTTTCAATAAGTAAATAGTCAAATCTGCCTTCGTTAGCAAGTTTTTCTACTTCTATCATCAAGTCTTCTCGAAGTGTGCAACAAATACAACCGTTGCTCATTTCAACTAATTTTTCTTCTGTCCGCGAAAGAACATTTTGTTCGTTCACTAATCTTGCATCTACATTTACTTCGCTCATATCGTTCACAATTACTGCTACCTTTAAGCCGTCTTTGTTGTGCAAAATATGGTTGAGCAATGTTGTTTTTCCTGCTCCAAG
>Ga0208903_1001812_pt1 | contig 11283 bp, 7 predicted proteins | sample AntAceMetag02UKJ_FD_184769 | JGI IMG/M metagenome (GOLD analysis project Ga0208903, IMG submission 184769) | Saline lake microbial communities from Ace Lake, Antarctica - Antarctic Ace Lake Metagenome 02UKJ (SPAdes) (version 2) | ecosystem: Environmental > Aquatic > Non-marine Saline and Alkaline...
TCTGTTTCCAGCACTTCAGGGACGACGAATCTGGCCGTGCAGCGGGAATTAGCCCGGCGAGCTTACAGAAGCGGAGACTTGCAAGCGGCGGAACAGTTCTACCGCAACGCGATTACGTTGAATCCCGACGACCTCGAATCCAATCGCCGGTTGGCAGAGATTCTGACGTTTGAGGGGCGCTGCGATGAAGCGGCTCCGCATCTGCTGACTCAGATTCGGCACGGCATCTTTCTGGCTGACGAGCTGTATCTGCTGGGCATTCCCCACGAAATCTCTGTCAAAAATGCAGAACTCACAGCGCGGAGTCTGGAGAATTTCCCAAGGGACCCGCTAGCAGAACTTGGGTCGACACGAGCTCTGGTCGGTGATCATAAACATGCGGCTGCAGAACCCATCTTGCGCAGAATCGTTGACCGTTACCCGCACGTTGCTTTGGCGCAGGCACTGCTGGGCAGAATCTTCGTCGAACAATTTCGAGCCGAAGAGTGTGTGCGATGGCACGAATCACTTCCGGCAGAAGTGGGTGACTCGCCACAAATCTGGTTTGTCCGTGCCATGTGGGCTCAACAAACGGGACAGACAGAAGCAGCTGTCCGCTGCCTGCTAGAAACACTGCAGCAGGATCCCAGCCATGTTGAAGCAAACTATCAGCTATCGCAGCTGTTTCAGAGACTTGGTGATGTGGAACACGCTGAGTTCTTTTCCAACCGCAGCCTGCTGTTATCGCGGCTTGGTTATGTCGTCAATGATCTTCGTGGCGAACCGAACCTGCGGCTGATGCAGCAGGCGATTGATGGACTCGAACAACTTGGCCGCCACTGGGAAGCTGTCGCATGGTGCCATCTGGCGAACAATTGGGGCGGGGAAGATTGGGCACAGCAGCGCCTGAGGAACAATCGAAGCCAAGCCAATCGCGATGTGGGACAAGTAATCTCCGCCGCAAATCCTGTGCAGCAGTTTCGCATTGATGATTTCCAACTGCCAGTCTGGGAGATACCGCAGACGTCAGGAGGTCCGGCCACAAGTTCCGTTGCCCCAGATACGATTCGTTTCAGGGACGTGGCAGCAGAAACGGGCTTATCGTTTACCTACTTCAATTCCATGGATGAGAAGGTCGGACTGGAACACATCTTTCAGACGACGGGCGGCGGTATTGGAGTGCTTGATTTCGATGGAGACCTGTGGCCAGACGTCTATTTGAGCAATGGAAATATACTGCCCGATTCTGTCACCGGCATCAACGAACCACAGACGTTTCATCTTGACGCGCTGTATCGTAATCGTCGCGGCTTGAGCTTCACCAATGTCACCGAAACGGCGTCGCTTGGCGACGATCGTTTTAGTCAGGGCGTGACGGCCGGAGACTACGACAATGATGGTTTCCAAGACATTTTTGTCAGCAATGTTGGGCGAAACCGACTGTACCACAATAACGGTGACGGCACGTTTTCCGAGATCGTCGAATCCGGCGCAACGGATTCCAGCGTTTGGACGATGAGTGCCATGATTGCCGACATCGACGCCGACGGACTCAGCGATATTTACGCGGTCAATTATCTGGACATGGCCGAAGTCTTCGATCGCAGCTGCAAGAAAGGCGGGGAACCCCTGACTTGTGCACCGACACTCTTTACGGCAGAACAAGATCGTTTGTATCGCAATCTCGGCGATGGCACATTCGAAGATGTCACCCAGGCATATGGAATCTCAGCTCCGAACGGAAAAGGTCTCGGCATCGTTGGGCTTCAAGTCACAGGCAAAAAAGGACTGCAGCTGTTCATTGCCAACGACACGACGGAGAACCTGTACTACGAAAGTGAAGCGACAGAAAGTGGTGAAACTCGGTACCGCGAGAATGCCGTGCTTGCAGGCGTTGCGATGAGTGAGACCGGTGATATGCAGGCCTGCATGGGTGTTGCCGCGGGCGACGTCAATCAAGATGGAAACATTGACTTGTTCATCACGAATTTCTTCGCAGATTCGAACACGATGTATCTGCAGACCATCCCCGGAACGTTTACCGACAGCACTCGTAATTGCGCTCTGGCGGAACCGAGCTATGGACGCGTCGGCTTCGGCACACAATTTCTGGATGCGAATCTCGACGGGCAACTCGACTTGATCGTAACCAACGGCCACGTTGACCAGACGTTCGCCACGGGTGAGCCGGACCGCATGTCGCCGCAGTTTTTCCTCAATGTGGCGAACGGTCGTTTCGCTGAGCAACCTGCTGAGTCTCTTGGACCGTTCTTCGAAGAGAAGTTCTTCGGCAGGTCACTCGCACGACTCGACTGGAACCGAGACGCGAAAGACGACGCCTGCATTCTGCATCTCAGCGCACCGGTCGCGTTGCTGGCCAACGAAACAGAAACCTCGAATCGAGCGATCGTACTGCACCTTCGCGGAACACGCAGCAGTCGTGACGCGGTTGGGGCGGTTGTGACTCTGGAAACTGACCGGGGGACGTACGTGCGCCAATTGACGGCAGGAGACGGCTATCAAGCATCCAACGAAAAGAAGATCATCTTTGGATTGCCTCTCGGAACCGTCGTGGTGGCAATGCGAATGCGATGGCTGGATGGAACAGAATTTACAATTGATGCAGATTTTGCCGAAACCGCAGAGTTAATTGTCGTTGAGAACAAAGGAGTTTTTTCGCTCTGACGAGGAAAACCGCCGGTTGGACGGGAAAGACTGGCGTGTCAAGTATTTCCCCGAGAATCTTTCGGCATCCGCGGCTTTCTCAACTTCTGGCTTTTTAGAGGGTTTTCGCGTGTTGTACATTGCAGAAACTCCGAGTACCTTCAGAGGAACGTTTTACTCTTCTTAATTCGAAAGGAACGAAAATGAAAACAATGAACATGCGACAGCGAGGCTTCACGCTGATTGAGCTACTCGTGGTAATTGCAATTATCGCGATTCTCATCGCACTGTTGCTGCCTGCGGTCCAACAGGCCCGCGAAGCCGCTCGGCGAACACAATGTAAGAACAATCTGAAACAAATCGGATTGGGACTACACAACTATCACGACGTTTACGATGCATTCCCGATTGGTGCTCGAGCGGGACAGGGCTGGGGAGTCAGTTGGTATGCTGGCGTATTGCCATTTATTGACCAAGCGCCGATGTTCAGCCAACTCACCTTTGACGGTGCTCACCCCGGTTGGGTCCATAATGGAGTTGCGGCCGGGAATCTCAACGGGATGGTCGTCAACGGGATCAACATCCCTTGGATGATTTGCCCTTCCAGCCCCTTAGAACCTCTGGGAGCTGTTGGGACTGGTTATCGAGCTGTGCGGCCACAGTATGTCGGTATCAACGGTGCGACAGATGATGAGTCGACCCCGCCCTTGTGGATTAACACTCCTGCCCAATACGGTTGCTGCAATTGCTGTGGCGCAGGTGCAAACGATGGACTAAGCGCCAATGGCGGCACGCTGATGCGAACGAGGAACATTAAAATTCGCGATATCAAAGACGGCACAACCAACACCATCATGGTTGGGGAGCAAAGTGACTTTGTGGAAGACCTGGCCAACCCAGCTGCTGGGAAGACCTTCCAAATCAACAACAATCATGGTTGGTTGATGGGAGCCGATCAACACAACAACCGAGGAAACGGTCGAGGCTACAACATTACGACGGTTCGATATCCGCCGAATTCCACTGCAGTCGGTCTTCCTGGGGTTCGTAACAATCATGGCGAAAACAACGGCTTGAACTCATCACACACTGGTGGTATTCAGGTCGCGCTCGGAGATGGTTCTGCTCGATTCCTGAGCGAAAACATCGATATGCTGACGCTGCGATATCTCTGCACCCGAGCAGACGGTAGAACCGTTGGTGAGTGGTAAGTTTGCTCTGCGTGTTTTGACTGCTCCTTTACTCCAGCTGGGCGTTTCCTGACACCTTTCCGGAAACGCCCTCTTCTGTAACTCCTCACATCTCATGATCTATACGGATGTAATGATGACCGCGATGAAGATGATGTTCTCAATGTGTATCTTGGCTCTAGCCTCAACCGTTGGCTGCGGAGGTGACGGCGGATACGCTGACGGCGTTGCGACGGGCACGATCTCGGGCAAAGTCACATTCAATGGGGGTGCCGTGCCTGAAGGGACCACCATCAGCTTTTTGCCAGAAGGCGGCACCGGAATACCGGCTGTTGGCGGGGTTTCAGCAGATGGGGCGTACAAGGCTCGCGCTAGAGGAACATTCGATGTTCCTACTGGGATCTATAAGGTGAGTGTCTCGCCACCGCAATTGAAGGAGATGACCGCCGAAGAAGCGATGGAGGCCTCAGTTGCCGGGAACTTGCCGGATCAGGACATCAAGGAGATTCCTGTCAAGTACCGAAATGTGACCACCAGCGGCGAACTATTGGAAGTCAAAGAAGGCGAAAACAGCTTTGACCTAGACATGAAGCCCTAGCACAACGCATATTGTCACTTTGATGCAGCCAGCCGACAGCACTGAGAAGCTTCTTGCCGCTGTGCAGAAGTACTGGGGCTATGATTCTTTTCGGCCATTGCAACGGGAATCGATGCTGTCGGCGATGGCGGTCTTGCCGACGGGCGGGGGAAGTCGCCGTGCTAAGCACCGGCGGTTTGTAGCAATGACAGGGCAATCGTCGTCGGTCCGATGATCGCGCTGATGAAAGTTCAGCCGCCGCAATTGAAGAACTGCGAACCGTCATTCAAGAACAAGCCAGTGTCATTCAAGGCTTGGAATCGCTCCTGAATGAACTCGACGAACGCCTGCAAAAACTGGAGCGTGAGTTGGGGGTTTGAGGAATCACGGGAGCAATTGGCCAACCATCAGAACTTCAGCTTTTATCGAGTTGAGCTGGAGAAGAACAAGGCGTCTCTCTGTTCAACGATGGTAACGCTGCAGTTTGAATTCACTTCTGTGAATTCCTGTTCGACCCCGGAAGGCCACCGCACAGACAACCTGACAATGCTGTTTTGGCCGAGCCCAAAGTGCAGTCTTGGTGAAGTTGAGGAAGCATAGCTGGCACCGCTCTTGACGAGTCGAATCAGGGTCGTCGCTGCGTCTGTTGTCACTGTTACAACAGCGCCAACGGGTATTCGCGGGGATGATGTGCCAACGAGACGGACGTTGAGATAATTGCCGCTGTTCGATCCGTCGTTTCTTAAAACAGCAACAGGCTCGTTAAGATTGGAGGCCACGAGATCTATGTCGCCGTCGCCATCTAGGTCGCCGGCTGCAAGACCTCGGCCGTGATGCGGCGACTGGAAGTATGGTCCAGCCGAAGTGGCAACATCGCGAAATCGCTTCCCGTCGAGGCTTTCAAACAGCAGAGGCTGCTGGCGAACGGTCGTATTGACGGGAAACCGAATCACATGCCCTGCGATGGCAACGATGTCTTCATCACCATCAGAGTCCAGATCTAGGCAAAGGGTTCCCCATCCGACCTGCGATCCCCCCGCCGCTGTAATTCCTGAACTGGCACTGACATGCTGGTAAAAGTTGTTCTGATAGTTTCGATACAGGGCGAAACTTTCATTCTCATAATTCGTCACCCAGATATCAGGCAGGCCGTCAAGATTGAGGTCGGCAAAATCGACCCCCATACTCCCGTCCGGACGTCCGCCAGCCCCCAGTCCGGTACCGCTTAGCTGCCCAACCTCTTCCAATCGCCCATCCGGTGTTCCACTGTAGAAAAAATTTCTAACCGTATCGTTGGCAACATAAACATCAATTCGCCCATCACCATTCAGGTCGCCTGCACAGGCTGTGAGACCTTTTCCATCGGAAATAATGCCGATCGCCGTCGAAACATCGCGGAATGTTCCATCGCCGTTGTTGTTAAAAAATGCGTCAGTGACACCCTCGAATTTCCGGGGGGAGCAAACGTCGCGTTGTGATTCTGCCGAATCACGACATTCCGGATCATTTTCAGGCGACCAGTTCACATAATGTGTGAGGAACAAATCGGCCGTACCGTCATTCGTGACATCTGCCCAGGCAGCTCCGGAACTCCAGCTCGTACTATTCAATCCGTGTTCCGTCTCCAGCTTCAACGTCCCGTCACCGAGATTAGAAATAAGCTGAACCCCGCCATACCCTGTGATTAGAAAATCCGTAAAGCCGTCGTTGTTAAAGTCCGTTGTGAATACGCCGTGACTATAAAAAGCGTCGCCACGCGCCTCCGCCTTGTCTGAAACATCTTCAAACAACCACGCCGACGAACTTCCGCGATGAGCGTGTAACGAGTTCCGGAAGACACCGATCGGACGCCCAGTCACTTCGCGAGTATCGGAAAATTCTCCGCCACCAGTGAAGACCAGATCCAAGGCACCATCTTCGTCTAGGTCGAAGACAGCAACGCCGCCGCCAAGCGACTCCAAAATGGAAAACAGACCGGCCAGTTCATCATTTTGATAGGCAAACGAAATGCCGGACCCTTCTGCAAGATCCTGAAAAAACAGTTGTGTAGAAACCGGTTGCTCCGGAGCGGCGTCCTTTGCGTTGTCGGCCTGAGATGCATGGCTGTCGCTGCCAGAAATCGTTTGCGGACCGGTAGCATGGTCGCGACAGCCGCAACTTACGAGTAGCACAATTAACAGAAGTTGTTGTGGCGAAGTAAGATGAAGAGTCACGAATCACCCCCCCGACTTTGGCTGAAGTGCCCCGGCAGCGCGACGCCATGCGTCTGACATTTTGTGCATTCCTAGTTGCTCGCAGATATCCGCCATCTCAAGCCTGACTTCCCAATCAGAGGGCTGATTAATGGCGGCGCTTGCCAGAGTCGTGAGGCGTGTCTTTAGCTTTTTGATTTTTTCGTTCGCAGCGAGTTGCTGCTGACAAAGCTCTAAGTCACCTTTAGCACGGTAGGCCATCGCCAGTTGATGCCTGCAGTCAACACACCCAGGCTCACGTGCAAGAGCGGCAGTTAGAACCGTCACAGCAGCGTCCGGGTTTCCGTCTTCAAGACTGATACGAGCAAAGGTCAATGCCGCAGCAGCGTCCGGCTCGGGGCTGGCAAGGGCTCGCGTGAGCAGCAATCTCGCTTCGTCCGATCTCCCGAGATTCCACATGCACTCCGCCTGAATACCAAATGTATCGCTCATTTGCGACACAGGTTCTAGGGCCGCCAACGCTGCCTCAAAATTTCCCAGTTTGCATTCCGCCTGGGCCAAAAATTGCCTAGCCTCTGCCTGGACATTCAGGTCGGCGGACAAACTGAGTACTTCCCGAAATGCTCGAGCTGCTTCGACATACTTTTCGAAATCGAAATAGACCTGACCAATCAATCTATGGGGACGGTAGTCATTGGGTGCAAGTCGCATGATTTCTTTGAGGTGTCGAATGGCTTGTTCCATCGCACCGATATCATAATAGATCACTGCCAGCAGACGATGAGCGCGAACATCATCAGGGGAAATATCGACAAGACGTCTCAGACAGTCTTCAGCCTCGCCGTAGCGTTCTAAACGATACAGGGCATCTCCTCGAATCTGCAGCACCACTGCAGATAGCGTTTCCGACGGTTCAACCTCGCTCAAAAAAGTCACTGCATCTGTAGGACGATTTCTTAGCAGCGCAGCTGCCGCTTTAAGAACCCTAAGCTCAACTGTCTCGACGTCGGACGATTCACTCAAGTCAGCAATATGAGCGTCAAGCGTTCCAAGGTCGTGATAACGGTACGCCTGCAAGCCAGCATCAAAAGCCCCAACCTTGTCGAACCCCCAACTGAGCCAAACACTGATGCAAAGTGCGACAAAAACCACTGCCGTCATTAGTTTCGGGGATGTGCCTAGCATAACTTGTTGCTTCTCAGCTTGTCGCCGCCTGTACGATCCACCACGCCTCGCTTCACGCGTCTTCGCGGCAGGCTCGATCGACGAGCCACTTTTGCCGTAACGGAGGCGATTCCCCGTGCCATTGTCTTTGAAAGCACAAGAGTCTTTCCCAGTTTTACCGGATTTTCCCTTTTTTAATTTCTGCAGGTAAAAAAAAACAAAAATCCGATAGGAAAAGGAAAGACTTAGATGTATTCTAGCCGCGTTGGGCTCCAAAAGGCTTGACTTTCTCTTTCCCTCATTCAGTCCGGAGTCACGTTATGCAGAATCGTAGACGATCACTCAAAGGGTTTACGCTCATTGAATTGCTGGTCGTGATTGCAATTATCGCAATCTTGATCGCTCTCTTGCTGCCAGCAGTGCAACAGGCCAGAGAAGCTGCCAGAAGAACACAGTGTAAGAACAACCTGAAGCAGTATGGCTTGGCCTTACACAATTATCACGATGTCTACACCAAATTTCCGTCAGCCGGGACCGGCTGGGGAAATCTGCCCGGACGCCCCGCAGATTCCAACAGGTGGCCGATGGTCAGTTGGCACGCAAGGATTCTGCCGTTCGCAGATCAGGCTGGGCTCTACAACCAATTGGACTTCACAGGAACGGATGTGCGAAACCAAACGGTCAACGGTCAACCACTGCGACTGCTTGATTCGATTCCATATTCGAAATGCCCGTCGGATGCATCAGGCCGCGTCAATGCCGGTTGGGCTCAGACAAATTACGGAGGAAGTCTGGGTTCTCAGCTAGTTCCATCTGCGGACGGTGCGTGCAACATCTTCACGACGCCCGGAGTTCACTATCAAAACCCCGGTGGCACCTCCGGTCACGGCAACACCGCAAACCAACGAGAAATTTCCGGGATGTTTTCGCGGTTCGGTATGAGCATTCAGATGCGAGACGTCACTGATGGCACGTCGAATGTGATCATGATCGGTGAAATTCTGCCAGCCTGCTCAGACCATCAGGAAGGGATGTGGAGTTTCAACGGCTATGGAAACGCTCATAACGGAACCCAGGTTCCAATCAACACGATGACGACATGCCAAGCTCCTTACGCCCCACAGACGCCGGAGTATCCAGCTTGCACGGCCCAGAACAATTGGAATCTTGGTTGGGGGTTCAAGTCTGCGCATACTGGTGGAGCCCAGTTTTTGCTGTGTGACGGTAGCGTACGGTTCATTAGTGAGAATGTGGACTATGCGACTTATCAGGGCCTTGGTGGACGCGGAGATGGCGCGGTCATTGGCGAATACTAAGAATGGAATTCTCAAGGGGTGTCGCCCAAGATCTGCCTCGGGCGACATCCGCTTTTCGACCGGTCTACGTAATTCCGGATCCCTTTGGCCTGAAGCAGGTGAGTGCGATCCGTGTGGCAAACATTGAAAAAGGAATCCTTGCTGTGGTAGCGTTGAGACACATGTGTACTTTGGTCACTGTTCTAACCTTGGGCATATTTCTATCTGGATGTGGAGGCAGCGACGCACCCGATCTTGTGAAAGCAGAAGGGACTGTCCTGTATAAGGATGCGCCGATTCCGGATGCGATGGTGACATTCATAATCGACGGTGCTCCAATTGCGAACGGAAGTACAAACGCTGAAGGCAAATTTGTAATCACGACCGGTGGTCGACCAGGAGCACCCTTGGGTTCGGCGAAGGTGGGCATCGCCAAGATGAAAGTGGATGCAAAACCAACTCAAGAACTCAAGCCAGAAGACATGATGAACATGATCACCCAGGGGCAAACGGGAAGCGCTAACTCCAACGCAAGCGAAATTCCCTTGAAGTACAGTGACCCCAAAAAGAGCGGATTGGTTGCAACCGTTGAAGCGGACGCAGCCAAGAATGTCTTTGAGTTTCGGCTGAACGAGTAAGCAATGACATGGTACGGCGTTCCTACCTGCTAAGTGGGACCATTATCTTTCTTGTCACTGTCGTGATTTTCTCAGGACGAATTCAGCGGGAGCTGGCACTTTACCAGCTCCGTTCTGAGTATCACTCGGGAAATCTGAAACAGGCCTACTCAGACGCGGTTAAGTTGTCAGACTCGCAACCCAACTGTGCGGAACTGCAGTTTTTGATTGCGAAGCTGGCAAGACGCTGTGGCAACTTGGAAGTCGCTCACGACCGACTCAACCAAGCCGAAGGCCTCGGATGGGACGCTCAGGATATCCGTCGCGAAAGACTGCTGAGCACAGCCCAAGTCGGTAACCACCGCAGCGTCGAGGGACAGCTCGACAAATTGCTGCGGACGGCTGTCGATCGAGATGCGGAAGAGATCTACGAGGCATTGGCACGTGGTTTCTTCACTTCCTACCAATTCGGCGAGTTGACCCGATGCACAGACTTTTGGCTGGCATGGCATCCGGACGCTGTCGAAGCGCACATGCTGCGGGCAGATGCCGCTGCGTTACACAACAATCTGCCCGAAGCAATCAGCCGATACAAGACGGTACTGCGGATTGACGCAGAAAATGATGAAGCCCGATTTCTTTTGGCGGAAATGCTCTTTCGACAAAATCAGTTTGAAGCCGCTTTGAAAGAGTATGCGCGATGCGAACAAAAACAGTCGACAGGGCGAGTTCTGTTAGGCATTGGCCGCTGTCATCAACGACTCGGATCGACCGAGAAAGCGATTGCTGCATTCGACAGAGTCAAAGACCAAGCAACGGATACGAAACTTCGTTCCATGCTGCTGGAGGAGCGGGGCAGAATTGCACTTGAGAATGGTGACACGAAACTTGCTGTCCGCCACCTCAAGGAAGTCACAGAGTTAATTCCGTCAGGCGTTTCCGGCTGGAATGCCCTCGCAAACGCTTACGCAGCACAAGGAAACAAGTCCCTGTCCAAGGAGGCTTCAGAAACATGCGAAAACTTGCGAAAACTGTGGCAGCAACTTTCTGACGTCCGAAACGATCTTCTTTCAAATCCCGACGATGTTCGCGTACGAATGAAAGCGGCGCGACTTAGCGAGCAACTCGGGAACGCAGATGAGTCTATGTCATGGGCAGCAACAGTCTTGCAGATTCAGCCCGATCATCCGGGAGCCGCAAAAATGGTTTCTGGCCATCTCCAAAAGTAATCGTGGCTGCCAACCGCCCGAAGGATCCGAAGCCAATCGTTCTGGTTTTCGGGCTACCAAACGTTGTCAGCCGTGCCGAGTAAAACCGTAAGGTGCAGACAGTGATAATCGCGAATCGTATGGTATCCTTCGCCTTTTACGACCGCGACCCCGAGAAATTAACAGCATGGTCCCCTCAGCGGAGAATCTTCGTCAAGCTGCTACACTTCTGCTGTCTGCAGTGCAGAAGTACTGGGGCTATGACTCTTTTCGGCCGTTGCAGCGGGAATCGATGCTTTCGGCCATGGAGGGCCGGGACTCGCTGACGGTCTTGCCGACGGGCGGGGGGAAGTCGCTGTGTTATCAGGCACCGGCCGTGTGTCGGGATGGCATGGCG
>Ga0208903_1001818_pt1:0-2500 | contig 11255 bp, 7 predicted proteins | sample AntAceMetag02UKJ_FD_184769 | JGI IMG/M metagenome (GOLD analysis project Ga0208903, IMG submission 184769) | Saline lake microbial communities from Ace Lake, Antarctica - Antarctic Ace Lake Metagenome 02UKJ (SPAdes) (version 2) | ecosystem: Environmental > Aquatic > Non-marine Saline and...
GTTATTTATTGTCACTACCTCCCTGTGTCAGGATTGGGTAATTTGCGCGCCTGCTGCCTTCCTTGGATGTGGTAGCCGTTTCTCAGGCTCCCTCTCCGGAATCGAACCCTAATTCTCCGTCACCCGTTACCACCATGGTAGGCCTCTATCCTACCATCGAAAGTTGATAGGGCAGAAATTTGAATGAAACGTCGCCGGCACAAAGGCCATGCGATCCGACAAGTTATCATGATTCACCATAAAACGCCCGAAGGCGGCTGGTCTTTTATCTAATAAATACGTCCCTTCCAGAAGTCGGGAGTTGCGCACGTATTAGCTCTAGAATTACTACGGTTATCCGAGTAGTAGGTACCATCAAATAAACTATAACTGATTTAATGAGCCATTCGCAGTTTCACAGTATAATCAGCTTATACTTAGACATGCATGGCTTAATCTTTGAGACAAGCATATGACTACTGGCAGGATCAACCAGGTAGCTTCCTTTTAAGGCCGCAAATACCTAACATTCGAAAACGTTAAGCAAAACGTACCGCAACCAAACCCTCCCGGGTAGGCGCGCTTAACCTTGTAAAGGACTTCTCCAAGCGCGCTCGCCTTTCGCCGAAGCTAATAAACGAGACGCGCTCCTTTCCACTAGGCCCCGATGTGGGTCCTCCTGAGCGCGCTTCACGATTCGGAATCCCACGATGCACGCATGCAAAGGCTCTTCCCGCGAAACGTCCCATCATGCGGGCTATGCCAAGCCGAGCGCACGAATGCACTCAGGTCCAACTAGTCCCCGCCCAAGCTTTAAACATAAGTCTAAGCATCGCTTATTCGTACAAGCCTTTCAGCTCTCGCAAACACCCGAAAGCGTTCGCGTCACGCAGAATCAATTAAGAAACCGCTTCCAATGATTTAGGGTCAAAGTTTGACGGACTGAACAGCCGCTCATCACAGCGGACAACCGCATCGCACCTTGCCTTGCTGCCGCTCACCGCGGTACTAAATCACTTCTCTATGTTTCAAGAGTCTGCCGTTTTCCCGTAAGAATCCGTGCAGAAGGACCGTTCGACTGTGACTCGAGAGGAGAGGAAATTCATCTTTTCTCCCCCCGGGCATAGCGCTTCCCCCGTCCGCCCCGTCGATGCCCTCCAATTACTTACCCGTAAAATTCGCGGCCGTGACCCGGGTATTTGACGCGGCATTTCGATGCGGCATTTCCGGGTTTCTGATGCGGGTTTGTGACGCGCGGCATTTGTAACGCGTTTTTAACTGAGCCGTAAACGCGGCTTTTGAAACGCGGGTTTTTGAAACACGGCTTTTTGGAATCGCGGCTTTTTCGAATCGCGGCTTTTTTGGAACACGGCTTTTTGGAATCTCGGTTTTTGTAGCGCGGCTTTTGACACGGCTTTTGAAACACGGCTTTTGAAACGCGGCTTTTAAAATCCCGGCCTCTGAAACACGGCTTTTCGAAACACAGCTTTTTGAGACACGGCATTTGAAACGCGGCTTTTTGAGACACAGCTTTTTGAAACGCGGCTTTTTGAAACACGGCTTTTTTAGACTTTTTGAGACACGGCATTTGAAACGCGGCTTTTGAGACACGGCTTTTGAAACACGGCTTTTTGAAACACGGCTTTTTGAAACACGGCTTCTGAAACGCGGCTTTTGAGACAAGGCTTTTGAAACACGGCTTTTTTAAACACGGCTTTTTGAGACACGGCTTTTGAAGCGCGGCTTTTGTAGCGGCTTTTGTATCGCGTAAATTCAGATTAATTCAGATTAATTCAGATTAATTCAGATTAATTCGTATTCATTATTATTAATTATTATTTTATTAAATTCAGATAAATTCAGATATATTCATAATAATCTATAATAATTCATATTAATTCATATTAATTCGTATTAATTATTACTAATCCGTATCTTGTTAATTCAGATTAATTCAGATTCATTCAGATTCATTCAGATTCATTATTTTTAATTATTATTAATCCTTATCTTATTAATTCGTATAAATTCAGATTAATTCGCACTAATTTATTTTATTCATATTAATGCTTATCAATTCGTATTAATTTTTATAAATCCTTATCTTATTAATTCGTATTAATTCAGATTAATTCGGATTAATGCGTCCCTACTTTATATTGAAATAAAATGAAAGTGATGCCTCTTCCTTGTGTTTCGATTACCAAGGGTGGGTCGGAATAATGTTGTCTCTATTAATTCGAATTAATTCTTATGCATCCATGTTAGTGCGACGGCATATTGTATATGTATTACCTCCGATTAATTCAAATTAAATTTTGCTATTTTAAATCACACGGGGGGTGGCTGTGAGAGTGTGCGGCAGTACGAGCGGCAGTGTGTGGCAGTGGAAGCGTCGGTGCGCGGCAGTGGAGCAGTGTGTGTGTGTGTGCCAGTGCGCGCCGCAGTGTGCGGTAGTGTGCGGCAGTGTGCGGCGGTACAAGCGGCAGTGTGCGGCAGTGCACAGCAGTGTGGCATTGTG
>Ga0208903_1001820_pt1 | contig 11251 bp, 9 predicted proteins | sample AntAceMetag02UKJ_FD_184769 | JGI IMG/M metagenome (GOLD analysis project Ga0208903, IMG submission 184769) | Saline lake microbial communities from Ace Lake, Antarctica - Antarctic Ace Lake Metagenome 02UKJ (SPAdes) (version 2) | ecosystem: Environmental > Aquatic > Non-marine Saline and Alkaline...
TGACAATTTGAAAAAGACCCCTTTCAGGAATGAGCTAATTCTTATTAAAGGGGCTCGTGAATTTTCGTTTGAAAAAATAGTTAATCAGCTTATAAGCAAGGTTCATGGAACAGTTTTCGAGATTAACCTTGATGCCATAACCCACAATCTGAATTTCTACAAAAGCAGGTTAAAACCAGAAACCAAAATTATGGCGATGGTGAAGGCTTCTGCTTACGGAAGTGGAAGTACAGAGATAGCCAGTTTGTTACAGTATCATCTGGTAGATTATTTGGCTGTAGCCTATACGGACGAAGGTGTAGAGCTAAGAGAAAACGGGATTGATTTACCCATTATGGTTTTAAATCCGCATCCTGATACTTTCGGGAAACTTATTGAACATCATCTAGAACCGGAAATTTATAGTTCTAATAACCTCCGTGAATTTCAGTTATTTCTAGAAGACTCAGAAACCTCTGAACAACCTATTAAAATCCACCTCAAAATAGATACTGGCATGAACAGGCTAGGATTTAAAGAGTCTGATTTAGAAGAGGTGATAAGGCTCATTAAAAATGACAAAAAAATAGAGATAGCTTCTATTTTCAGCCATTTGGCTGCGGCTGATAGTAAGCAGCATAAGAGCTTTTCAAAACAACAAATAGAGACCTTCATAAAACTTTCTGATTACCTTATTGGGGAATTAGATTATAAACCTTTAAGACATATTCTTAATTCGGCGGGTATTATTGCTCATACCGAAGATGCTTTTGACATGGTGCGTTTAGGGATAGGCCTCTATGGTATTGAAGCCACAGACAAACTTCAGAACGACCTTATGTCCGTGGGAGCTTTAAAGACGAAAGTATCGCAAATTAAGCTAGTTAAGAAAGGAGAAACCGTAGGTTATGGAAGAGTAGGAAGGCCGGAGAAAGACATCAGAGTAGCCACTATTGCAATAGGTTACGCGGATGGTTTCGATAGGCGACTTTCGGACGGAAAAGGATATGTATGGATCAACGGTACCCTTTGCCCCACTATTGGCAATGTTTGTATGGATATGACTATGATAGATGTTTCTGAGGCGGATTGTAATGAAGGCGATACAGTAGAGATTTTTGGAAGTCATTATAGCATTTTTGAAATGGCCGAAGCCCTTCAAACCATCCCTTATGAAATATTAACCAACATTGGACATAGGGTAAAAAGGGTGTTTTTTAAAGAATAGTTAGTGCAATCAAAGAATATCAATTACTAGGCTTCTTTGTATAAAAAATTGTTAGATTGCTTCAGGTCAATTCTTGCCACACAACTTAAACCTTAGAAATTGAAATCTCTTATTCAATTCGTTAAAAGACATTTTGAGCTCAATAGGCATGAGGCACTCAGCGTCATTTCAGGATTGGGTTTTGCTATATTGCTTGTAGTCGCTGTTTGGCTTTATGATAGCTATACCTCACAAAAGGAGGCAAATCTTATGCTCTCTGAATATGACAATCTAGACTCAACTTTGAAACAACTAAAAGCTAAGAAAAAATCAGCTTTTCAGAGTCAAAAATTGTCAAAAAAAACATTTAAAACCCAAAAAGCAGGACTTAATCAGGCCCTTTTCAACCCGAATAAAGCTAATCTAGACGAATTATTAGAAAATGGGATACCAAGCTATCCTGCTAAAAACCTTATTAATTTCAGGAATAAGGGGAAAGTATACAGAAACAAGGAGGAGCTGCTTTCGGTTTATGGCATGACCGAAAAGATTTATAAACTCATTGAGCCCTATATAGATTTACCATCAAAAGAAGACGAAACCATTTATAGTACCTTTGAAAGAGTTTATGAGGATACTCATGGCGTCAAGAAAAAGTCAAAAGAACCCGAAGTGGTTCCTTTTGACTTAAATTTGGCTACCAAGGAAGATTTAATGCAGGTTCGTGGAATTGGCGTTTTTTTCTCAGGCAAGGTTATACAGCTCCGTCAAGATTTAGGTGGATTTTACAAAGTGGAACAAGCCAAGGATACTTGGAAACTCCCAGACAGCACTTATCAGGAATTACTGAAAGTGGCTTTTATTCAAACAGAGCCAAAAAAAGTTAAAATTAATTACATTAAGTGGGAAGATTGGAAAACAAGATTGATTAAGTACAATCAAAAAAGAGCAATTTTTGCTTATAGAAAGCAGCATGGCTTTTTTAAGGATCCATCTGACTTAGAAAAAATAAAAATTCTAGATAAGGCAGATATAGAAATATTGAGTCACTATATAGACTTTGACATTCCCGAGTAAAATGAGAAGACATCTTATAATTATCTTATTTTTTGCCGCAATGGTTAGCTGTAAAGAGTCTGTGGATCCCGTTATTCCTGAACCTGTGAAGCCTAAAAAGGAGCTTGAAATAAACGCTAATATTGCTATCAGATGGGCAGATTTAGCTATCACTACGCTAAAAGAAAGCCCAGACAACTCTCCAACATATGCATCAAGATCTTTAGGATATATCGGACTCACCATGTACGAGTCTGTTGCTAAAGGCAGTATTATTTACCAATCGGTAACCGAAGGCTTAAATGGCTTGGGCAAGACACCTACACCCGATAGCACAGAAGTTTTAGACTGGGAAGTGGCTTTAAATGCAGGTCAGTACGAAATCATACGTTTGCTTTACCCTCACGCCTTGTTTGATGTTTCATATCAGTGGAAAACCCTTTATGAAGAGGTATTAGCAAATAAAATGGCCGATTCGGTAGCCCAAGAAACCATAGACACCTCTGACCTCTATGGAAAACTGATAGCCAGACAAATCTTTGAGTGGTCCAAGTTAGATAAAGGCCACGAGGGCTATAAAATCACTTTTGACAGAGCCTACAACTACCCCAGGGGCTTTGGTTTCTGGAGCCCTCCATCCTTCGGACAATCTAGCATTGCTGCTCCTATGCATCCCTATTGGGGAGAAAATAGAACTTTTGTAAAGGCGAACAGTGAACGTGGGATTCCTAAATTCGTCTTATATAATACGGATACCTCTGGAACCTATTTCAAGGAGATGAAACAGGTCTACGACATCAATAAGAATTTAAGCCAAGAACAGAAAGAAACGGCACTTTGGTGGGGTGATGACCCCTCTGTGTCTGCAAGCCCTCCAGGACATTCCTACTATTTGGCCAAATTGTTAGTTGAAGAAAAACAAACTAATCTTTTTGAAGCGGCTTCTGTCTTCGTCAAAGTGGGTATGTCTGTAGCAGATGCCTTCATCAATGTTTGGAAATGCAAATACACCTATCATTCAGAACGGCCTACCATTTTTGTTAACAGGAACATTGATAATAACTATTCTCAGTTTTGGCCAGAGCCACCCTTCCCAGGGTTTACTTCTGGTCATTCTACTCAGGCAGCCGCGGCTGCTACAGCTCTGATAAGTGTTTTTGGAGATGATAATACCATCACTGACAACTTCCACACGGGCCGGCCAACTGATGCTATTAGAAAAGTAGATTTCAAGCCTAGAACATTTAACACCATTTGGGCCTTTGCTGAAGAATGCGGTTGGTCTAGAATATTAGGAGGCATTCACATGTCACAAGATAATTTAAGAGGCTTAGAAGAAGGCAAACATATTGGTGAAAACATCAATATGCTGCCTTGGAAGATTCAATAGATTAAAAGTTGGGTTTTAACATATACTTACCATAGAAGTCGGTAATAATTTTGATGGCGTCTTCTGGGGTATCCACAATTTGCATTAAATCTGTATCACCCAAGCTTATATTCCCTTCTTCTTCACCCATAACATTTTTAATCCAATCTATCAGGCCACTCCAATAACTACTACCTACTAATACAATTGGAAATCTTCCAACTTTCTTTGTTTGTATCAAGGTTAATGCCTCAAATAGCTCGTCCATGGTACCGAAGCCTCCCGGCATCACAATGAAACCTTGAGAATACTTCATAAAGCATACTTTTCTGGCAAAGAAATAGTCGAAATTGATGCTTTTGTCAATATCCACATATTGGTTAGGAACTAATTCAAAAGGTAATTTGATGTTCAGTCCAATTGATTTTCCTCCACTTTCCTTGGCACCTTTATTTCCAGCTTCCATAATTCCTGGGCCACCACCTGTGATAACGCCATAACCGTTTGCCACTAATTTTTCAGCTATCTCTACAGACATTTTATAATATTTATGGTCCGGTTTTGTTCTGGCAGAGCCAAAAATAGAGACACTAGGCCCTATTTTGGCCATTTTATCGTAGCCTTCTACAAACTCGGCCATGGCCTTAAATATTTGCCAACTGTCTTGGCTTTGTATTTCGCTCCAGTCTCTTTGTGAAAATGCTCGTTTTATCTTTAAATCTTCGTCGTTATTATTTGTCATTGTTCGTTGATTGATTTTATAAAGTACTGTACTTTTACCGGTGGAAGTGTTAATGTATAAAATTAGAAAATTCTAAGATGAAAGTAGCAATCGGAGGAGATCATGCAGGTTTTGATTACAAAAAAATAATTTTAGCCTGGTTTCAATCACAGAACTTCGAAACGGCAGATTTCGGACCGTATACACCAGAATCTTTTGACTACCCGGATTCTGTTCATCCACTTTGTAACTCCATTGAAAATGGGGAGTACGAATTCGGCGTTTTAATCTGCGGAAGTGGCAATGGCGTATGTATGACGGCTAATAAGCATCAAGGAATTAGAGCTGGTTTAGTCTGGGAAAATGAAATAGCTGAGCTCATAAGACTCCATAATGACGCCAATGTCATTTGTGTTCCAGCTAGGTTTATCAGTGAAGAGAAGGCTTTGGAACTAGTCAAAACCTTTTTGAAAACATCCTTCGAGGGTGGCAGACATGGCCGCAGAGTAGGAAAAATAGCTTGTGTTTAGTCAAAGGATGAGAGTCAAAGTTGTTATAATATCACTCTTTTGCTCAGGCCTACATGCTTGCCTCCCTGATATAATAAATCCGGTTTCTCAAAAAATGGAGGTAGATCTTACAGACCAACAGCAAATATTATTGTTAAAAAAAACTGGCCAAGGAAACATTCATAACTTAAGTATAAAACTGACTGGAAGCAAACCAGACTCTGCTACCCTTTATCACTCCGGTAATTTAATACACCCATTTCATGTCTTAAAAGAAAGCAACTTGTTCAGTACTAGTGGAGATTGGTACTCAGACTCTTGTTTTGCAGTGATACACGCTCATTCCAATCCTGAAGGGAAACTAAAGATTAAATATACTTTTAATCTTTAAGTTCTAATTTCAATCTAAAATTTCGGGTTCCCTCTACCCTTACATATTGGTTGGCAAGCTCTGGAACTCTTTCAAAAATAGCAGGAAAAACCTGTTCATTATCAATGATATATTCTGGTTTTTCATTCTCAAAGTGTTGCTGAATAGAAATCAGACTTTCATAAATATCTGGATGTTCTAAATCGTATCTAGAAGCCTCCCAATTTAAATAAGCAGAACCAGGTTTGGCCAGATAATATTCGTCGTTTCTATCTCCTGTTATCAATAAAAACTTATCTCTGATATAAGATTTATCTGAAGTTTTTTCAATTCGAGCATCTGATAGATGTACATAATTCTTGTCAAACCTCTCAGAAACGCCTAGGTAGTTCATTAGACAAATAAAGCCAGCAAAAAGCATAAAAAGCAGTTCTGGAAGCCAAGCACCTTTTATGTGAATAAACCACCCTGTAACAAAAAAGGCTAAAAAAGGAGCTAGACATATTAATTCGTAGGTGTCAGCATTATCCGCCAAGAAGTAGCATACCCCGGAAAAAATGCCGAATAGAACCATAATCTGGTGCTTCCTGTTTTGAAATGTCGTGTAACGAGTGTTCCCAAAGACCTTGATCATACCTAGAATAGCAACCAGTAGAGGTAAGCCATAAACTATTACGGTCTGATACAATTTAGCTCCTGTGAAAATCTCAAAACCAAAACCTTTTAAAACCCATTGGATATAGAAATCTTCAAAGGCATTATTAAAATAAAAAAAGAGCACCATGACCAAAACGGGTAAGAAATACCCTAAAAGCAGAAGTAAAATTTGATTCAGTTTTACAGATGTAAACATGAGAAGACTTAAGATTGCCCAAATCAGGAAAACTGGAAACGTGTATAAAAACATAGAGCCAATGCCTAAAAAAAGACCTACTTCAAAAACAGGCTCCGATCCGCCATCGCTCTTATCTAAGTGTTTGAAAAGGCTGTTAATGGCAAAAAGCAAGAAGGTTGTGGCTAATAATACTGGAGATAGCTTATTCGCATCAAAAGAAAGTGTAACCATAACAGCATACATTAATCCGGGCAAATAGTTTCTTTCTATAAACGCCTTATTTCTATTAATGATCAGTGTAAAAAACAAGGACTGGATGTACACTAGAAAGAAAGCCACCAACTCATAAAAAAAGGAACTCCTGCCAAATAGGAAATGAACAAAGGCATAAAAATAGGAGCTCATAGGCCCTATTATAGTCCAAGTATCGCTGTACAGGGAATGTCCGCTATTGAGTCTCTCCCCTACCAGCATCCATTCTAATTCAGTATCTAGGATAGGTAACCCATTAATGAGGTAGGCCATCCTCAAAAGGAGAAGTACTACAAGAATGGAGAGAAAATGAAAAAAGGTATTGGCTCTAAAAAAAGTAATCAACTGAATGTAATTTTAACTTTAACAACAAAATAAGACTCAAATCAATGAAATTCAAACAAAACCTAGATTAAGGGACATAACCATTGAGAAGCTTTATGGGAGGGAATCATTTGAACCAACACGTCGTTAGCAGTATACTGGGCAAAATTATGCTTTTGACCAGCGATTAACCAAAATAAACAGAGATATTTGCAAAGAATTAAAAGGCAAATCTCGTTGTCAATAAGATGGAAAATAAGAGACAGAAACAAATAGCTAAGCAGATACAAAAAGACCTTGGAGAGATTTTCCAAAAAGACCTCAAAGCCGTCATCGGCAAGGCGTTTGTAACTATCACAGATGTGCAAACCACGCCAGACTTAGCCATAGCGAGAGTTTATCTAAGCTTTATGATGGTAGATGACAAGGATGCCTTGCTTGAAAAAATCAAGGATCAAGGGAAGAAAATCCGTGGCCTTTTTGGTACCCGTGTCAGAAACCAATTCAGGATAGTCCCGAACTTTCAGTATTATATCGATGAAACGGCTCAAGCAGCCAAAAAAATGGATGACCTCATAGCTAGCTTGGATATCCCTAAAGAAGAAACGAAAATAGACGAAGACCTATACCCGAACTAAATCGTCTGTATGAATCTTTCTTTTCATATTGCGAAGAAGTACTTTTTCTCAGGGAAGAAAAGAAGTTTCATTCATTTCATTTCTATCATTTCTATGATAGGTGTTTGTGTAGGAACGTCAGCCCTAATTATTGTTTTATCTGTCTTTAACGGCCTTGAAGAGCTCAATAGAACTATTTTCAAGAGCTCTGACCCTGATATTAAAATAAGCTCCTCTGTTCGCAAATCCTTCTCATTAGACCCTGAGGTTTTAGAAAGAATCAGAAGCCTTGAGGGTATTGATAATGTCATTCAGGTCTTACAGGATAATGCTTTAGCGAAAAGAGATAATGATCAAGTTATAGTAGTTGTTAAAGGTGTAGACAGCACCTTTCAAAATCATTCTCCCTTAGTTAAAAGTGTCATTGATGGTGAGCTCTTACTCCAGTATGAAGATGAAAATTACGCTTTTGTGGGTGGAGGAATTTACCATACTCTAAATCTCCAAAGCTTTAATTACTTGAGACAACTAGAGCTCTGGTATCCTAGAAATCAAAAACTCAACATATTAAACCCCGAAAGCAACATTAGTAAGGTAACATTGCCCATTTCTGGGGCATTTGTTTTAGAACAGGCCTTTGACAATCACATGTATATTCCTTTAGAATTAATGGAATCGCTGACAGATTTAAAAGGAAAACGAACAAGTTTTGAAATATCGATTTCTGATCAAAACCAGATATCAAACCTCAAATCTGAACTTAAAGATATCATGGGTGAAGGCTTTGATGTAAAAGATAGAGATGAACAAAACGCCAGCCTTTACAGGGCCATCAAGATTGAGAAACTCTTTATTTTCATTGCTCTCCTATTTATCATTGGTATAGCCAGTTTTAATATTTTCTTTGCTTTAAGCATGTTGGTTTTAGACAAAAAAGAAGATATCAAAACGCTATCTGCATTGGGAGCTGACAAGACACTGATCCAGCGAATATTTCTCTCTGAAGGTGCTATTATCTCACTCACTGGTGGTACCATAGGTTTAGTTTTGGGAGTGGGGATCTGTTGGAGTCAAATGTACTTTGGCTGGCTAAAAATGGGGATGGAATTTGCAATTGTAGATGCTTACCCTATTCTCCTTAAAGGGTCTGATGTCCTTCTGTCCGTTGTTGGTATTGTCATTATTGCTTTCTTGGCCTCGTACTTTCCCTCCAGAAAAGCCGTTAAATTCATGAATGAATCTCTCAAATTGCTTCCATAATAAAAATGAAAAAAACAGTCCTATTGGTTTTATCCTTAATAAGCCAATCTCTTTCTGCTCAATATTTACAACTTCTAGATGATAATCAAAACTGGATATTGAGAACCCCTGATATCAATACCCAAAATTTGGAGTTTGTCAATTACAAAAAAGAGAAAGTGGAGTTAAACACCATGATATGGAAATTCCTTCCTAACGGAAGGCTAGCATATGATTATCAAAGTAGCTCCACAGTGTTTGCCTGTGCCGGTGTAAACTTTTTAGATATGGATTTGGACGAATCGACTTGGACTTATAATCCTGCTTCTTTGGTTCTTACTTTACAAATAAAAGGTGGTTACGCCAGTTTGGACGATTTTGTATTTAAAAGAGACTACAAAGTAAGTATGCTTGATGAAAAAGATGATTACGGATACCAGCTCACCTTTCTGAGAGAACAATATTTTAATGACCTTAAAAAATAAGATGAAGATATTTCTAGGCTTATTTCTTTTCCTTCAAGTTTATTTTGCTCAATCCCAAGACGCCTATCAGGCATCAAATGCTAAGGATTTTGACCTCATTCATACTAAGCTAGACCTTCATCCAGACTGGACTACCAATCATCTGAATGGAACGGCTTATTTGACTTTAATCCCTTGGTTTTATGAGCAAGACACATTGATGCTAGACGCCAAAGGGTTTGATATAAAAAGTCTTCAAATAAACGGCAAAACCTCTCCTTTCACCTACGATAACGTAAAATTAAATATCCCTTTAGATAGAACTTTTAGGTCTTCTGACACCATAAAAGTGACTGTCAAGTATGTAGCCAAACCCGACGAACTAGGCAAAATACCGGCTTTTAAAGACATAAATTACAAAGGTCTTTACTTCATCAATCCTACTGAGAATAAGCCACAGCAGATTTGGAGTGAAGGAGCAACCGAGTATAACTCTTGTTGGTTTCCCACCCTAGACTCCCCAAATCAAAAACATACCCAGGAGATTTCATTAACTATTCCAGTGGGTTTTGAGAGTTTATCAAACGGCCTTCTGATTTCTTCAAAAGTAAATAGTAATGGCACCAAAACAGACACTTGGAAGCAAGAATTGCCTCATTCGGTCTACCTTACGATGATTGCGGCTGGCCCATTTAAAAAAGTTGTGGATAAGGATTATTCAAAATTTGAGGTGAGTTACTATGTGGAGCCTGAGTATGAGCAGGAAGCCAAAGCTATTTTTGGCAGGACACCAGAGATGATTAACTACTTTGAAAGTATTCTGGGCATAAAATATCCGTGGGAAAAATACGCACAAATAGCAGTTAGAGACTATATAAGTGGAGCCATGGAAAACACATCGGCCACTGTGCATGGAAGTGGAATTCAGAAAACATTTAATCAGCTGGTAGATGAAAACGACGACGGTGTAATAGCTCATGAGTTATTTCATCATTGGTTTGGCGATTTAGTAACGGCTGAATCATGGGCTAATTTGCCCCTCAATGAGGCTTTCGCTAATTACTCCTCATACCTCTGGGATGCCCACAAGTATGGTAAGGATGCCGCGGACTGGAATAATTTCGTAGAGCTAAATCAATACTTAAATGAGTCTGACAATAAGCAAGTTAGTGTCATTCGTTTTTATCATGACGATAAGGAAGACATGTTTGACAGTCACTCCTACGCTAAAGGTGGTCGGATTTTACACATGCTGAGAAAGGAAGTTGGTGATAAGGCGTTCTTTGCATCCTTAAACCTTTACCTAGAGCAGCACCTTTTTGAAAACGCTGAAATTCATGATTTAAGGCAGGCTTTTGAGACGATTACGGGTAAAGACCTGAATTGGTTTTTTGAACAGTGGTTTCTAAAACCTGGGCACCCACGGTTTCATGTAGAACATGATATTCAAGATAAAGTATTAAATCTAGCTTTAAGCCAGCAGTTGGACTCGGTCAATTCACATGTCTACAACACCATGTTGGAGATAGAAATAGGCACAAAAATTGGACTCTTACATAAAAAAATAAGGGTTACCAAGAGCTTAGAAAATTACTCAATTTTGGTGCCTGACAGCATTACATATGTAACTATAGACCCCGAGGGCTACTTTTTAGGAGTAATAGATGATATAAAATCCGAGGACGAAAAGTATAAGCAATTTGAAAACTCACCAAATGCTATAGCTCGGTACAAAGCTTTTACCACTCTCACTAAAGAGTCGAAAAATGATACGCATGAATTTAGTCCTAACATGCTTTTAGACGACCGAAAGAGGCTTTTAGTTTTGGCAGGTCTTGAAGATAAGTTCTGGCGAATTAGAGAGTTGGCGGCTCATAAGTTTTTTAATTATGATGGAGTGGATTTTTTAAAAGTAGAAAAGGCTTTGCAATCGCTGATTCGGGTAGATGAAAATTCTCAAGTTAGGACGGCCGGTATCTTAGCCATGAAAAACTTTCTGAACCCCCAAAATGATCTACTTTTCAGAAAAGCTTTATCAGACACTTCTGTTAGCGTTAAAGCGGCGGCTTTAGAGGCTATTTTAATTAATGATCCTCCAGATGATGATAGTTTGACAGCACTTTACGCAAATGAAGAAGATGCCAGAATGTTCTCTGCCGTGGCAAATCATCTAGCTATGAAAGGTAATCCTGAAGACTATGATTGGTTTATTAAGAGAATGGGGGCTTTAAGTGGTATGGAACTCTATCAAACCATGGGCATTTTAGGAACCTATCTAGTAAGTTCAGAAGAAGCCGTGCAGATGAAAA
>Ga0208903_1001832_pt1 | contig 11202 bp, 10 predicted proteins | sample AntAceMetag02UKJ_FD_184769 | JGI IMG/M metagenome (GOLD analysis project Ga0208903, IMG submission 184769) | Saline lake microbial communities from Ace Lake, Antarctica - Antarctic Ace Lake Metagenome 02UKJ (SPAdes) (version 2) | ecosystem: Environmental > Aquatic > Non-marine Saline and...
TGCAAAAGAACAACCCCCTCCAAATAAATACATACAGGGGGTTCTTTTCTGAAAATCAACAAAATAGGCCTATTGTCCATTGAATAATACTTTTTGCCATCTCTGAAATTCATTTAGGACAAGATTGATTCATGATTAATCTATTTGAAAAGGCTGGCGTAAAGTTTTCATGACTATAAAGCCCATTCTATTTATGGTTGAATTGTAAACATTTATTCTTTTGTGTGTCGTCTTTCTGGCGTGTCTGGAATTTGATTTATAAGTACGTTTGGTTTATTACCATTTTTCTTCAAAATGAAAGAGTCATAAAGGTCTCCCGAACCCGTAAATGCTTTATAATGAACTAAATCTTCTGCCACCGTAATTACCTGAAATAGCTGTGTATTTTCGGCTTTACGCTCCATCCAGCTTTCTTCATAGGTCATGTCATACATTTTAGGCCCACTCACAGATACCACATACACAGTACCTGCTTCCTTAGATTTGACAGACGAGCCCGTCGCTACATTGTTGGCCGTTCCTCTACCATAAGCGTGGTCGTGTCCTTGCAACACCAAGTCGACTTTGTGTTTATCAAAAATCGGTTTGAATGTATCTCTTAATACTATATTATCTCTGTTTGGTTTAGTAGAATAAATAGGATAATGAAACGTAATAACCGTCCATTTTTTAGGATTTACAGTCAATAAAGAATCTAACCATTTCGCTTGAGCATTTCTATAATACTCAGACTCATCTATCTGCTCTGCATCTAATGAAACCACCTTTAACTCTGGGTAATTTATCTCATAGCACGTTTCCTCTAAACCTGGCACGCCATTTTGTGGTAGGTTAAACTGAGGCCGCCATTGCGGCGAAAGTTTTACATCTCTATACTCATGGTTTCCTGGTGTCATAACACTTGGTACCTGTGCATGAATAAATCCACCTGCATGAAACCACTCTCCCCATTCCACATCTCTATCGTGTCTGTTAATTAAATCTCCTGCATGTAACATGAAGTCTATATTTGGCATGGTATGATAGGCCTCCCTAATTATTCTTGACCACATAGACTTTACATCATTTTGGGCATCGCCAAAATACACGAAAGAAATAGGCGAATCTTTACCCGGCATACTTACCTGAAACCATTCGCTCCAAGCCTCTCGTCCTCCTACTCTATACACATATTTTTGCCCTGGCTCTAAATTTTTGATAATTCCCGAATGGTAATTGGCCTTAACTACGGGTTCATTTTCACGAGCCACTATTAAACTTTCTGTTGCCGCCTTTATCCTTTTTGGATTTTCTCTAAACTCTGGGCCATGCGTGGCTTTTCCGTATTCAATAAAGCCTTCCGTCATATTTAAAGAGGTACGCCAGTTTACGGCTACAGAGGTTATTGGGTCTTCTGTCAGGTTTAGAATAATTCTGTCAGGAACGTTACTCGGAAAAAGTAATTTATGGTCTGGATACTGACTCATCAAGGAATCTAGATGGGCATAGCCGTGACTGTGTTTATTTCCACCATGCAAATGCTCTATTTTTTGAGCAAAAGCAGGGCTCAAAATTGAACAAAGAGAAAGTGTATAAAATACTATTTTAAAGCACTTTAACTTATAATAAAGTTTCATATTATAGATTTTATTTATTTACAATAGATTGCTATTTTTGTCTAAATTCCTACCTCGAATATATTCCGATATTCACTAATAAGACTTCAAGTCCATGAAAATGGACTATTAGGTTTTAAAAGTATTTTTAAAAATCATCTTATTTCAACTTGGCTAAACGCCAATTTTCAATTAATCAATGAGAACTAAAGCAATTATTTTTCCCATTCTGGTTTCTTTCCTTTTTTTTCAATCTTGTAGACAAAAGGAACAAACACATGTTGTAAATTCAGAAAATGCTCTCGGAAGTTACATAGCTAAACCCGACACAGCTTTTCAATGGTCGGTAACAGATAGTTTTGAACTAGAAAGTATCAAAGGTTACCAACTCATCATGACCTCGCAGGTATGGCAAGGCATTACATGGAAACATCAATTAACGGTATTTGTCCCTACCGAAGTAGATTACACTAGCTCTCTACTTTTTATTTCAGGAGGGAAAAATAAAGAAGGTGAACCCACCCTAAGAAGTAATACCGAAGATTTGGCAACAGATTTAGCTAGCATAGCTATAAAAAATAAAGCCGTAGTGTCTTTATTAAGACAAACGCCAAACCAACCACTTTTTGGTGACCTTACAGAAGATGCCTTAATATCTCAAACGCTGCATAACTTTAAAAATGACGGTGACTATAATTGGCCACTTCTTTTCCCAATGGTTAAAAGTGCTATTAGAGGAATGGATGCCGTTCAGCAGTTTGGGGAGCAAAACCTAAACAAAAAAATAGAAAAATTCACTATTTCGGGCTATTCAAAAAGAGGATGGACTACTTGGTTGACAGGCTCACAAGATAGCAGAGTGGAAGCTATAGGACCAATGGTGATAGATGTGCTAAACATGCCTGTAAGTTTACAGTATCAAATATCTACTTGGAACGACTACAGTATTGAAATTCAAGACTATGTGGCCTTGGAAATACCACAATCAATGGCTTCCGATACAGGTTCATATTTGGTAGACATGATTGACCCATATTCTTATAGAAAAAAATTAACCATGCCTAAGATGATTTTTATTGGGACAAACGACCCTTACTGGCCTATCGATGCTATTAAAAATTACTATGACAGCATACCTGGTGAAAACTATATTCATTATGTTCCAAATGCTGGGCACGACTTAGCTGGTGGCAAGCAGGCCATGGAAGCCTTAGGTGCATTTTTCGGTAATACCATTCAAAAGAAAGCGTATCCTAAATGTACATGGACAAGCCAAGCTACAGAAAAGGGATTAGCGATAAACGTTAAAACCTCCGCAGATAGATTAGTGGATGTAATAGTGTGGACGGCAAACTCTGAAGACCGTGATTTTAGAGATGACGAATGGACATCGAAAAGCCTTGGTATCAAAAACGTTGAAACTGTTGATGTACTTGAGAGCTATGCAAAAGGTAATTTTAAAGCCCAATACATTGATTTAAAATACCAAGATGCGACCGGTGGAACTTTCACAGAAAGTACAAGAGTTTTCGTTACGGACACCAACAAATTGCTTTAATTGAAGAATTCCTTTTGTCTTATTTTTTACTTGCAAGTTAAGTTTTGGTGCAGATAGATAGTCTGGAGTGTTAGCACTCTTTTTACCAACATTTCGCCCCTAAGGAGCCTAAAATGAAATAGAAAACGCCATCCTTTTAGCTAGGACGGCGTTTTCTATTTTACACTTATAAAATAAAAGGTAAAAAAGGGACATTTCGTGATTCACACAATATTCTCCAATAACAAACCAAAAAAGTTTAGATACTTATTTCTTAATCTTTAAGTCTTGCCATTTTTGATACGTTAAAGACCTCCATAGGCACTCGAATGGGCCGTATTTAAAGTATTTCAACCAGACTAGGCTTGCTATTAATTGGAAAAGCCAAAATCCAGCAACAACATAATAAAGCTCATAACGCTCCAACTTTCCATATAGGCCAAAGCCAAATCCATAAAAAATAATGGAGGCTACGATGGACGTTAGGAGGTAATTACTTAATGTCGTTTTACCTACCGCTGCCAATGCTTTTTGGAGAAATCCTAAAATGCCAGATTTGATAAATAGCATGAATAAACCTACATGCCCAAGAGTGGTAGACAATCGACCTAGATCATATGTTTGGTTTGCTTTAGCCATTATTACTGAATTAAAGTTGCTATCAACAATCATTCGTGTTTCAAAATAATTAACAGTGAGACCTATAGCATAGCCCACCAACATCATGATGAAGTAAAACTTGTTTGACTTTTCTGCATGAAAAATCTTCAATTTTAAAAAGGCCATACCTATGAGCATGAAACTCAAAATATCCCATGGATTGTATCTGTACATAAACCAGCTCTGCACAAATTGGCTGTCTTCTACTTTTGCAAGCATCACATCAAAATAGTTTGTTTGCAATCTACCAGCCACATTTTCACTGATTTCATCTGTCGTATGTTTTGTTTTGTCCAGGCCTCTAGTTTTGCCTCCTGCTTTTTCGATAAAGTTGTACCTCCATCTTTAAGAGTTTGCATTTCGATACCTGAATCCTGAATATTCCTAGCATTATGATAATCACTAATATTCCATAGAGATCTACATAATAGTAATACGCCAGCAGAGCTAAAAAGTGTTTTGAGACTAGCATTTCTAAACGGAAAAAGTGTTAGACCCAAAAGTGCATAGGGATAAAGGATATCCCCATCCCATAGAAAGACATAGACATTGATAATACCAAAAAGCAGCAACCAAAGTGTCCTTCTATAATAAATATCGGCTGCTTTTATACCTGCTCCCTTTTTCTCTAAACGAGCGGTCAATAAAATGACGCCAGCCCCAAAGAGTAGCGTAAACAAACCTCTCATGGTGCCTTCAAAAAGCATATTGTTCATTATCCATACATCTAGATTGAGACCCTCTGCCCCACCCGAAATACTTGGATCTTCATAGGCCATAGGCAGTCCCATACCCGTTATATTCATCAATAAAGTCCCGAGTAAGGCAATACCTCTTATGACATCTAAAGAATTTATTCAGTCCTGCTGAAGGGTTGGTTTAAAGGAGTTTTCGGGGTTAATACTAAGGTTTTTTCATGTTTATAATCACACGAAAATAATTGTAATTACAGCAGGGAGAGAGCAAATAGCTTTTTCTTTAGCGAATGGTAACTCAAAACGCTGCAATACATTAGATTTTATTTGGGTACACTTAATACAGAAAATAATAGACTTTGTGGAAAGGGCATACATTGATTAAGAATCCTTAGATACACAATTTTCCCACTTATTTAAAGCATAAGTAACCTCTTCTTTTCTAAGTATTTAGCCTATTCAGGCCAAAAAACAACCGAATTAAATGAGATTATAGTGCCAACTTTATTTTTAAAAACACTTTTCTCATAAGTAAAGTCACCATGACATTGACAAGTAAGCCTAACAAAAAAGCATTGCCAATACTCATAATTGGCAATAAATGAGCTTGGAGATATAGAAAGGTGGTAAAGCCAAAAATACCTGTGTAAAAGCCAATAAATAATGTTCTAACTTGGGTTATGCCCTGAGTATAATGAACAAAAATAGCCAACACGGCCGTCATGATAGGGAATGGCGTTAAAATACCACTCCAAGTAGGGCCTAATAACTCTGCGAAATACGTGATGCCAATTACAAAGGTGGTTATGAATATCATTCTTAGCAGTATTTCAAAACGAAGGTTTCGTTTCTTGTCTTTATTAAAGACCTTCACATGAGGGAAATATTTCAGACTCAAAATGATCAGAAAAAGAGTAATCAAAAACCAAGCGTTCACATTTACAAGTGGAATTAAGTTTTCAATTAATGCCCCTGTTAGCAAATATGTAGCATAACCAGCCAATACACTTATAAATATATTATACTTCTGCCCAACCACGATATACGTAAAACAAAAGACCAGCCATGAAATAATTCCTACCAAAACTCCTGGAATGGCAATTTGAGCAAATTCAGAACCTTGTTCAATAGCAATAAAGAACAATATTGGTCCTCCCACCCAGGGTAAACTTGCAATTACTCCACCTAATCCATTGCCCCACTTTCTGCTAATTAATGTCACTCCAGCTATTACTGGTGGCATCATTAGCAGCTTAATCCAAAAGGTATTCATGCCGCAAAGATGTAAGGAAAATCTCTATTGTCTAAACAGTCTTTTTCATGAACATATAGGTACCATAACCTTTAGGTCATTTCTGGCATTTACCCATGAGATAAAGCTTCTTTTAGAATGGAGAATGACTTTAGTTTAGTTTCCAAATCAAAAATATGTGTTGCCACCATAAGTTCATCTATTCCTGTATCATCTATAAAAGCGGAAATATTCTTTCTAAGCGTTTCTTTACCTCCAAAAAATGAACAGGAAAGCATGCTATCCACAGCATTTTTTATTTCCGGAATTTGATATGCTTCTGGTAAGCGGTGAGAAGGCCCGATCGGCTTTCTTGTATTCGTAATAATTCCTATGAATAAACCAATTAAGCTATTGAATAAATCACTGGCTTCTTGATCTGTGTCTGCCGCCATAACATTCACACAAGCTATAACTTTAGGCTTTGTTGAAACCGATGAAGGTTTGAAATACCTACGATATATATCAATCGCAGTGAGAAATTGTGCAGGTGCAAAGTGTGAAGCAAAAGCATAAGGCAAACCCATTTCAGCGGCTAAGTAAGCACTATCTGTACTGGATCCTAATATCCAAAGAGGCAGGTTCAGGCCCTCTCCGGGAAAGGCTCTTACTTTTGCATTTCTGTTTTCAGAACTAAAATAAGTCTGTAATTGCCTTATATCTTCAGGGAAATTCTGAGCTGTATTCTGATTTCTTCTTAGTGCCATAGCCGTGAGCTGGTCAGAACCAGGAGCTCTGCCTAAGCCCAAGTCTATTCTGCCAGGATACATCGTTTCTAGCGTGCCAAATTGTTCTGCTATAGCTAAAGGACTATGATTAGGAAGCATTATACCTCCTGAGCCCACACGGATACTTTTAGTTTTTTCAGCTATATGACCAATAAGAACCGACGTGGCCGAACTGGCTATATACGCCATATTATGGTGTTCTGCCATCCATAAACGTTGGTATCCTAACCCTTCTACATGTTTGGCTATTTCCACTGTATTTGAGATAGCAGACCTATGATTTCCACCTTCCAGAACAGTGGCCAATTCAAGAACAGATAAAGGTATTTTTGTCATGTTGCTATTCAGATATAGTATAAAACCTTTAGTCCATAGGTATAGTTTCACTCATTTTAAAAACAATATAACTCGTTAGAAGGTCTGAAATTTCTATGTCAACAGTTATGAAGTTATTGATAGACATTTGAATTTCAGTATTCGTTTCATTGAAAACTTTTGAGGCCCAATTACCTTGAAATCAAATCTATTCCATACTTCAAAACACCTAGGTAATCTGGGTTTTCAAAAGTAGTTGCGGTATGACCGGGTGCCACATAAACGGCTTTCCCCTCCCCTACTTTCATTTTCCAGATGTTTGGGTGAAATTCTCCCATGCCCCAGTTTTTACCTTTAATCCAAAGTAAATTCCCATTCGGAATTATCTTATTTCCATCCATGGCATAAAGAACTTCTGCCCCTTTTTTGCGAGGATCGCTATTAAAAATGTACCATTCTTCATTAAGGTAAATAGAGGCCGGTAATCTTAATTTGGCAAGGCTATCTACAGAACCTTCTAAGTTTACAGCGGCTTCTTGAAGTTGTGGTTTTAAAGGATGATGCGAAAATGTAGTCCCTAAAACATGATCATAATACCAAGCCCAATGGTGCGAAAAGTCTCCTGCCGCATGAATACCCAAAAAGCCGCCACCATTTTCTAAATAAGATTGAAAATCTACTCACTGCTCATCTGTGAGTACGCTCCCAGAAACATTATTCCATATCACCGCGTCAAATTTGGCCAACTGCTCCACCTTAAATACTCCAGCATCCTCTGTTTCATAGAGAAACCAATCATCCACTGCCGCCATTTTTTGAAGGCTTTCTTGCCTGCCACAATGGCCTCCTTGTGATTAAAGCCGTTGGTTTTAGAAAATAGCAAGATTGACCTTTTGCCTTCTTCAAAACTTATTTCAGGAATTTCTGTCTCGTAAAATGGCATGCCATAGGAGACCCGATACAGAAAATAGCCAGCAAAAAGAGCGAATGTTAAGAATAGCAATCCAACACCAACACCTATACGTTTAAGCCATTTTTTCATTTTTCAGTGATTTAAGGGTTTAATGGTGTTTCAAATTGCTCTTTTTTTGACAAAAATAAGGATCTGGTATTTAGCTTTGTGCTCATGCTAAAAATAGCTTACTCGCCCATTTACAAATACGAATTACCGGAAGGCCACCGATTTCCGATGGAGAAATACGAACTCATTCCGGAGCAACTCCTTTACGAAGGAACGGTTCAGGAATTTAATTTTTTCCATCCTCCTGCCCTTTCTGATGCCGAGATTCTACTCACACACACCCCCGAGTTCTTACATAAACTAAACACCCAAACGCTTTCTAAAAAAGAGATTAGAACCATAGGTTTTCCGATGTCCAAAAAACTTATTCAGCGTGGCCGTCACATAGCGTATGGTACCTTAATGTGTGCCCGGTTTTCTATAGAACACGGGGTGGCTATGAATATAGCAGGAGGTACTCACCATAGCTTTGCCGACCGTGGAGAGGGCTTTTGCATTTACAATGACATTGCGATTTCCGCCAATATTCTTCTCAAAGAAGGTACTGTAAAAAAAGCTTTGGTGGTAGACTTAGACGTTCATCAGGGTAATGGCACTGCCAAAATATTTGAGAACGAACCTCGGGTATTTACCTTCAGCATGCATGGCGAAAAGAATTACCCCGGTAGGAAAGAGAAAAGTGATTTAGACATTGGCCTGCCAGATAAAACCGAAGATGCCATGTATCTCAAAACTTTAAAAGAAACATTACCTCGGCTTTTAGAAGATGTAAAGCCAGAGTTGATTTTTTACCTCTCGGGTGTAGACATTTTAGCCTCAGATAAACTGGGTAGGCTGTCTGTTTCTATGGCTGGCTGTAAGGAACGGGATAGGTATGTTCTACAAACCTGTAAAGATGTCCACGTTCCTGTTTGCATAAGTATGGGAGGTGGTTATTCTCCAGCAATAAAAGATATCATAGAGGCTCATGCCAATACCTTTAGGGCTGCGTCGGATATTTTCTTTTAAGTCCAGATTGATAGCTCCTGCTTAATAAATATCCCTTCTTGTATGAAATATCTAACAGATGTACTTTTTCCGGTAATTACTTTTATAGCCAAAAAAGCCACTTCCTGACAGGATTAAATTATTTAAACCAAATAAAATTCGAGCCTATATCCGTTGTTTAATCCCTAAAATGCCTCTCCTGTATGGATATAGAAAGCCTGTCCCTCTTTAGTAAAGCCTACATCAAACCTTAGGAAAATGTCTTTTTTGGGAAATATGAGATACCTGAGTCCAACACCCCCAGCAGGTAACATATCTTTGAAATTGAACTGAGATACCTTCGGTTGCACCGAACCCATAGATAAGAAAGTCACACCACCAATTCGCTTACTAAAACCAAAAGGAAGAAATCGGTATTCTACTTGTGCGGCTAAATAATTCTGATCTCGGAATCTACCATAATAATATCCACGCATTATACTCTCGTTACCAAGCAATGCCATCATATTAAATGGCGTACTTCCATTTACAAAAAGTCCAAAAAGCTGTGCGGCTAGCACCTGATTTTTACGGATTGATTTAAAATACCTTATATCAAGATTGGTACTAGAAAACTCGAAGTTATTCCCAAATCTTTTATTATAATTCAGAAAGGCCAATTCAGCAAAAAAACCGTCGCGTACGTTTAACGCATTCTGCCGACTGTCATACACCAAGCCCAAGCCTAAGCCTAAACTTCTTGATCCCTCTATACCCAGAATAGAGCTGGGACGTTCACTCAAATCCTCTATAAGAGTACGAGAGACTTTTTGAAAGTCCAGTTCAAAACCACCAAAAAAATTATTCGCAATACGATGTAAAACACGCTCTTTTATCGCTAAATAATCTGCTCCAATTAATTGCTCATTTGCCTTGGAAGCGTCAATACCTACGCCATAATATTGGAGGGGAAACCGTTGAGCTTTGAGCTTTCCTAAAAAGAACCATTTATCCTTATCCGTATATATAAAATGCTCAAGAAAACCTCCATATTGCTTGTTTAGAGTTATAAAACCGAAGGATTTTATCTCACTTAGCCTATTAGAACTATCTTTTTTTGCTCGATATAACTTTAAAGCCGAGGCTCCAATTTCCCAACTAGTCTCAGGTGTATATGCCAGTGTAGGATAAAAGAAGTACTTGGACCCATCCCCTTCTTCGTTTAGCCATTTGTTGACGATTCGCCTAGATAATCCCTCTTTTTCCGAAAGACTGTCTTTTTGTGAAAAAGCCGAAATAGCTGGACATAGCATGGTAAGCAAAAAGACTGACCAACATAAAGGGCAAATTTTGGTACAAATAATGTTTTTCAAAACAACTTCAATTTGGCGTTTCATCATAACCTCTAACAATCACTTCAAAAAAACTTGGAATCAATAATAGTCATTAATTAATAGCTCTGTAGCTAAAGATTAAAACCCAAAATCGAAAAAATAATTTCAAAAAGGGCATCCTTTTTCATGAAGCAGCTGTAGTTATTAGAAAGATTCATATTAAGCCAAAAGAATGGTAAAGACTGTTTTACAGAAATAGCTGGCATTTCAAACAGTTAGCTCTACTCATTTGATAACATGCCTAAGGCCATTAAGCACAAAAATGTGGGGCGGTTAACCTGCAATAAAAGGCATCATCGAGGCTCATGCCAATGCCTTTAAAAGGATCTCGGAGGTTTATTTCTAAAACTAGTGAAACTCTGATGTTACGCTTTAAATACAATGCTGCTTAAGAATTATTATCTCTCCTATCCTTTGCAAGAAGAAGTAGCCAAATTTTACCTGAATTAATATTAAATCCTGAAAACTCTTTTTGTAAATTACAGTACTTATAACCCTCTAAAATACTAATAGAATGAGACATATAGAGCTTCGATTTCTAACAATTGCCCTTTTGGCATTTCCTTTCACCTCCCTATTTGCTCAAGAATATAATTTCTCTTGGCCTACAGAAAAAGAAATGGGCTTAAGCCTAACTTGGGATGACGCCCGCCCTAGTCAAGTTACTATCGGCACCGAAATATTAAACAAATACGGTATTAAAGCCACTTTCTACGTATTACCCGGCCCCGTTTATGATGAATTGGGTGGATGGAAAAGAGCAGTAAAGTCTGGTCATGAAATTGGTAATCATTCCTATACCCACCCCTGCTCTGGAAATTTTTTATGGGCTCGCAAAAACGCTTTGGAAGAATATACAATATCAAAAATGGAAATGGAGCTAGAGACTTCCAATGAGAAAATATTTCAGATGCTTGGTGTTACACCGACTCAATTCGCCTATCCTTGTGGGCAAACTTTCATAAATCGAGGAGAAGAAACGCAAAGTTATGTTCCCCTG
>Ga0208903_1001838_pt1 | contig 11170 bp, 16 predicted proteins | sample AntAceMetag02UKJ_FD_184769 | JGI IMG/M metagenome (GOLD analysis project Ga0208903, IMG submission 184769) | Saline lake microbial communities from Ace Lake, Antarctica - Antarctic Ace Lake Metagenome 02UKJ (SPAdes) (version 2) | ecosystem: Environmental > Aquatic > Non-marine Saline and...
ACATAAACCTGGGTACCGTGACTGCCAACATGAGCACAACTGTTGCAGATCACAAGACATCAGAATACAACAACAACCATGGGCTGAACGACATCAACGCCGCTGACGCCTATGCGAGGGGTTGGACAGGTAAGGGTGCGGTGCTTGGTGTGATAGACACTTGGCAGGACACGGACCATGAGAACCTAGATGGCCAATACCTCTACTACAAAAATTATGATCCATACAACGGAACAGTGGTGGAAAGACAATGGCACGGCACACACGTGGCCAGCATCATAGCAGGTAAGAGGACCGGAGACACACTTGACGAGAATGGAAGACTTACAACAGGTGATTACAGCGAGTCAACCAGGTATGTAAATTTCCAACCTGTCACAGAATACACTTTGACCAAGGACAACAACAGCCACGGGGTGGCCTTTGACGCCAAACTGGTCGGTGCCAACGTAGACAGGCACAGCAACGCAAGGATCAGCATCAACCAAGCATCATTGGCCTTGCATGATTTCGCCAAACTCAAATCAGGCCAAGCGGACGGTGGTGAGGGCATGAACATAGTGGCAGTGAACATGAGTTTCAACAACACGGCATATTTCAGAGACTACACAGATCATGACAACGATCCTAGCACACGGAACCAATGGACTAGCACAGTGACACAACTGAGTGATGGTACTTATAAAGCAAGTGAGTTGGTCGAAAAGATGGCCGGCAACAACGGGCAAGGCGATTCGAGTTACTGGAAAGTGGCTACAGACAGTGACATCATACTTGTCAACTCTGCAGGAAATTCCGGATATGCACACGCAGGTGATCCCGGCGTATGGGCAGTGGAGGAAGACAACAACGGAAATTTAGTACTGGGTGGCAAGATGGTCATAGTCGGCAACTGGAACGGGACAGAGGTCGAAGGCAACAAGGCCGGACACGTTTGTCTAGACATCAACACTAGCAACAACACCTGTAACGACACGAACAGGATATCAGATTTCTACATACTGGCACCGGGACACAACATCATGGCGGCCACGCCCAGTGATGCATACAATATGCATTCAGGGACAAGTATGGCGGCACCACACGTGACGGGTGCGTTCGGTGTGTTGAATCAGATGTGGCCTCACATGAAAGGTGACAACCTCGTGAAACTGGTTATGAACACCGCAGACAAGACCATGTTCGGCACTGACTACGACGCGAACATACACGGACAGGGTATGCTGGACCTGAACGAGGCTACCAAGCCACAGGGTGCGTTGAACATACCAACAACAGGTAGGGTCGACAATCCAACAACAGTCAGCATAAACAACACGTATTGGTCCACTGGTACAGCAATGCCTTCCAGTCTAGCTAACTTGAACATAATGGTGCTGGATGACTACGACAGGAACTACTATATCAACATGGGCAGTAGCTTCACCGTGAAAGACAACAGGAAGTATTCGGATGTTGACATGCTGATGGCAAACAACAACACTTACTTGCCTACACAACAGATGTATGGATCATTCGCACAAGGTGGACAGTACAACATAATCAACAATATGAACTTTGGTTTGTACACAGGTGAGAATGGTAGCGGTGACTACTCCGCGAACATAGGCAAGAACTTTATGTTGCACAAGAACTTCAAATTGAAAACAAGTGTTGGACAAATGAGTGAACAAGATACTTGGTTAGGCAACAGTTCGGATGGTGCCTTTGCAGTTGGTGACAACAACGACACAAACTTTGGAAACCTCGGTATTGAGTATGCACTGGGCAACAACGTGTTAAGCCTGGACTACACTAGAGGTAAAACAGACATCAACACAACAGACAACAGTCTGATCAAATCATTCTCAGACATACAAACAGAATCTTACAGGTTGGCTTATGAAATACACAAAGATAAGCAAACAACTTTCGGTTGGTCGTTCTCACTTCCAAGTCACATAACATCGGGAACGATGGATTTGGAAGTAGCCGAAAGCGTCAATCTAGACGGGACGATAAACTACACTGACATCAAGAGTGATCTCACACAGACCACGAAGGAGAAGAACATAGGATTCTTCTACAACAAAACGGCGGAGCATGATCTGGACGCCAGCTTCAACTTCACAGCAGAGTACAGACAGGACGTCGCCGGACAGAATGGCAAGGATGGGGTCAACCTAGCGATGAACTACGTCAAGAAGTTTAATGGTGGTTGCAAGTTTTTATGGATGAAGAACCCCAAGTGTTTTGAGAAGGACAGCAACGGCAAGGAAGTGTTAAAGGCTAACCTGTTTGGCAAGAACACAGACAACGCAACAGCACACGGACTTGTGTACGATCTCGAAACGGACAAGTTTGTACCAATAAAGAAATAATGCAAAAAGAAATATACAAAGAAGACTACTTCGGAACCCTGATGTCAGTACTGGTTGATGAATCACGTAGGATGATGTCAACATTCAATCCCACTGCGGAAACACAAAAGATACAGAATGATATGTGCAAGGCAGGAACCTGGTTGGGCAGTATGCCGGCAAACACAATAATCCAAAGTCCACCACAGGACTTTGTAAAAAACTTGAGGAACAGGCATTGCCAGAGTACAGAAGATTGGCGGCCAATTTGATAGAACATTTCATAAAAGAATTCAAGACACAGGGCGGAGATGATGCTAAAATAAGAGAACACTTTGAAAGGATGTACAAATGGAAACAATAACGATAACATGCACCAACAACGACAGGACCAAGGAAGCGGACGTGCTGGAACGCACGGACAAGTACATGAAGGTGCAGGTGCCAGGAACTCAGTTATTCATTGAGATGTTCAGGGACGATGTAAATATACCATATACAGGACACACAGCAGGATTGGAATTTGAATGGCAACCGAGAAACTAAAATTTAAACTAGAACTATATGCAACCATGTGGGACAAATCTCCCCATGCGGAAATATTAATTAATGGCAAAAGTCATTTCACAGGTGATATCACAAGCACGGAAGACAAACCAACTTTGGTTGAGTTTGAACACGAATTGACGGAAGGTGAAACAGCAACACTGATCATCGATAGATCAGGCAAGAGCAAGGGACAAACTATGATCAATGAAAACGGAGATGTGCTCAAGGATCAACTGCTACACATAAAAAGCATAGAGATTGACGAGATCGATCTAGGTGCACTAGTATACAACGGCGTTTACACCCCACGATACCCAGAACCATGGGCTACACAACAGCGAGAAGCCGGAACTACCCTGCCAGAATCATTCAAGAACGTCACTTCCATGGGTCACGATGGAATATGGAAATTCAAGTTTGAATCACCTTTCTACATGTGGCTTCTAGAGAACCTTTATTAATATAAATATGCTTGTATGAGAGCATCACAATTCATCAAAGAGAACATAGACTCAGACGCAGTCAACGAGCTGGATACGTACATCATGAACAATGAGGATCTGTATCGTAGACGTTTCATGCCCATCATATCAAACATCAAGAGGAAACTGGCCAAGAACGTGTACGACCACGAGAAGGCGCAGACACTTTGGATGTACCTGGTTGACGATGCCGCAAAAGAATATGTGAAAGAATTTGGTTCAACACAGGATGACGTCAAGGACCTGTTTCCAAAAGAGACCAGACAGCAGGTTGCACAGGTGATATCAGACAGAGAACTAGAAAATATCAAACAGGGCGAATACGATGCATCTCCGGGAACTGTTTCTTAGGGAAGACGATCGTTCAACAGCAGTCTTTGCCTTTGGCCGATTCAATCCACCCACAATAGGACACCAGAAACTAATCCAGAAAGTGCAGTCAATGGCCAAGCAGGTCAACGGCAAGGGTTACATATTCCTATCACACACAGGTGGCACAGAGAAAGACCCACTGGATTTCACAACAAAATTATCATACCTAAGACAGCACTTCCAATCAGACAAGAGCCTATCATTTGGTGACGTGAGAGCGAACACGATCATCAAAGTGATGAAGGTGCTTGAGGCAGAGGGAAGAACAAGGGTAATAATGATAGCAGGTGACGACAGGGTAATGCAATTCCAAAAGTTACTGAACCAGTACAACGGACAACCAAACAAGGCGGGTGAAGTCGAATACAAGTTCGATGAGATACAGGTTGTCAGTGCCGGACAGAGAGATCCGGACGCAGATGACATCACCGGGGTTTCAGCATCAAAGGCCAGGGAACTTGCCATGAAGGGACAGGAACACGAATTCTATAGGATGGTAATGGGCGGCGACAAAGGCAAAGTGCTGTACGACAAGATACAAGACCAGTTTGGTAAGACGGTTGACGAGAACAACAAGAAGTTGTATAATGAGAACATGGAAGATGCAAAGCCAATCGTATATCTTGACATGGACGGAGTGCTGGCAGACTTCTTTGGCGGTGTTGAATTCCTTTATGGTGTTGAACACTGGAAACAACTCACAAACGACAAGACCAAAGATCTAAAGAAAGAGGTCATAGACAGGATCACGGGCACAGACTTCTTCGCAGTGCTACCAAAATTCCCAACAGCTGACGCACTGATAGACACCGTGAAGAAATTCACTGGTGGGAACTTCAGCATAAACACATCACCGTTGAGAGGTGATCATGAGAATTCAGCAAAATACAAAAAATTGTGGATACAGAACAACATAGAAACCCCCGACAGCATAGTGGTCACTGGCAGGAAAGAGACCTATGCCAAGGACAAAGCGTCAGGCACACCCAACATCCTGATCGACGACAGACCAGTCAACATACAGAAATGGCAGGCCGCTGGCGGATTCGGAATACTATACCAAGCAAATAAAGACCCATTAAGTAAAGTACAACAAGCACTTGAAAAATATGGAAAACAAGATCAATAAACATTTCTGCATACAACCTTTTGTAAACACCACAACACGAGTCAATGGAGAAAACTTTTCCTGTTGCAACATTTCACAATCAAAAAGCAACATCAAAACAGAATCTCCACAACAATTCTTCAATTCCGATCACACAAAAGAGTTTAGGAAAAAATTACTAGACGGCGAAGAATTAATCGAGTGCGGTCTTTGCCAGCACCAAGAAAAAAAATCAAACAATAGCCAAAGAATAGAATATAACAAATACTACAAGATACAAAACAATCAACCAAAAGAATATTACCATAAGATTATTAACAGTCTGAAGCTACCAGAACTTAAAAATCCTTTGTATTCGGACTTGCACATAAGCAACCTGTGTAACCTCAAATGCCTCAGTTGTAATGATAAAGATAGCAGTAAGTTTCACGCCGAGAACAAACTATTAAACAACAGCAAATTTCCAGATGAGAACTTTTCGGTCACTAGATCAAAAATGCTAGATGCAATCAATTCCGTGATAACAAATGATTTGCTGTTTCTAGACATACGTGGCGGCGAGACCTTGATGGTCCCAGAAGTAAAAAATGTACTAAAGAAAATCAGCGATGAAAGAGCAAGTAAAATTACTCTTAAGATCCAAACAAATGGTAACATAGTACCGGATGACGACTGGTGTAACCTTTTTAAAAAATTCAAAAGAACTAAAGTAAATGTCAGTGTTGATGCTTACGGAGATGACAATCATTACATCAGATATCCATCCAATTGGTCAAAAATTCTCAAGACAATAGAAATACTGAAGAAACAAAACATAAAATTTTTAATAAACACTGTGGTCAGTAATCTAAACATTTTGGTGTTGGACGAACTGTTCTCCTGGATTCAGGAACATAATCACATGAATTATTTTTACATACTAACGGATCCAAGTCATTATGGGCCAACCAATCTACCACAATCCCTGCTTGACATTGCAGTCAAAAGACTGCAAAATGTTAAAAAAGACTTTAAAAACTTGGAATGTCATCAAAAATTAGATGACCTCATCGAAATGTGTAAAACATCAGATCAAACACACTGGAACAGTTTCTGCAAGGAAATCATAATGAGAGATAATTTTAGGAAAAATAATATCGCAGACGTGATTCCTGAAATAGGACAGCATTTAGAAAATTTTAAAATACTATTAAATAACAGAAAGGAAAACAATGTCAAAGTTTAGCGGGATCAATAGAGCATACTCAACAGGTGAGATACCTAAGACACCAGCGGAGTTACAGAGAGAACTAGACGAGAAGATGAAGAAGTTCCTGGCCAAGGGTGGCAAGGTGGAGAAGGTGAAAGCACACAAGCCCACCAAACAACAGGAAACAGACTGGAGCTTCTAAGGTGAGGAAGAAATTGTTATGGGAGAAAGAAATCCTGGAACTGCAAAAGCAACTGAAGACTCCGGTGAAGAAAATCAAGAAAAAGAAAAAAGAACCAAAATGCACACCCAGGATGGAAGAACCAGACGAGGGGTGGAGCGGACTAGTGTAATGGACGAACTGGAGAGAATAAAAAAGTTGGCAGGGGTTGATAACATACAACCATCTATAGGAGAGAACATATCTCAGATAGCTACTGCCAAGGCAGAATACCAAAGGAAGCACGACATCCGACCAGGCACACAAGAATGGTTCAAACTATGGTTCGCACAACCTAGACTGACCGGTGAGAACCCAATGCCCAAAAATAAAAAATAGGCCAGCCGTCACAGACTTTAAATATCTATATGTCAACATTTGATGTGAAAGAAAATCCGGCCATCTGTGCATTGCCATGGATACACGAATACAAAACAATTAGTGGTGAAACTGCTCCCTGCTGTCAAGGAGATGTGTTCCTAGAAGGTGAGACGATCGCTGGCACCAGGGAGTCAATGCTGAAAGGCATCAAACCCCGGGCCTGCAACAACTGTTATAAAACAGAACAAGAGTCTGGATGGAGTCCCAGGATACAGGAAACCAACGACTGGATTGGCAAATTCGGAGAGCCAGATGTCAACAATCCATCCATACAATACGTGGATGTTAGGTACGATCCAACATGTAATCTTAAATGCAAGACGTGTGGCCCTTATGCCAGCACGTTGTGGCAGAAAGAGAAAGGCATGAAAATTACAGTCAACGACGAAAACAAGAGCTATCTGAACGAGGTAGATAAAACAATACTTAAGAAAGTGTACCTAGCGGGTGGTGAACCCACATACATAAAAGGATACTTAGATTTCTTGGAGGAGTTGTTTACGGTCAATCCGTTGTGTGAAGTCATAATAAACACCAACCTAAAAAAACTCCCAGATGCATGGAAAGAAATAATTCAAAAATTCAACAACTTAACAGTCATTTGTTCTTGTGATGCAATAGAAAAGTTAGGTACATATGTGCGTTATCCGTTAGGTTGGACAGAGTTCGAGGAGAATGTGAAATTCGTGAGTGAGAATGCAAACTTCCTGCAGTTCAATCTAGTGGCCAGCAACCTAACTGTTCACAAGCTATATGAAACCTGCATGTGGATGAAACAGTATTCGAAACACATCAACTTGGCTGTATTGGGTGATCCGGAGGTATTCTCGGAGTCTGCAGTACCAATAGAAAATAGAGACGTGTATGTAGATAATCTAAAAAAACTTTTAAAATTCCCTGTGTCGATCTATTACGCCGCTAGGTTCAGGAACGAGATAGCTTTTTTAATCAAAAAATACTCAACGGCGGAATATTCAAAATCACTGCATAAACAATTACAGGATGAAATCACGGAACAAGACTCCCACAGAACACTAAAATTAGTAGAAGTTGATGACTTTTTGTACTCGTGGATACACGCATAATAGATACACTTTTACCAATGCTGTACGTTGCTCTGTGTACGTTTAATCATTAGAATAAATACGAATAATGAAGATAAAAGAAATATTAGCTACAAAATATGTACACCCAGATGTCAACAAGCAACTGAAAAAGATAGAAAAACGTGCGACTGGTAAATCACACATGGGCTACCATTCGTCGATGGCCTATCCGTTCAGAGTCAAGGAAGAGGCCGCAGGTGTTGGCATAGTGACCAAACAGAACGCAACCAAGGATGTTCCCGTAGGCGGCGAGTACATGAACGTCAAGAAGATGGGACTATCAAAATGAGAGCATATGAATTCATAATAATGCCACAGACAATCAAGCCCATGGGTTTGGTGCATCAACCAGGAACAGGCCCAAACAACAGATTTGGTTTCAAGAACGTGGGCAACAACAGGGCCAACGAGAATTTCGCAGACGGCAAGAAGAAGGGAAAGAGCCGTCCCGGCAGAGTGAAGAAGTCAGGGGCCAGTTGCAATGGTTCTGTCACAAGTCTAAGAGCAAAAGCAAAGAAGGCATCAGGTGAAAAAGCAAAGATGTATCACTGGTGTGCCAACATGAAGTCCGGCAAGAAAAAATAAACTCCACTTCCAAACAAATAATTAACAGCATGTCCTATACACTCGGCCTGTTGTTTGAATACTACAGATATCGTCACGATGCCATCGTGAGGGTCTACGCAGATGATCGTTTAGTGGATGAACTATCATTGTCCAGTGACATCAATATAAAATGCACGAATAACGTCGGCAGACCGGGTCACTCATTCATCGGTCCTGCAAATAAAATAAGTGTGATGTTTACACCTAAAAAACTTTTTCTGTTCGAGGTAGATGAGCGACACCTCCATGATCGCATACGGATCGAGGTGCAGAATGATCACACTAACCACACTAATGGATTTATGACCAAGTTTTCATACGTGAAGTTCCATGACATATTCCTTGTGCCGAATTGCTTGTTGGAATATAAGAACTGGCAGAGGCTACCATTACAAACTGTACATGGAACTTCACATCATTTTGCGTCGAGTAAGTCGTTCCCACACACACCTCACAATGAGATTTCGCTTGACCACATCATGGGAGGAAGTTTCTCCATGAATATCCCATTGAGCAGGAAACACGGCGTCACTCACCTCGGCAGATTGAGTCCTGGAAAAATAGTAGTCAACGATCGTTTTTTAGATGTCTTGTGGGCATTTGGTCAGCTAAATACGTCTACATGAAGATCAACGAAGTAATCGCACAACAGATCAAAGAGCAGGCCACGGCAGGTGCCACTAGTTCGGGCAACATAGCCTCAGTGGTCAGCCCACACATTGCCATAGGCCGGGACAGGTTTAAAAAATCATACACAGGATCACCTGGAGTATCAGGCACAAAAGCACCCAACGTGCCAAAACCAGTAAAACAAAAACCAACCGACAACGCACTAGACGGCGGTGCAAGTCTATTTGGTGGGCCAGCCGTGTCAAGGAACATGTACTAATGGAAACACTGATATTGAAAACAGAATGGATTGTAAAATGTCTAAACTGCGGAAACGATGCACATGATGTGCCATTAATGAGAACTGAGAAGGATTATGACGGCCGAGAGTACGAAATCGAAGTGTGTAGACACAGTAGATATGAGGCTAGTAAGTAATAAATACTGATATGAAAGCAAACGAATTCATAAGAGAAGGCGCGGACTTCATGGGATACATGAAGGAGAAGGATCCACAGGATGGTTCGGTCAGATGGACATATCCAAAGGGGTTCGAAACACACACTCCACACAGGAGCAACATGGCGGCGAGACAGCTGTTGGGCAAACTGGGCCTTGAAATAGACTTCGAGAACTCAGGACCCATAGCGATAGACGACTTCATAACGGCCACTGACGGACTGCATGACCAGGACGAGGAAGTCCACATGTATCGTCAAGAAGCACTGAGGATCAAGAAAAATTATCCACAACTGACACACGTACATTTCGTATAACATGAAATTCGAAGACATCAAGGACCTGATGCAGAAGCCGGAGCCCAAGGCGGACACCTACGAGGCGGGCATGGCACAGAACCAACTGCTGAAGATCGGCACACACGCAATCAAGATACACAACATGTTAGACAACGATGCGGAGATGGAATCTTGGGTGGCCAAGAAGATAGACCTGGCATCAAACTACGTCAAGAGTGTACACGGTTACACGGCGGGTTCCGAGGCAGGCGCCTACGATGACGATGGCATGTCAGAAATTAGTAAAATGCCAAAAGGCACAGGCACCATGCAGGGCGTGAAGGAAGACGCAGGCGAGGGACACATGAGCAAAAGCCAGTTGTACGCAACTGCCAAGATGGCGATAGAATTGATCGACATGATCAACAAAGGTGATGACCTTGAGGGTTGGGTACAGACAAAATTAAATTTAGCGGCGGACTACTTACAGGCAGTTTACCACTACGAGGACTACCAGAAACTGAATCCATACAGGGAAGAACTAGACGGTGCGTTGATGCAGAAACACGCAGGCGTGATACAGAAGAGCCTGGATGGGATACTCGCAAGGGAAACTGAGATCGCAGACGTGGACACCAAACCCGGCATGATGAGGATCTTAAAGAAGAGAGTGAACGAGGTCGAGAAGGACATCGCCAAAGAGAACAGGAATAACACAGACGAAGGCGGAATGCCGGCAAGCGTCATCAAGAGCAAACAAAGATACGCCAACATGAGTGACGAGGAACTGGCAGACAGATTCAAAGGTGCAGACGAGAAGACCCTAAGACAGATGGCGTGGAGACACGGCTACGGTAACATGAGCTCACACTACCTGGACAGGGTCAAGAATGTGATGACAGGCAAGAAAACTGCAACAACAGAAGCAGAGATCAGTGAGGATCCACAGGCAGTGGGCAGATCACTGGCCATGCTGAAATACGGCAAGGAGATGGCAACGGCCATAATCAATGGTGGAGACCCGATCAACATCAAGTCCAAGGCACAGGCCTACATGGGCGGCGTGGACAGGGCCATAAAAGAACTGGGTTCGATGTACAACACAAATACTAATGAAGCGGAACTGGAAGAAGGCATCAAGGACTGGGCGAAAAACCTAGCAATGGCGGGAGTCATCGTGGCGGGACTGGCGGGAGTCAACACAATCAACAACGCGATAGACAATTCAGTGCCAGCGATACAGGCCATGAACTCGGCGCTGGAGATGGCGCAGGATCAAAACGACGACGAACTGGCACAATTGATCAAAAAAGACCTATCAGACGCCAAGTTGAGGCTGGACACGGGCAAGGATCTGGGACACGTCAAGGACCTACAGGACAAATACGCAAAATTCATGAAGACCGAGGGCTTGGCATACGAGTCAAAACTAGCGGTACAGCTAAAACAACGCCTTAAATAAAACTGCAACA
>Ga0208903_1001839_pt1 | contig 11169 bp, 9 predicted proteins | sample AntAceMetag02UKJ_FD_184769 | JGI IMG/M metagenome (GOLD analysis project Ga0208903, IMG submission 184769) | Saline lake microbial communities from Ace Lake, Antarctica - Antarctic Ace Lake Metagenome 02UKJ (SPAdes) (version 2) | ecosystem: Environmental > Aquatic > Non-marine Saline and Alkaline...
TAGAAGAACGGATCTACTGCTATCTAACAACCTAGAAACAGGCTCTAAAAGGCCTAATGAACTGTCCAGATTAATAGTAGAAAAAGAGAGGGGACTTTCAATGTTGACGGAATTAAAACCTCGTATAAAACTAGTCTTATTCCTCTCTTTTGTTCTTTTAGTTATAGTCTCTAATTTAATGGATTGTAAACTTAGGATGTATATAAAAAATAGGCGAAACAGTAGTAAATTCAAGGCTTGTGGCTCATTTCAAGCTTTGTGCTTAGCCGAAGTTTCGTGCTTCGAAATCGCCTACTTTTTATATACTAACCGTTGTGCTTCATTAAAAAAGAAACCCTACAAAAAGAAAAAAACTACAAATAAATGCCAGCAACACAAATAGCACATTTGATTTTTTGCCAACACACAGGCAAACAAAAAAAACCAAAAGAGCTATTTTTTGCCTACGCTCAAACTAAAATCAAGTGAATACTTTTAATGACATAAAAGAATTAGTCTCTGCTCTGAAAAGAGAAGAAAAATTAATTTCCGAAATGTTTAGTAAAAGGAAATCTATTGATTACAAGTACAGTGACGCTATAGAATTAGTTGATTATGACGAAAACCGTATTGACTTTTTAATACAAAGGTCTGTTATTACGGAAAATGGAGGACTTTTAGAACTTGATGACCAATTTTTAGAGTTCTTTGAACAAGTACTAGATGTAAATGAAGAAATTAACTTATCCTATATTGATGAAAACATCAAAAACATTAAAGAGAATATTGTTTATTTCTTAAATGAAAATAATGAAAACAAAAAGTATAGTTATTTACGATTCATAAAAAAGACGTTTAGAAAAATGGGGATTATTACACTTAGAAGTGTAGTAGATTTAAGACGAAATATTGAGAATACATTTAAAAATGAAACAAACTACAAAAACAAACAATTAAAATTAGAAAATCTTGATGATAAAAGAACTGTAGTTGAAAACCTTATTAACCAGACATTAATATTGATTAACCAAGATGAACTTACTTTTTTTAACAGAGCTCTAGATGAAGAATTAAACAGAATAATACTTGAATTAAAACATCAATTAGGAGAATGTTCGCACAACTTAATTGAAATAGAAAAGCAAATTATTGATTACCTGAATCAAATTAAACTTCAAGGAAAATTTTTAGAGAAACTCCGCAAATTAAAATACTTAAAAGACCATTTTACGATTGAAGCTGAAACGGATATTAAACAAATAATAGGTGCTAAAAATCAAGTGATTTTTGAAGCTAGAATAAGTGAACCACTAAATTTATCCTTAGATACATTAAGGAATAGTGAAAAAGCATTTGAAGCAATTAAAAGAGTAGCAAAAAACCACAAAGACAGAAAACACAATAAACCAATATTAGCAGATAGAATTTCTGATGAATACCTTGAAAATAGTGTACAAGAAGAAATTCAAATCAATTTAGAAGAAGTTAAAAATAGATTTGTTGCGACTAGTGATAACCTATTCAACTTTATAATGAATTATGACTTTCTTAAAGAGGTTGATTTTAATGAACGAGTAACCATATTTTGTCAAATTATTAATCAATTTGAACAAGAACTTATAATAGAAGTTAATTTTCAAGAATCAAATGGCATAGAGTACGCCATTGTAAATTCAAAATAGTATCTATGATAACAAAATATACTTCCGAAATATTTGACATCCTCCGTAGAGGACAATTTATATGTTCTAATAGCCCAAATGAACACATTCAAACATTATATAAAGTATTAGAAGAACACGATACCTTTGAAGAGTTGTACAACTATTTTTATCATATAAATTACACTTTAGAGCAAGGTAATGAATATTTTCACTTTAGTAGAAATGAAAATAATGTTGATCTTGATCGAAAACTAGAAAAAGCATTTAATTGGATAGATATTTTAGATTTCTTTAAAACATTTGATTCTTCTTTTGATGTTGGTTTCAGGTTCTCTCCTTCTGATATTGTAAATCAGTTGAAAAATAATGCTGACCTAAAAACGAAGCTAGAAAGTCTCAAAAAAATAAGTGGTGACAAAAAGAATTATACAGACAGAATAAAAAAAATAATTGAGCGAATGGAAAAAGATAATTTCATTACGCTGGAAAGTGAAATTTCTGAAACTTACAAAGTTTTAACCTCTTTCAATTATTTAAAAGACATTATAACAACTATTAATATTCCCGAAGAAATTGAAAATGAGATACCTGAATAAAATAGTTTTTATAAATAGTGCAGCTATAAAATACACTGAGATTGAATTAGATGGGAACGTACATTTAATTGGCACACAGGGTGTTGGAAAAAGCACATTGCTTCGGGCGATATTATTTTTTTACAATGGTAATAAAACTAAACTTGGTATTCCAAGAGAAAAAAAAGGGTTTGATGATTATTACTTTGAATATCAAAACTCATACATTATTTATGAAGTTATTAAAGATAATATTCCTTTTTGCGTTTTAGCTTACAAAGTAAATGGTAAAGTGGCTTTTAGATTTTTCAATTCGGAATACAAAAGAGATTTATTTGTAGATGAAAACAATAGAGCATTTGAAAGTTGGGATAAAATTAGAAATGCTTTTGGTAAAGAAATTCATTATACACCTCAAATAACAAGCTATGAAGAATTTCGTAAAATTATTTATGGAGACAACAAAGGATTAAATGCCGATTTTAGAAAGTATGCATTAATTGAAAGTAAACAGTACCAAAACATCCCTAGAACTATTCAAAACGTTTTTCTTAATTCTAATTTAGAAGCAAAAACGATTAAGGATACCATTATCAATTCTTTAAATGAAGATGAATTTAAGATTGATATAGAAAATTATTCAAAAAGTCATTTAAGGGATTTTGAAACTCAAATAAATGATATTAAAATATGGTTTAAACAAAACAGGAAAGGACAAATAATTATTCGTAATCAGGCAGATAAAGTAATTGATAAGTATAGAGTTTTCAATTACTTGAAAAGAGAAAAAAAAGAGTTAGCTTATTATTTAAGCTCTAGAATGAGTTTTATAGAAAATGAAAAGCCATTATTAACTGCAAATTTTTCTGATGAAGACAAAACCCTTTCTTCTCTTTACAAAAAGAAAGAGAATTTAAAAGAACTTCATTTAAAAAGAGAACAGAAAATAATTTCTGATATTGATTATATCACAAAAGAAATAACCAAAGCAAAAGACAAACAGACAGAATATACTAATCAAAACATTAATGATTTGATTGAAAAAGTGTCGCAAAAGGGAACTTTAACTAACGAACAGAAAACACTAAATGAAGAAGAAAGTTTGCTCAAATCTGCTTTTGGGGTAATTAGTCAAAAATATAAAGCTTTAATTGGACTAGTGCAAAACCAGAGCCAAGAGTTTTCCTACAAACAGAATGCTGAAATTAATGGAATTGAAAGTGAGTTTGGGGATAATAAAACTTCAGTTTTTAATAGGTGTCAAAAATTAGTAATTCAAATTAAAGACAACAATAAGGATGAAAAAGAAAAAGCCGTAAATGAAATAAAGACGATAGAAGGAGAAGAAAATCGTATTAAAAATAAAAAATCAGAATTAAAGCATCAATCATTTTTTAATGATGAAATAGAAAAATGTAAAGAGGATAAAAAAGAACTTGACAAACAAGTATTAGTTTCCAATTCAGTTATTACTGATTCAAAAAACAAATCTGACAATATTCGTAAAGAATGGGAATTGGAAGTTAAAGGACTTGAAAGCCAAACCGAAATAAAAGTTGAAAAAGAAAAAGAGCATCAAAAACAATTTTCAATTAAAATTGAGAATATTGAAAACAAAATTAAACAAAGTAAGTCTTCTCTTTATGGGTGGTTAAATGAAAATCTTCCAAATTGGGAAAATACCATAGGAAAAGTAATTGATGAAGACAATGTGCTATTTAACACAGAGCTAAATCCTAAACTAATTGATAAAAAATCTACTACTCTATTTGGCGTAGAACTAAATTTAAACACTTTAAAAGATAGAGTTAAAACAGTTGCAGCCTACAATCAAGAAATTGAAGAATACCAAAGTAAAATTACTGAGATTCAAAAAACAATTCAGCAACTTATTGCGAATAAAGAAGTCGATTTACTGAAACTTAAAACTAAATTCAATAAAAAATTAAATGACTTTAAAGATACTATTTCAGAAAATGAATACATTATCATACAAAACGAAGAAAAGTTAAAAAAGAACAAAATTGAATTGGATGGCTGGATTGAAAAGTCTAAATCTGAAAAAGAAACACTTTTACTGCGTTTGGAAAATGAGTTAGATAAAATCACTTCTAAGAAATTAAATGCTAATGAATTACTAGAAAATATAAAAAAAGGTATTAACAGAAAAATAACTTTAAAAGAAAAAGAAAGAGACTCCGAAATATCAATTCTGGAAAAAACCAAGACTAATAAAATTAGCGAAATAACGAATGCTATTTCAGATAACAATAAAGAAGCGGACAGTCGTATTCTTGACCTTAAAAAACAGCAAAACTCTGAACTTGACAACAAAGGTGCGGACACAAAAAGAATCAATATAATTGATACTAGATTAACCGAAATAGTGAAATATTTAGATTTTATTGCCAACAACGAGCCTTTAGTTATTGAATATAAAAAAGACAAAAGAGAACTCTTTGATAAAGTTCCTGAATTGAAAGCTGAAAAAATAGGTCTAGAAAAAAAGCAAAACTCTATTACGGATGAACATAAAATTGAACTAAATAAATTCGACAAAAAGTATCTTAGTCAAAAGGAAATTGTTGAGAATATTAAGTTAAGACTAGTAGAATTTGAGACTGATGAAAACAAATTTAATGAGTTTAAAAAATCTGAAACGTATCGAAGTATAGAACAGTTTTTTAGCGAAAAAATTAAAGAAACTGACGGTATTAAAAATGCAGTTTTAATCATTTCAGAAATAAATGATAAGCATTATAAAGGAATTGAAACATTCAATGAATTACAGCAAGCTGTAAATCTTTTTAATGGCAACTTTAACGAACATAACATATTCAGTTTTAAATTAAAACTAAATTCCGATTCCGATTTCTTAAATTTTGCTTCAGATTTAAAGGAGTTTGTTGAAGAAGATAAAATTAGTGAATTTGAAACTAGAATAAATACACGATTTGCTAATATAATTCGCTTAATTGGAAGAGAAACTACCGAACTAAACTCTAAGGAAGCTGAGATTGAAAAAATTATTAAAAAAATTAATGACGACTTTGTAAGTAAAAACTTTGTACAAGCCATTAAAGAAATGGAAATGCGAACTCAAAAAAGTTCAAATTCCATAGTGAAATTATTAATTCAAATTAAAGAATTTAATGATGAAAACAGCTTGGCTTTAGGTGAGTCAAATCTGTTTACAGGGTCAGATATCAATTCAAAAAATCAAAAAGCAGTAGATTTATTAAATCAACTGGTAAAAGAGCTAGAAAAGTCTAAAAACTCAAACCTTACGTTATCAGAATCCTTTGATTTACAATTTAGGATTGTAGAAAATGATAACGATTCTGGTTGGGTAGAAAAATTGTCTAATGTTGGAAGTGAAGGAACAGATGTTTTAGTTAAAGCAATGATAAACATTCTATTGCTAAATGTATTTAAAGATAATACCTCAAAAAAAATAAAAGATTTTAAATTACATTGTATGATGGATGAAATTGGACGACTCCATCCTAATAACGTAAAAGGAATTTTACGATTTGCTAATGAAAGAAATATTTTATTGATAAATGGTTCGCCTACAAGCCAAAATGCGACAGATTACAAATACACTTACAAACTAGCAAAAGAGCAATCCAAAACAGATCCTAAAAAGTACATCACAAAAATTAATCGTTTGGTAAAAGTAAATCCCAGAGTTCTTAATTGATGAAACTAACTTTAAAAATAGCAAAAGTATTAGCACAACTAATAAATGGAGAAACTATTTCCAATAGTACCGCTAAAAACAAAGTAATTGATGATTTAGTATTGGAGAATATTATTCTCAGAAAAGGAAAACATCAAAAGTATTTACAGTTAATAGACTTAAATGGCCTTCACACCTATTTAGTAAATCAACTACAAATTAATGATTTAAATCAATATGTTTTAGCCTTAGAAAATGAGGATTCAAGTCGTGCCGATTTTGCTAAAATCACTAGTGATTCTAAGAATTCAAAAGAAAGAGCTTTTAAAGGCTTTTTGATTAATTCTTACCATCCAATTATAGCTGAATTAAACAATCAATCCATTACGGTTCACCCAACAAAAGGTAGTTTTATATTTATCTCTGATTATGAAACCTTTAAGATACCGAAAGACGTAACCATAATAGGAATTGAAAATTCGAGAAATTTTAGTGAAATTCATAAACAGAAATATCTGTTTGAAGATTTAAACCCTCTTTTTATCTCCCGCTATCCTCAGAATCAAAACAAAGACTTTATTAATTGGATGAAATCTATTCCTAATAACTATCTGCATTATGGAGATTTTGATATTGCAGGAATTGGCATTTATTTGAATGAGTACAAAAAACATTTGTTGCAAAGGGCAACATTTTTTATTCCCGAAAATATAAAAAGTGCATTAAAGAATGGGAACCCAGAAAGGTATAATTTACAGAAAGTTAATTTTAATTTAGAGGATATAAAGGAATTAGAATTACTAGATTTAATAAAGTTGATTAACAAAGCGAAAAAAGGCTTAGACCAGGAGTATTTTATTTCATAAGAAACACTATTCAAACATTCATTTGTCAAGTATTATGTTTCGTTTACTTGACAAATAGCAAAAATATTGTATCTTTGTTTTCTAATGAAAGTAGCTCAAAAAATAGAAAAGCAAATTAACAAGATAAAAGATGGTACTACTTTCAAATACCAACAGCTTTCTATTGAATCAAGCGAATATAGTGCAGCAGCAAAAGCAATTGAGCGTTTTATTGAAAAAGGAATCATCAAAAGAGTTTCTACAGGTGTTTTTTACAAACCAAAACAAACCATTTTTGGAGAGTTAACACCCAACGAAGAAGAATTGTTAAAACCCTATTTATTTCAAAACAATAAAAGGATTGCCTACATAACAGGAATTTCTTTGTACAACAGAATGGGATTGACAACTCAAGTTCCAAAAAATATAAAAATTGCAAGTAGAGATAAAAGGATAACTGTTTCGATTGGAAATATCAAAGGAACTCCTGTTAAAAGTTATGTAGATGTAACAGACAATAATTTCTATTTATTAGAAATTTTAGATGCTCTGAAAGACTTTAAAAAAATCCCTGATTTAGATAAGGTTTCAGCCATCAAAATTATTTCAAATCGACTAAAAAAACTAACCCAAAATGAGACAAAACAATTGATTAAATGCGTTTTACCTTATCCTCCAAGGGTTAGAGCTTTATTAGGAGCTTTATTAGAAAAAATAGACTCTTCTTTTGAGTTAGCAATATTAAAGAAGAGCTTAAATCCACTTTCAGAATACAGTTATGAAATTAGTAAAAATTTACTATCAACAGCATCAAATTGGAATATTAAATGAAGTTACACGAAAATAAAGAACTATTCCAAGATGCAATAATTGCAACTTCTCAACAAAAAGGAATTCCCGAAATTTATGTTGAAAAAGATTATTGGGTAACACTCGCTCTACACGCTATATTCAATGATGAGATTGGAAAAGAAACTGTTTTTAAAGGAGGGACAGCATTATCAAAATGTAATCAGTTAATTGACCGATTTTCGGAAGATATTGATCTAGTTGTATTACGAAAAGGTGGAGAAACAAACAATCAACTTAAAACCAAACTCAAAAAGATTTCAAAATGTGTAACAAATGTAATTCCAGAAATTGAAATTGATGGAATTACAAATAAGTTAGGAATGATACGTAAAACCGCTCACAGCTATGAAAAAAGTTTTGACGGTAATTTTGGACAAGTCAGAGATACTATTATTGTAGAATCGACTTGGCTTGGACATTTTGAACCATATGCAACTGGAACAGTATCATCTTACATTTATGAAATGATGCTAAAAGCAAATCAACAAGACATTATTAATCAATATGGAATGAATCCTTTTGATGTTTTAATATTAAGTATCGAAAGGACTTTATGTGAAAAGATAATGAGTTTAGTTCGTTTCTCTCAGACAGAAGAACCAATAACTGATTTGAGCAATAAAATACGTCATACTTATGATATTCATATGATGTTAAAAGATGCTGAACTCAATTCGTTTTTCAACTCGTCTGAATTTGAATCAATGCTTTTAAAAGTTGCTAATGATGATGTTTTGAGTTTTAAAAATAACAACAAATGGTTATCAAACCATCCAATAACTGCAATGCTATTTTCAGACACAGAGAGTACTTGGAATCAAATCAAAGACACTTATAATACTAGTTTTAAAGAATTAGTTTTTGGTGAATTTCCAGCAGAAGATGAGATAATGAATACTTTAGTAGCTGTGGCAAACAAACTGAAAACGATTAAATGGAATATTGAAACAGAAAAATAGCCAACGCAAAAGTCATACACATTGATAAGTCGCTTAAAACCCAGCAGCACAAGCCAAAACTTATCAATAAGTATGTCTTTGCCAACGCTAAGAAAAAATAAAAACGAAAGCACAACAAGGTATATATTGCATAGCACCCTTCGGGATGCTACGACAACATATACGGGTCGTTACCTGCAAGCTGAAAACCGAAACACATAAAATTAAATAATAATATGCCTATACCAACAATGACTAATGCACAGAACTCCAAAAAAGACGAGTTCTACACGCAATATCACGAAATTGAAAAGGAAGTTTCTGCTTATCTAGAATACGACTCAGATATATTTAAAAACAAAACCGTACTTCTACCTTGTGATGACCCAGAATGGAGCAATTTCACGAAATATTTTGCGCAAAATTTTGAAAGGTTTGGTTTAAAAAAAATTATAAGTACAAGTTTCGCACCAGAAAGTAAACTTTATAAGGTCAATTATCAGCCATCACTTTTTGAAACAAATCACCCAAAATTTGATAAGGACAAAACTACTTTAAATGGTAAAATATTCACATTAACAAGGGATATTTCAGGGGACGGAAAAATCGACATAAATGATTTAGAATGGGAATATTTAGAAGGAGATGGCGATTTTAATAGTGATGAAATTAAAAGGTTAAGAGATGAATCTGATATCATTATTACAAATCCTCCTTTTTCATTGTTTCGTGAGTTTTTAGATTGGATAATATTTGCTGACAAAAAATTTATGATAATCGGTAATATGAATTCAATTACTTATAAAGAAGTTTTCCCATTAATAAAGAATAATCAAATATGGCTTGGGGCAGGAAAAAATGATGGAAGAAATGTTTGGTATGAAGTTCCTGAAAATTATGAAAATTTTCACAAAGAGGAAAACGGTAAAAAATACGCATTTGTTGCTGGAACAATATGGCTTACTAACCTAGACCACGGCAGACGGCATCAACCTTTACCCTTAATGACTGAAAATGACATCATTAAATTTGTTACAAAAAAACCCTTTGAAAAATATGAAAATTATGAAGCAATCGAGATTCCTAAAGTAAAACAAATACCAAGCGATTACAAGGGGATAATGGGTGTTCCTATAAGTTTTCTGAGTAAATATTCACCTGAACAATTTGAAATAATCTGGCAAGCAAGTGGTAATACAAAAGCCTCTGCACCTAAAGAAATACTTGAGGAACTAGGTTACACCCCACATCAAAAAGACAAAGGTGGTGGTGCTATCATTAATGGGAAAATGAAATTTGGTAGAATTTTAATTAGACACAGAAACTAAAAATATGGAAACGACACTTAGAGTAGATATAACGGTCAAGGATATTTGTGACGGCTTTGTATATAACCAACTTGAAGGGAAAGGTTTATTTGGTTTGTCTGGAAAATTAACAATTCAACCAGAGTACCAAAGAAATTATATTTATGCTGATGGGAAAAGAGACGTAGCGGTAATTGAATCTATTTTGAAAGGTTATCCTCTAGGTCTAATTTATTTTAATAAAATAGATGACAATAATCTTGAAGTTTTGGACGGGCAACAACGTATTACAAGTTTTGGTCGTTTCGTAACAAATAAATTAGCAATTAAAGATGAAAATGGTATGGAGCAATATTTTGACAGTATTGCAGCTGATAAACAAGCAAAAATACTAGACGCAAAACTTCTAATTTATGAATGTGAAGGTACCGAAAGTGAAATAAAAGAGTGGTTTAAAACAATCAACATTGCAGGTGTACCTCTTAACGAGCAGGAATTACTAAATGCTGTATATTCTGGACCATTTGTTACGCTTGGAAAAGAAGAGTTTAGTAATAGCCAAAACGCAAACATTCAAAAATGGAGTGCATATGTTTCTGGTAGTGCAGACAGGCAAAAATTTTTAGAAAGAGCATTTGATTGGGTAAGCAAAGGAAACATTGGTGACTATATGAGCCAACACCGCTTTGATACAAATATAACAGAGTTAAAAAATTATTTTACAAGTGTTATAGATTGGGTTTCAACAGTGTTTATTGACGTAGAAAGTGAGATGCAGGGTATTGAATGGGGTCGTTTATATGAAACATATCGAAAGCAACCATACAATTCCAAAACAGTTTCAGAAGAAGTCAAAAAACTATATTCCGACCCATATATTAAAAGTCGTAAAGGAGTATTTGAATATATACTAGGTGGTTCAACTGACACCAAATTGCTCGAAGTAAGAGTTTTTGACGAAGCAACAAAAAAGTCTACTTGTGCAATTCAAACAGCCGAAGCAGAAAAAAAAGGTATTTCAAACTGTCCACTTTGTGCAATTGGTAACAACTCAAATAAAACGAGAATTTATAAGTTAAAAGAAATGGATGCTGACCACGTAACCGCTTGGAGTAAAGGAGGTAAAACAGATTCTAGTAATTGTGAAATGTTGTGTAAAACTCATAACAGAGCCAAGGGAAATAAATAAAGCCAGCAGGTAACATTGAACTGTGGTAAAATCCAAGAAATTTTCTGACTTTTTATTTTCTTTTTTTTAATTCAATTGTGGTTTTATACTTCTGAACTCTGGATCATAAACAAGCCCTGATTTAGCTATAGCAAAAGA
>Ga0208903_1001840_pt1 | contig 11166 bp, 10 predicted proteins | sample AntAceMetag02UKJ_FD_184769 | JGI IMG/M metagenome (GOLD analysis project Ga0208903, IMG submission 184769) | Saline lake microbial communities from Ace Lake, Antarctica - Antarctic Ace Lake Metagenome 02UKJ (SPAdes) (version 2) | ecosystem: Environmental > Aquatic > Non-marine Saline and...
GAACTAAAAGGAGATAGCCTAAGAAAAAAACTGTAATATTGTCATGCTAATATCGAACATAAGTAATAAGGGAATTTAGGGGGTCAGCTTGCTCCGGAATCAGGGGTCAGTATCGCCGGAATAAACACCATTTAGAAAATGCTCTGATACAGCATTTGCAAGATTTTATTCAGGAATTAGGAGATGGTTTTTGTTTTGAGGCACGTCAAAAAAGAATACTGATAGACGACGAATATCTATTTATAGACCTCGTTTTTTATCATCGTATTCTTAAATGCCATATACTTATTGAACTCAAAGTAGATAAATTTAAACATGCCCATCTTTCACAGCTCAATAGCTACGTCGCTTTTTATAATGAGCACATAAAACAACCTGACGACAACCCCACCATAGGCATATTACTCTGTACCGAAAAAGGACAAAAAATGGTAGAATACGCCCTATCAGGCATGGAAGAGCGACTGTTTGTGAGTAAATATCTCATAAACTTACCAAGTAAAGAAACCCTCGAAAAATTCATAGAAAACGAAATTAGAAAATGACCCTAAACTACTTTAGCACCCAGCCTTTTATTACAGCCTTAAAGCAGCTATTTACAGACCTAGCCGTACCCATAAGTTATATTTCTGATGCGTCATTTTCTACAGACGACGTATTTAAAGAACATTACAAAGCACAAAACCCGGCCCATGCTCTCATAAAAGAAGTATATGTGCTAGGTACCGTAGATGATGCCGCCTTTGGCGAAAATGCCATCACAAGAAACACGGAAGAACTAGAAAATGCCGACTACCAATATCTGCTTATTATGGGCATACGCCTAAAATCACAGGAAGGAAAACTACCTACACGTAGCCAACTGGCAGAGATTACCCGCCTGGCCAATAAAGCCTTTAACATAGATAAAAAAGGAAACCCCGTAACGGTGGTTTTTCAATATGACAATTACCTGGCCCTAGCCAATACCGAACGCCAAGCCCGCACCGAAACCGACTGGCGAGATGGAGATAAACTAGGGAAAGTGAGCATGCTTAAGGATATTAATACAATCCAATTGCACAGAGGACATTTAGCCATTCTCAAACAATTGGTAATTCCAACCACAGGAAGCAAAGCAGTTAAAAGTTTTACCCAATTGTATTATTACTGGCAGTCGGTATTTTCAATCTCCGTCCTCAACAAAAACTTTTATGAAGATATAATTGCTTGGTTTAACAAAGCGGTTAAAGACATCAAGATTCCAGACCAAACAGCGGGTTCTGAAAAGCACAAAGATTTTACTGTTCGATTGATTGCCCGCCTAATTTTCATTTGGTTTTTGAAAGAACTCAAGGTAGTAAAAGATGATTTACTTCTTCCCGAATTTGATAACGGAGAAGAAAATGACTTGATAAAACCCAATAGTAAGGGTACAGCATATTATAAATTCATTCTACAAAACTTGTTTTTCAATGCTTTGAACAGCGAAAAGAAAGACCGTGACAAAAAAGTGTTTGATGTATATGCTGCCAACTTTGCCGATGAAAAAGCCATCAAAGATGCTATTTTCTTTTCGCCTTATCTTAATGGGGGTTTGTTCGACATACATCCGAACGACTGGTGCGAATTAGGTAAAGTAAACAATGCCTTTGCTGTTCCTGACCAATTGTTTTTAGACAATGAAAAAGGACTGAACAGCATACTTGCCCGATACAAATTTACCATTGCAGAGAATACACCGCTTGAAGAAGAAATTGCAGTTGACCCTGAAATGTTGGGTAGGATATTTGAAAATTTGTTGGCAGAACAAAGCGATGACACCAAAGAAGCAGCCCGAAAAAATGCGGGTGCTTTTTATACACCAAGACCTGTAGTTTCTTATATGTGCCGTAGCACTTTATTGAAACATTTGGACACAGAAATAAAACCAGAGAACAGCAAAGCCATCATTCATAAGTTATTGGAAACAACAGTGCTTGACCCTGCTTGTGGTTCGGGTGCATTCCCTATGGGTATGTTGGAAGAAATGATGCAGGTACTTACAACCGTTGACCACGAAGGTAAAGTATGGGTGGCAGAAATGATGAAATCGAAAGACGAACAATTCAGGGAGCATATTTCTGAAATGTTTGCAGATGGACAAATTCGCTATGTAAAAAAATTAGGACTTTTACGAAGTTGTTTGTTTGGTGTGGACTTATTGGAATATGCTATTGAAATTACCAAACTACGTTGTTGGCTTTCGTTGATTGTAGAACAAAGGGTTGATTTCACCAAAGAAAATTACAACCTAAAACCATTGCCAAATTTGGAATTTAAGTTCTACAAGAAAAATTCTTTATTCCGTTTTTACAAAGACCAAAACCTAAATAATCTGATTGACCAGATTGACAATGAAAAGCTATTAAAAGAATTGGTCAATCTCGAAAATCAATTCTTCATTGCCAAAAGCGACCTACACGGAACCAAAGAGGAAATCAAAGACAAGATTGTGAAACTACTTGAAAGAGTAGTTGACAGTCAAAGTGACAACATTACCAAACAACTTAATTCTGTTCGTTCGGGTATCAATCACTTGGTTTCAAACAGAGCATCAGAGAAAGAAATTGCTAAACATCGTAAAAAAGAAAAAGCATTAGCAGAAGAATTGGGCAACTTGGCGGTATTTAAAAACACTATCAAAGATTACTTTATTGAAAGAGTAGTTTTCCCTGGCATATTCAACAAGGAAAATGAAAATCCAGGCTTTGATATTGTCATTGGCAATCCTCCCTATGTCAATACCAAACTCATAAGTAGTATGGGCATTAGCAAAAAATTAGAAGAGGAATATGGCTATTGCGATGACCTATACAACCATTTTACTTTTAGAGGTTTAGAATTATTGAAAACAGGTGGCTTGTTGAGCTACATTACTTCCGATACTTTTTTGACACTTCAGTCAAAAAAGAATATGCGAATGGAATTTTTAGGAATTTCTAAAACTATTCAAACGGGAGATGGACTATTTGCAGAAGAAAAGAAAATATTACCTGAGTGCCGAGTTACAGAAATTATCAATACACCTAAAGCATTTGCAGCATTGGTGGACACTGCTATATTTTCTATCAAAAAAGAAAGGGCAATTGATAAACCCGAAATGGTTTACATTGACCTTAGAAAACCAGATGCAAATTCTTTCAGCATTAGTGATGAAGAGTGGAAACAAATAAGAACTTCAAAAGAAAATCTTTCGGGTTGGGAACGCATATTAGACAGAACTTTTAGTGCATTAGGACACGAAACACCTAAATGGACAGTATCACATAATTGTGATGGAGATAAAGTGTATAGAGATGAAAAATCTCCTTTACTAAAATTCAAAGTTTCATTTGAACCTTATCGTCAATCAATCAATTATGCTGTTTTTTCTCCAACAGAATACAACTGCCAAATTCTTGAAAAAATAGTAAAACCTGCTCGACCAGTTTTTGATAATTGGTGGAGCAAAATAGAAACATCTAGACAGATTGAAAATAATAGAAGTGCTATTCAAAAATATACTAATTCAATAAAGCCAAACTCGATATTATTAATGGGATTGATGACTGATGGCGGACAAGGATTAGCTACAGGAAATAATGGTCGTTTTGTAGGTTATCGGTCAACTTCTCGATTTGCTGACAGGTGCAAAGAAACAAGACTAGAAAAGCTTTGGAAAGCCATTCAAGACGAACCTAAAATTAAAAAGAAATTTGATTTGCTTGCTGATTGCAATTGCCATGATGATGTAAAAGAGATTTTAGATAATTTAAAAGAACCCGAAATTTGGGAATTGTTTGACGGTATTAAAGATAAATTTGGTTTGAGAGTTTTTGGCAAAGGCTATATGTATCGTATCATTCCTGATAATATGATTTTTGATGTCACCAATATCACCGACAAACAAAAATTGGAAGGATTAAAAGGCAAACGCAATTTTGTTCCTTATGACAAAGGCGATAAAGAAGGCAACCGCTGGTATTTAGAAACGCCTTACTTAATTGACTGGAGTGAAGATTCAGTTGCAGTTTTAAGCACTGATACAGCAGCAAGATGGCAAGGCTATCAATTTTTCTTTAGAAATGGTTTTTGTTGGAGTGATGTATTAAATCCAAATTCTTCTTATGTCAAATGTCGTTTAAAAGGGCAGTCAGTTAATGATGTGAAGTCAATGTCACTTTATGATGAAACTGGTTTAGGAGACCAATATTTAGTTTCTACTATAAATTCATATTTGATGTTTAAGGTGCTGAGAGAATTTATAAATAGCACAGTTGCAATTCAAATAAATGACATTAGAAAACTACCCATTAAAATTCCATCAGAAAAAGAATTAAAAGCCTTCAATAAAAAGTTTGATGAATGTTTGGCTATCAAGAAAGAATACTTTGCAAATGAAATAGACCGCAAGGAAATGAACCTACAACTTCGCCCCATAGAAGCCGAAATAGATGAAATGGTCAATAAACTATACGGCATAGAAGCCAAAGAAGAAATTGTTTTGGATGAATTGGGAGAAGAAGTATTGGTAGCAGACGAAAGTGAAGAATAATATTAGCGATTTTATCCACGCCTTTTTCCAAGAACAGTCGTCAAAAAAGACCATTTATGTTTCTGAAAAAGACCTAGTCCTCAACTTTGCTTTTTATTTAAAGCAGAAGTTTCCTGAGGCCATATGCAGGTTTGAGGAGCCTTATGCCATAGATTATAAACAACAGACTCAGTTGCCTCATTTCTTAGAATTTCCAAAACTCTCATTTATTGACTTAATGCTAGAGCTCAATGGCAAAAAATATGCCCTGGAGTTTAAATACCAAACAGCATTACTGCCTGTAAAAGAAATACAAGAAGCCTTTGAATTAAAAGCTCATGGAGCTCAAGATGTACTTAGGTTTGGTTTTAGAAAAGACATTTATAGGCCGGAGCAACTCAAAGCGGAAAAAGAAATCGAGAAAGGTTTCGCCATTTTACTCAGCAATGACCCTCTTTTAATTAACACAGATTGTTCAAAACCAACACTTGACCAAGATTATAGGTTTAGCGACACCAATCGTATTATAGGAGGTCAAGTTTTTTGGAGAAACAAGAAAGAAGAACCAAAATGGATTAAAAATAAGGCTTTCAATATAGATTTACCTCTGAAGCCAGAAGGCTATGATTTTAAATGGAATGACTATTTGGTGTATAACAGGGGCAGAAATGGCACATTAAAGTATGGCATAGTAGAAGTAAAAGATGCCTGTTATTAAAAACCTAAAATATACTGGTCAAGTTTCGAAGAAAGCCAATTCCAAAATTTTATTTGAAACTGCCTAAGAATTCCAATCTCGTTTTAACCCCTAAAGAATAAAAAAACTTCCATTAGTATTAGCTTTATCTTAGAAAGTTACGGCCTTTTAAACGGTTCGTAACTATGTGGGCTGTACCATTTCTATTTGTTAAGTTTAAAAACATAAACAAGCCTATTGAGCTTTAAATATGAAAACTCCTATTACATTTTTTTTGATATTCTATTTTTCTTTTTCCGTATTTTCTCAGGGTCCTAAAGTGCTGATTGTAACAGCTCATCCCGACGACGAAACAATGTTTCCATCTACTGTTTTTAAAATTACGAGAGAGCTAAAAGGTACCGTAGATTTGGCTCTTATAACGGATGCTTCTGGTGGTTATAATGGTTTGGTGGCTTCTACTTATTATAATAAAAACCTTGTGGATTCGGCAACAGGAAGGGCGGAGCTGCCATTAATACGTAAAAAAGAATTGCTATGTTCAGGAGAGGTTTTGGGCATTCGGAATTTTTTCTTTTTTGATCAGTTAGATGACTTTTATCAACTAGATCCCAAACCCTTTTTTGAAGGAAAGCGGTGGGATATTGATTTTTGTGAAAAGAAATTAAATAAGATATTGGAAGAGGGTCAGTACGATTATATTCTGTGTTTAATACCCAGTTCAGAGCAACATGCACATCATAAAACAGCCAGTATATTGGCGATAAGAAGTGTTAAAAATTTAAAATCTGCCATGAAGCCCATTGTGCTAGGCGGAAGGGCATTAGATAAAAACTATACTTTTAAATTTGATATGTTAGAAGGATTTCCTGAAACCAAAATTTCTACGAAAGCACCTGTTTTCTATTTCGACCGATCCTTCGGTTTTGGAGAAAACAGTCATCACAGCTACATGATTGTGGCCGACTGGGTGAAGTCTTGCCATAAGTCTCAAAGTGGTGATATGAACAGTTCTATGCATCGAGGAGAATTGGAAACATTTTGGTATTTCGATATAAATCCTAAAAGTGGAATAGAACCAACCGCAAAGTTTTTTGAGAACTTACGAAATACTGGTTTTCCAACTAAATAATAAAGTTTTAAATTCAACCCTTAGGTATAAGCTTAAAAGCTACCCTAAAATTGTATGGACTAACCATTGAAAGAACAAAATCCATAATTAGCATTATTAGTCTAATGTAATCTGGGGTTTGCTCTATTTTTTAAGGCTCAATATCCATACTAAAAATGAATAGATTCAGTTGAGATATATTATGGAGCTAGCTACCTTTACTTTATGAAAAAGTACTTCTTGCTTTTGTTGTTTGGACTATTATTCGGCTGCGAAAAACCTTTTGAATATTCCATAACAGACATTCCAACTTTTGAGCCTTTGGCAAAACCACTGCCTGGCAAGGGTTATCAGGTGCATGTACCGCCATTTCCTATTCCTTATAATTTCGAACGAGAAATATTTGTAAGAATGCCACTAGACAATCCAGATTTCATTTATGTTAATGGTTTTGAAACGAAGATGAGAGAAGGCACACATCATTTAATCTTGTATGGCTTAGAGAATTATAATGATAAGTTTGCTCCGCCTGTAGGAAAAATCAGGGACCAAAACACTAGCGATGGGCATTTAAATATCTGGTCGCAAATGGCAGATAACAAATGGTATTTTGAATCTCCTACGGCAAATTATAATTTTAAACTACCCGAAGGATATGCCATAAGAATGCCGGCTAAGGTAAATTTTGATGTAAATTCTCATTATTATAACTATACAGAAAAAATACGTTTTGGAGAGGTTTACGCCAATCTTTACACCATTCCAAAAGCTGAAGTTAAGCAGGTAATAAGAAACAAAAGCTACGACTGGAATGATGAAATTGTGCTATCACCAAAGAAAACCACAATTATTGAAAAAACCAGAATGTTCAGCAAACCCACCTACTTTTTGAGTATTACATCTCATACGCATAAAAGAGGAAAACACTTTCAAATGTATTATGTAGGAGGTCAAAAAGATGGGCAGTTATTTTATGACTCCGATAACTACTCCCATCCATTAAATTTAGATTTTGAAGTGCCATTAGCATTTAAAAAAAATGAGGGCATAAAAGCTGTGGTGACTTTTGAAAACGATACCGTGAGAACCATCAAGGGTGGGGTAACCTCTGAAGATGAGATGTTAATGGTTATTACTAAAATGTATGATTGATATATTGCTAAGGAAATCCCTCGGCTTACTTGTTCTTTTAATCTTTAATATTCCGCTTCAAGGACAAGAAGCCAAAAGAGCAATTCAGTTAAATGTAGCAAACGGAAATAGCATAGATTTTTTTCAATTTGGGAGTTTTCTAAAAACCCATAACCCTTTAAAGCCTGCTATTGGTGTAGCCTATCAGCGAAATTTCCATTATCGGAAAAAAGGAAACTGGTCACAAAGCACGGAGTTTTTCTATCATCATTATACCTATGTAGAACGAACCTATACGCTGCAATATGGCCTAATTCATAAAAGAAATTTATGGAAAAACACCTTTTATGAAAAGGCTTTTGGTGTAGGATTTCAATATGCCAAACAGGCAGATTTACTGTATGAATACAATGGAAATAAATGGGAGCCCACTTCAAATCATGGCTATAAGAATATTAGAAAAGTAGCCTATCTAGGATTAAACGCTGGCTATGATTTTAAGAATAGTCCTATTGATATCTTAATTGGCGGCAACCTTAAAATAGCGGGGCCTTGGATAAAAGATGAAATACCTTTTGCCATCTATAAATTCGCAAATTTCAGTATTCGTTATAAATATTAGAAGTCAAAAATTACAAATTGACTTTTGAATTAGATTATATAATTATAAACAAGAGTGCTTTAAGTTTAAACCAATATCATAGTGAACAAATATTCAAACCCAATGAAAAAAATACTTTTACTCTGTCTTTTAAGCTCTTTTGCCTTTGGGCAAGAAGTCATCAATTTGTACGATGGTGCTGCTCCTGGTTCTGAAAACTGGAACTGGAAAGAGGTGCAAACTACATTTTCAGACCCTAATAATAGAATTATCTACAATGTAAGCAAGCCTACCATAACTGCGTATTTTCCAGAAAAAAACAAGTCCACTGGCACAGCTATATTAATTGCCCCTGGTGGTGGATTTCATTTACTTTCTATGGACAGTGAAGGGTATAAAGTAGCGGAATATTTGCAATCAAAAGGAGTGGCGGCATTTGTATTAAAATATAGACTTGGTCAATTAAAAACGGACAACCCTCAAAAAGAATTGAATGACTTAATGGGTAATCCACAAAAAATGGGAGAAGCAATTAAAGCCACTTTGCCATTAGAGATATCTGATGCTCAATCCGCAATTAAGCACATAAGAGAAAACGCTAATAAGTACGATATTGACCTTCAAAAGCCATTCTGTCAATATTTGGTGTCTTAATAGTTGGATGCCCAAAGCTGCTCAGGTCACCATAACCCTGATCGTCTGTAAATATGACAATAAAATTAGGTTGCCCTTTAATTTGAGCATTGCTCACTTTAATACTCAATCCTATTATAGCGAGCAATATCCATTTTGATTTTTTCATTTTAATTGGGTTTTTGCCAAGGTGTTTTACCGCCTTTTTGTATATAAGTCAATAATAATTTATTCAATTCCCCAAGCCTTAAAGGCTCTTCAGCTGCCAAGTTTCGCTTCTCATAAGGGTCTTGATTTATATGATACAATTCTAAAGGAGAATAGGGTGTGTTTTGTAAAATTTTCCAACCTTGGTAAATCAAGGCATGGTAATCATTCCCTCCATATTTTATTCCACCTTCACGCCTAACAAAGTAAACAGGTCGATTAGAAAACGATGCTTTAGTTTCTAACAAAACTTGCTTAAAACTTTCTCCATCCCAATCCCCATTGTTTAAACCATTTGCCAAATCAACAAGTGTGGGGAAAATATCCATGGTCAATAATTGCTGATCAGAAACTGTCCCCCCCTTAATTTTTGCAGGCCAAGTGGCAAATGCTGGTACTCTCAAGCCACCTTCAAACATACTTTGTTTTCCGTCTCGATAAGGTAAATTATTGGCTAAGTCATCTAAGTTGCCACCATTATCACTTACAAAAAAGATGAGTGTATTTTCGTATTGTCCAGTTTCTTTCAAACTCCTCACCACTCGCCCAATCCCATCATCTAAGTGTTCAATTAAAGCCACTAACTTTCCTCTTTTAGGATCAATAGAAGGTTCTCTAGCCATCACCTTCTCGTACCAATCTTTTGGAGGCTGCACTGGAAAATGAGGTGCATTATACGCCAAATACAAAAAGAATGGTTTTTCCTTATTCGCAGCTTTCTCGATAATGTCTATAGACCAGTCCGTGAAAACATCTGTGGCGTGCCCGACTGGTTTAACCTCTTTATCGTCCTCACGCATAAAATTAATTCCATGGCGTTTATGGTCGTAATAATCTTCCATCATATCTTCCAGCCAACCATGAAAATAATCAAAGCCTTTTTGATTTGGTAAATTTGGCGACTCAAGCCCGAGATTCCATTTTCCCACCATAGAGGTAGCATATCCATTTTCCTTTAATGCAGCTGGCAAAAGCTGGACGTCAGGCTTTAAATAACCCCAGTTATTATCTTTAGGATACCTAATTAAACCGGGTACTCCAACAGCATCAGGATATTTCCCAGTCATTAAAGACGCTCTGGTTGGTGAACAAACTGGTGAGTTAGCATAGAAATTATCAAATCTCATTCCCGCCTTACATAGTTTGTCGAGGTTTGGCGTTTTTATATCCTTATTACCATAGTATGACACATCATTATAGCCTAAATCATCAACCAAAATCAATAACACATTTGGTTTTTCACTTTGAGCTATAGCCAGTTGGCTAAAAAAGAGGGATATAATTAAAATGAGATTTGATTTTTGCATGGTTAAAGTATTTTTTACCAATTAGGGTTTTATTCTAATCCTGGATTAAGAGAAATTTCACTAGCAGGGATTTATGATGCTCCCCATTCTTCAGACAGATACAATAATAAACTATTTCTATTGTTGTAAAAGTCTTTTTTTATATTTGTTAATAAAGTAGGATAATTATTGATAAGGTGGTTGCTCTTTGTAAACTTTGTCTGGTGTCATATTGCTAAGGCTGTCATGGAGTCTTGAATAGTTGTAAAAATCAAAATATTCGATTAAACCCTTCTCCAGTTCATGTCCATTGCCGTAAGATTTGAAGTAGATATTCTCATATTTCACTGTTCTCCACAACCTTTCCACAAAGATATTGTCAATAGCTCTTCCCTTTCCATCCATTGAAATAAGTATATCATTGTCTATTGGGACTCTAGTAAATATTTCGCTAGTAAATTGACTCCCTTGATCAGTGTTGAATATTTTTGGAGTTCCATGCATGGCTATAGTTTGTTTTAAGACCTCTGCACACCACCCAGATCCATTGTGTTGCTTACAGACCAATGGAGTACTTTACGAGAATATAAGTCCAATACGGCCATTAAATAGCGGTTCGCCGCCCGCATAAACCCATGCTTCATGGGAATGTATGTAATATCTGTTGCCCAAACATGATTGCTATGTGTAAATAATAGGTATTTTAATAGGTATGGGTGCAATCGCGTCCTAAACGTTCGAAAAAATAAGAGAAGGGATTTGGTATCTCAAAGTTACCTTTGAGTTGAACAACTAAACACCTTCTCTTATGACAAACGTAACCTTATTTTCACAAATAGTAGGCAAGCTAAGCCGGTCAAAATTCTCTAAACACGTTGCAGCTCTTAAAAGTGATAAGCATCAAAAGGGGTTTGACAGTTGGACACACTTGGTTTCGATGTTATTCTGCCACTTTGCCAAGAGCAA
>Ga0208903_1001852_pt1 | contig 11116 bp, 25 predicted proteins | sample AntAceMetag02UKJ_FD_184769 | JGI IMG/M metagenome (GOLD analysis project Ga0208903, IMG submission 184769) | Saline lake microbial communities from Ace Lake, Antarctica - Antarctic Ace Lake Metagenome 02UKJ (SPAdes) (version 2) | ecosystem: Environmental > Aquatic > Non-marine Saline and...
AAGGAAACTTTCCCACATTTTCGTTGACATACGACCAGAATCGGTATATAAGTAACCATATACACCATAAAGGAAAATATTATGGAAACTCAAGTTCAAATTCAACAAACCGATGCCCGGACCAAGATGCTTCAGCGTGTTCTTAATCTGCGCATTCGAGCCGAAGACTCTGGCTCATCTGAGGCAGAAATGAATACTGCACTCACTATGGCCATGAAGCTGATGGATTCATACAATATTGAAGAAGCGGAACTCGCCATAGCAGAGGCCTCCGGCGAGATCAGGCTCGAAGTCGTGACCAAAGATGCCGCCACCAGTATTCTCAAAGGCAAGAAAAAGCTTCATAAAGTACTGTTTTGCCTTACAGGCATTGAAAAATTCACCGAGACGAAGTTTGTATATAGCCGCTGGAACGGTACTGTCACATTCACGGGCCATTGCCCTGATGTAGAACTTGCTGATTTTCTTGTTGCTGTTATCAAAGAGGCACTGGATCGTGAATACGACAACTACCGGCGCAATACCCTTGCTGTAGGGTATGGTGCAAAGAACAGTTTCCAGTCTGCCATGGCTTCGCGGGTAAATGAACGACTTAGGAATATGGCCGCCGAACGCGATGAAGAACGAGCCGAAAATAAAAAACAGGCAGAATTTAGAATGGTTGAAAATGCTGCAACTGCTTCATCTACTGCACTTGTTGTGTCCGAAATTGCTGAGCAAAAAGCAAAGGAAGTTATTGCAGAATTCCGCAAGGCCCATCCTAGGATTCGGTACACTAATACGTATTCCCGATCCAGTAATGGCACCGCACACGGTGCAGGCAAATCTGCTGGAGATCGCGTGAACCTCGGTCGGGCGATCACTCAAGGTTCTACCAAGCTCATCGCATAAGAGGTTGATATGCTTTATAAAGTAAATACACAAGGCTGGAAAGCCAATACAGCCTGGTGTGTGCCTTCTGTTATCTCATTCTTGACAGGAATCCCACTTATCCATTCACACTCTCGCGCAGCTTTTATACAGGATAAGAAACTGAAGGATGTAAAAGGTGTTTATACAGCAGAGGCGCTGTTAATGCTTAGGGAACAAGGTTATGCTGGTAGACGCGTCATTCTTTCAGATAGGTATGATACCGCACCTAAGCTTAAAAAATTCTTAAATGAAAGAACCGCATACGAGAAGTGTATGCCACTTATGATTGCAATCGAGGATAGCAAAGAGTTTTCACACATGATAACTGCCCATTATGGGTATATTGCAGATAATCATACAATGAAACCAGTGCCAATCAATACCTATATGTATTTAAATAAATATGTTACTGAAGCATGGGTAATTACAAAAGGATAAGATATGTTTAATGATCAGCAAAAAGATGCGCTTAAAGCGGTAGATAAATGGTTTAATGAGTATAATACCAGCAGGGGTAAAAAGAAGCAGGTATTCAAACTTTTTGGTTATGCAGGGTCGGGCAAGACTACACTAGCAAAACACTTTGCTGAAAATCTTGGTGATGATGAAGTAGCATTTGGGGCCTTTACTGGAAAAGCAGCACTTGTAATGCGAAAGAATGGTTGCATAGATGCTAGAACAATTCACAGCATGATCTACCTTGCTGATCAAGATGGTAAAACTGGTGAAGTTACTTTTCATCTTAATAAAAATTCAATGCTAAATAGTGTTAAACTTATTATTATTGATGAATGTTCAATGGTAGATGAAGAACTTGCTAAAGATCTATTGTATTTCAAAAAACCAATTCTAGTATTAGGTGACCCAGGCCAGCTTCCGCCTGTAAAAGGAACTGGCTATTTTACATCTGGTAAGCCAGATATGATGCTCACAGAAATCCATAGGCAGGCAAAAGACAATCCTATTATCTATCTTGCCACACAAGCACGCAATGGAATTACGCCTGATCTTGGTGAATATGAGGAAAGCAGAGTAATTGAAAAGATGTCCTCTAAGGATGTATTAGAAGCAGATCAAGTACTTGTAGGTAGAAATGTTACTAGACATGATATGAACAGTAAAATGCGCCGAATGTTAAAGCTCGATCCAGATAATCCTGTGGTCGGTGATAAACTAATTTGTTTACAAAATGATAAGGACCTAGCTATTTTTAATGGTGGCATCTTCAATATCGAGCAAATACTGACTTCTAAATGCAAGACAAACTTTCTGCATATGAGGCTAGAATCACAAGACGAGGATAGAGCTCCAGTTATGGTCAAGGTGCACAAGAGCTTCTTTTTGGATGATGTTGGCGCGCCTGAATGGAAGACACTCAAGGGGTCTCAGCAATTTGATTGGGCTTACAGCATTTCAGTACACAAGGCTCAGGGCTCGCAATGGCAGAATGTTACAATCCTGGATGAATCCTGGTGCTTTAGAGAAGACCGGTGGAAATGGCTTTATACTTCACTCACGAGAGCAAGTGAAAAGGTTACATTGGTACGGAATTAAATCAGCAAATATATTAAGCCTCTAATAATTAAAAAGATTGACATTTGCGCCGATTCGGTATAATATGTAACTATACTAAAATATGGATAATGATGATGAACATGCGGGTTTTACTTAATACCAAAATCAAAGATGACGATGGCAACATTTATCTTATACTCGATGAGCGTCTTTCCATAAATCAAAATTCACATTCACAGAAAAGTAATCTTGATTATCTATGCCAAGATATCGGTAGGGGCATAAAAAGATGGGTCCAATATTCTACTATGAATGAGATGTATAAAGAAGGAAAGTTAAATCACTATGAGTAGAGATATTTGGGTTATTTCAGATACGCATCTAGGGCATGAAAATATGCTAAAGTTTAAAAATAGAAATACCGATAAACTTGTGCGCGGTGATCAGTTTGATAATGTCGACCAAATGGACGACTATATGCTAGAAAAATGGAACTCAGTAGTTAAACAAGGTGATATTGTTTATCATCTTGGAGATGTGTTCATGGGTTCTAAAGAACGATTTACGAGTAATTGGCCAAAGTTTAAAGGCAGTAAACGGCTCATTGTGGGAAATCATGACGACATTAAGTTTTTGAGTTCTGGTGGGTTCTTTAAAAAAGTACAAATGTGGCGTATGTTTCCAGAATTTGGCTTGTTGTTAAGTCATGTGCCACTACATGAAAGTTCATTGTGGCGTGGCAAAGATGATGTCAAACAAATAAGAAATGTACACGGACATATCCACGAAAACCCTTCACCTGATGGGCCTTATAAATGCGTTTGCGTCGAACAAATCGACTACACGCCAGTAAACATTGAAGAATTGAGGATACTATGATCTTAGTAATTAGACACATACAAGAACGCAATGAATATGATGGCAGGGGCAATTTAACTTCAGAGAAAGGTACAGTATGGGCATCTCACGGAATCAATGTTAATACTGGTGGTAATGTAATGTTACCTTCGGAAGAGTGGGAACGCTTTAAACACCAATGTATCTATATGGATGGAGAATGGTATCTAAAATGAAAAAAGCACTACTATATATCGGAAGTTTCATCGTGTCTTGGGTTATATCATTTACAGTGATAGCACATTTCTTAGGCCTGCTAGTATTGATCGTAATGTTTATTGTGCGGTCATGGCCTGTGGCAAGCCCATTTACTTGGGTATATTTAGATTAATATCAGGTATTGCAACAATTTTTTCAATTATATGGTCCTTTTCGAAGGAAAATAAACAATTCGTAAATGACACATTAGAAGGTAAAGTTTAAATGGCTACAGCTAAACAATATGCAAAATGGTGTATGATGCTAATAGACGGAGATGAAGACATCATTGATGAAATCTTAGCAGAAATGTTTGTCGATGGCTTCATTGATGAAGATGATGATGATGAATGGGATGATGATGAAGATTGAGCATATTATCAAGAAAATTATTCGTGTTATTATCAAGATTCCGGTTACACCGCTTGTTGTATTTGCGGGGTTACTTATATATTTTATTATGTCTATGTGCCAAGTGCACGACTGGCTCTATGACAAAGGCGATGAACAAAGTAGAACTAACGATGCAAGCGATAAAGCAACTGGTATTGCTATTATAAAAGAGTGGTTCACAACATTTTAAAGTAGTTGACAGTTATTCCGAATCGGTATATAGTAGTAATATAAGGAGACATTCACTTGATTAAAAAGAGAAGAAAACCTCGCAGTGATTGCAACTATATCATATACGAAATGGTGGATAATAACGGTAACAGTTATATTGGCCTAACACGTAAAACACAATCAACTGCCTTAAAATCAGTAAAAATTAGGTGGCAGAAACATCTATCCCGAGCAAAAAATCAATGTCCTGAATGGACATTATATCGGCATCTAAAGAAAGGTGCCATTTACCATGCGTGGTCGCATAATATAATTGCAGTAGTCAGAGGTCGCAAAGATGCATATGCACTTGAACGCAATCTTATTATTGAACACAAACCAAACCTGAACGATCAGTATATAAAGGAAATCAAACTAGCATGAATATTATCGACATTATCAACGAACTGAATGTTGAAAACGGCTCAAACTATAAACTTTCTATTCTTAAGAAGTATACAGACAATCTGCTTCTTAAGCGCATCTTGCAAATGACACAAGACCGTGTAAAGTACACATATGGGCTGTCCATGAAACGCTGGAACCAAGGTGCGGCTAAGGATGAAATTTTCAGTGACACAAACACTGTTAAATACGGCCTTGTAGAAGTTCTAGATTTTATGAGCAATAAACTTGCTACACGTGAAGTAACAGGTAATGCAGCAATTGAACAGATGCACGAATACCTCTTGGGTCTGTCACCAGATGATACACTTATTGTAACACGAGTACTTAACCGTGACTTACGAGTCAATATGGGTAGAACACAAGTAAACAAAGTATTTGCTAATCTTATTCAAAAACCCGTCTACATGAGATGTGGTCTATATAATGAAAAATCTGCCAAAAAGATCAATATCACGGATGCTATTGTTCAACTAAAAGCTGACGGGACATACCGTGAATTCGTAGTAGATAACGAAACTGTATCTTCTGCTTCTAGATCAGGTGAGGAATATGCTTATCCTGTGCATTTTGAGCTAATGAAGGACTTCCCTAACGGACATTACTTTGGTGAGCTGACTGTCCTAGGCGCTGATGGGATTCCTATGAACCGTGCCGAAGGTAATGGACTGATCAACAGTCTAAACCCACCTCATGGTCAGATCATGTTTGAAGCATGGGACTATGTAACACCAGAGGAATATGCAGCGGCAGCTTCAAAGAAAAAATGCACTACACCTTATGATGAACGACTTGCTAAATTGTGTGAGATCTTGGGTAATTTGAATAATAAACAAATCCAAGTAATCGAAACTCATACTGTTAACTCGTTATCAGAGGCATTGCAGCATTGTTCGAATTGGATGAACGCTGGGCTCGAGGGTGCAATCCTAAAGGATGCTAAATCAGTATTCCGTGATGGTACTAACCCACAGCAGCTAAAGTTAAAGCTTGAGATTGATCTTGATCTGCGAATTGTAGGGTTTCAAGAAGGCACCCCAGGTACTGTACGAGAACATACATTTGGTGCTATCGTGTTTGAGTCTGATGATGGCATGATTAAAGGTCGGACTTCCGGTTTTTCAGATGCTCAACTAGCTGATTTTAATGGTCGCAGAGAAGAGATGATCGGTAAAATTATTACTGTGCAGTGCAATGATCTTACCAAAGGTCGCAACAATGATCATTATGCATTATCACACCCACGGTTTATTGAAGTGCGCGATGATAAAACTGAAACTGATACACTAGAACGTGCGCTAGAGATCAAGAAAATGGCAATGGATTTAGGTTAGATGAAAAACAAAATGACAAATAAATACAAACTGTTCTGGGAATTGCTAGAACTGCCTCATGCAACACTTGTAGTAGATAATGACAGTTGTTATATTACATATAATGAGGATGAAGAAGGTAACTGTGAATCAGAGTCATTTGATTTTAGGCCGGAAGAACTTGCTTTTATATTTGGTGAAAAGCTGGATGTTAAGATGGAGATGTGCTGATGAACATAGATAATGAAACATTTCAAGAAATTATGTGGGGCGATCACGATGATTTTGAATCGGTAACAGACACTACAATTGAGGATCAAGTACGTTGGTCAGTCTATAAGTCTTGCGTATATAAACAGAAATCTACAGGCAATTTCTTTCAAGCATACTGGGGTGAAGGTGCTACTGAAAATCAAGAAGGGCAGGATGAATACTGGTCATTTACTGAGGTTGAACCATATGAAGTAACTGTCGTGAAATATAGCGGTGTTAAAGATGGATTGCAGTTTGAAGGGAGTATATGATGAGTAAAAATGAATACATGGATTTTTGTTCTCGTAAAGGTAAATTTGTTATAGACCGCAATCTGATTATTGACGACTACAAAAGTGTTGTGGCCATTCTAAGTACGGTTCTTGTGATTAGAGCAGAAAATGATTTTATGACTGACACCATTACATATTGGGCTTACTCAGAACATTTTACTAAAATCCCCGAAGGTATTGATGCGCCTGAGTATGAAGCAATCATAACAAGCCACGAAAGTGAAACAAAAACTTTGTCTTGGAGTGTGCATTGGAGGAAAAAAGGATGAGAGATAGAATGAGAGAACCGCTTCATACATTGATTTGGAAGGCTAGCATCGGATACAACGACAGCCGGAGTCAAGTTGATCCAAAAGTTCTGGAAAAGTTTGCTGAATTGATTATTCAAGAATGTAGACATGTGATCACAGATTTTGATGGTGTTGAAGATTATGAGTATTCTATGAACCCAAGGTCAGTCCGACGTGACTGTGATTGTGAAATAAGAGACCATTTTGGATTAGAAGAATGAGTAGTAATGTAATGAGCACGGGAATTATGGCTCCGCTTAACCGCAAGATAACCGACACAGAGCGCGAAGAGTGGGATGAGATTCTGTATGCTCAAGGAAGTAATGTAAGGTTGAACTACGAAGGTACTATGGCATATACGGATGATGTCTGTGACGAATATGGTATTTACTTTGACAAGATGTCTACCCTCGAACAGAAACAGTTTGATGATCTAAAGCAATTTGGTATACACATCATCGTGGAGCACTCTCGGCCATATCGCGAGTACTGGTACAATGGTGCTGACTCAGATCACGATATGATGACACTTGAAGAATTCCTAGTTATTACAAAACAAAATAGTTGACACTTGCGCCGAATCGGTATACTATAATATTAGGAAACAAAAAGGAATTACATAATGTATATTAATCATTCACCTATGATTGACACTGGTAAAGTAGAAAAACTTTATTCTGAAAAGGATGGAGTTCCCGTAAAGTATGTCTGTACAAGTGCTGTAAATAATGGCACGCGTGCATTGGATATATTCTATCGTGAAACACCGCACCCTGACTTTGGTAATCGTTACTTTGGCTTGTACTATACCACTGGAAGTTGGGTTATAGATGATCCAGTTCGATTTGATGATATGCAGTTGATGATTACTAACGCGGACTCTATTGAGGGTCTGGAGTTTGGCATGATTGAAGGCGCAGACGGCTGGGAATATAGCCAACACCGACACGATTACCGTGTAGTAGGTAAATGTGCAATTGACGGTGGTCGTGCATATGTTAAACGCGGCGGTGACATGAGTGCGCCTTGTAAATACATGACTGTAAAAGATGGCAAATTCTTAGAAATGGAATACCAAAATGGCTGATCTCCTAATACATAATTTGAGAAACAGCAAAGGATGGCCTACATTAGGCATCGCCGCTGCTGATCGCATTGAGGGACTATAGGCTAAAGTAAAAACTCTAGAAAAAGGTCTTGAAGCCTATCAACGGGAACGTGATAGGTTTAAACACAGCATCCCAGAAATGAGTGGTGCTTTTTTCTTATCGGGCGGGCACGGTGAAAAAGACAACAATCAAATGCCTGAGTTCATAGAAATATGTCCGGCATATGGCTGTGCTTGGGTTAAGATTTATCAAGCAACCGGTAATACTATTAGCTATGAGGGATCATAGTTGAAGTTTATTAGGAGTAAATAATGGAATTTAATTATGTAAAGGTTGGGGCCCACATGGTATATCTAACGTGCTCAGAGTGCGGAACTACTCTACATCACAAAGAAGGTGGTTTTTCAACATCTCCACCTAGAGCTTGGTATGAATGTGTAAATGGCCACAGAGAAATGTATCAAGACGGATATCCTAAAATTAAATATGTTGGAGTAAAAGAATGAATATTTTCATAGATTGTAAGTTTAATGAGTTTGGCGGAGACCTTATTTCCATGGCTCTGGTAGCAGATGACGGCAAAGAGTTCTATGGGGTATTAAATCTAGAGAACGATGAAAAGTATGGTTCTTGGGTGCAACTTAATGTTGTCCCATATCTAAACAAACAACCGATTACTAAACAACTGTTTCAGCAAAAGCTATGGGCTTTTATTAACCAATGGGAAGAAGTTCATATTATTGCTGATTGGCCTGATGATATCAAGTATTTCTGTATGTCGTTAATTACTGGACCAGGAGTATGTATTACTACACCTTTGAAACTAACAATGCAGATTGATAGAGAATTAACAACTAAATCAAGTACTATTTTACACAACGCGCTATCAGATGCTAAAGCTATTAAATACAGTTGGAAAAGTCGTAAAAATGAAATGTTTGGATATGGAGTAACCAATGAGTAAATGGAAACCTAGGAACAAATATGAAGTTTTGCCTGGTTTATTTGTGGGCTCTGAGATAGGTGATATTGATAGAGAACACAAACATCTAATGTGTAAAATGCTTAATGGTGATGAAACAGTAAAGCCTCACATGAAAGAGCTGCGCCGGCAAAAGTTAGAACTCTTAAGATCAAAAAAGCTGAGGAACTTTGCTAGAATTTAAGGCTATACTTATTAATGGAGGAACTTATGTCCTCCATTTTAGTATCTTGTATAGTAACTTTACTTAATATAACATAAATTGGATTAAGCATCTAATCCATTATATGAATGATAATTCAATTATAACACATATCTAGATAATGTCAACAAAATAATGCATGCTAACTGAACTTTATTTGGTTGACACTTGATCCGAATCAGTATATATTAGTATTATAAAGGAAGGTTCAACATGACACATAAATTTCAAGTTATCACCGTAGAAAGTGAAAGTGGTTGGGGTCAGAAGCAAGAAAGACACCTGTTCGATACTTTTGAAGAAGCAAAAACATATCGCAATCATATCAATAGTTTTAACAAGCCACTAGAAAGGGGACAAGATGTCCCTGATTGGTATATGATTGCTGAAGATGAAATTCTCGTTGTTGAAGATCTGATTGATACTGCGACCTAATCAAAATAGTATACAATTAAGGATACTAATATGACCGACTTCAAATACAAAACCGTCCGATGCGAATGGCAAATCGTAATACAAGATGTTGATCAATATGGCAAATCTACACGTGACCGACGGCTTTTAGTATCTCATCCTTGCTATGAAGAAGCAAAAGCAGATATGTGGAGATATGGATATGAACATGAATTTGTAAAGGATCGCTGGATTCCATATGATGCTAATCATTCCTTCCAGATGCTAGAAATTCAATATCAAGAGGTAGAAGTAAAATGAAAAAGATGTATATTGCAGTTTTAGATACAGTGCCAGACTTTATGACTCCTACTTTGGTTGCACATAGTGTTCTTGGCGCACATATGAAGTTTTCCGAGTGGGTAGATGTTATTCATGACAGTGCTAACATCTACAAGTATCCAGAATACATGGACTGGCTAAGAAACAGTTTCAGAAAAGTAACTATTCGTGTTAATCAAAAAGAATTCGACAAAATTGCTGCGCTTTCTGATGTGTACTTGGGTCACGAGAATACTACACTAGACGGTGCTAAGAGCTGTGCAATTCCGTTGCCGATGTCAAACGAAGACCGTCCTAATGTACTCAAATTTGCCAAGACGTGGAAGCCGAAAAATGATCACTAATACAGATAAATTCCTATTCAGGACCCGTTTCAGATTACTTTCAAATTGGTATATTTTTGATATCGTTAATGTAGCAATGATAAACATGGTAATATTATCTAATAGCGACCCAGTTGTTGGTATGGGATTGCTATTTTTAGTATTTCCAATTATAGGCATGACACTGTTAATGAATGAATTAGTAGAAGATGATATTGAAAATTGAATTGATACAACAAATATATGTCAGTGATATAAATCAGTCAGTTGAAATGCGGGTTGACACTTGATCCGAATCAGTATATATTAATAATAGGAAAACCAAAGGAATACTATCATGCATAGCTACATTTATATTATTCTTGAAAAAGATAGCCGTACCGAAATTGTTGAAGCAATTCGTGCTTTTACCCACAGTGATGATGCTGATGCCTTTATTCTTAACTGCGAAAGCAAGGACGACTCCGGTTGGTACGGATATAAAAAGAATATCATCAAGCTAAATGGCGAACCTCTGGCAATTTACTGAAAGATACAAATAATGCAAGAACTAGGTTTTATCATATTTCTAATTGTGCTTTTATATATTTTACTAAAAGGAACAGTAAAGGTATTTTATAATTACTTCTGGCTTGCAATTCTAATGCTATTCCTACTATTTCCACTGCTATTGATATGGATTATAGTAGAAGGCTTAACAATTAACTCAAAGGACTAACATGACAAACTACGCATCATTCGATATCGAGCAACAGCTAAATGATATTATCGACCAGCGACATTTGCTATTTACGGCAACTTCAGACGAAGAACTAATTGAAGACCATCAAGATCATGGAGTCTTCACGCGTGATTTTTCACATCAAAACGGTAAAAACTTCCGCATGAAATGGCGAGTATACTACGGTACACCCGAAACAGTCCGGACTGTTTTTGAGCCAGCTGAGCAGTTCTAAAATGCAAAACTATTCATGTTTTATCCTAATCCTTATTGTAGACTTTACACACTAGGCAAAAGCACAGATGATATTTTGTCTAGGCCGGATGAATTATTCAACAGTTATATTAAGAAAAACTATGGCTATCT
>Ga0208903_1001864_pt1 | contig 11061 bp, 7 predicted proteins | sample AntAceMetag02UKJ_FD_184769 | JGI IMG/M metagenome (GOLD analysis project Ga0208903, IMG submission 184769) | Saline lake microbial communities from Ace Lake, Antarctica - Antarctic Ace Lake Metagenome 02UKJ (SPAdes) (version 2) | ecosystem: Environmental > Aquatic > Non-marine Saline and Alkaline...
GATGTAGGGTCAAAAGCTCCTTTAAAAGTAGCAGCGGTGAACCACTCATCAGCAGAAGGTGTTACCGTTGGAAGTGTTGCGCCAGGTACTGGCACCAATCCGTTTGAACCTTCTTCAATCAATGTTTGAACCATTGGGTTACCAACTTCGTTTCCGTTTGCAGCGAAAGTAGCAACCAGAGCATTCGTTGATGCCGTTAAGGCAGCAGTAGAATCAGCGTCAGATGTCCATCCAGATCCCATTGAGATTTTGAATAAGTCAGATGCAGCAGCTCCTAAGCCATCTGCGGCCGTGTTGTAGAAGCAGTTTCCTGCAAAAGCAAGTTCACCAGCTCCCAAACGCGCATAGCTATCTTCTCCTGAAGCCAAGTTCTCAACATCTACTCCTTTGCCCCAGTTTACGAAAACACCATTGTGGTATTCACCAGCAGCATTGTCACGGAACGTTAAAGCACGCTTTCCAGCTGCCATTCCAAGACCAACATACGTAACGTTGTAGATTACAGGGTGTGCATAAGGCTCACCATCTTCTGGATTGGTTCCTCCGTCATGCTCACCACCACGGTCACCTTCTCCATTTGCAGAATCCTGAGCTGTGAACCAGAATTGGCCACGTCCTCTCCATCCTTCGTCATAATCAAAAGAGTCATCTCCACAGAAAGCAACAACAGCCCATTTCACTGAAGCAGTTCCTCCGAAGAATTCGATTCCATCATCAGCGTTAGACACCACTTCTACGTGCTCAATAAGCGTTCCTGCGCCTACACCACCAAGGGTGAGTCCGTTGATTTCGTTACCTGCACCAATGTCGGTTCCGCCATGGCGAATAGAGATGTATGTAATTGAACCTGAATTGTCATTGTCATTCTGTCCTCCATAAAGGCCGCGAGGCTCTGTATCAGGAATACCTTCTATTTGAGACTCACCAGGTGTAGAGTTAAGAATTGCATCTCCAAGAACAATTAAGCCACCCCATTGACCGCGTGTGGCCCAAGGTGTAGACCCATCTAGAGGATCATTTTCAAATGTAAAGATGATTGATGCAGTTTCAGTTCCGTTGGCGAAGAGTTGACCTCCACGAGCAACAACGAGTGCTGATGCGTCAGCTCCTGTTCCAGCCATACCTTTAATAACTGTTCCAGCTTCAATGGTTAATGCTTGTCCGCTGTTCACAAATACCAGTCCGTCTAGGATGTAGTTGTTGTCAGCTGTCCAAGTTGTAGTTCCTGTTCCAGAACCATCATCTGTAATTATTACGTCAGCAGCTTGGATGTTGCTGAACGAAAGTACCGCGATGAAAAATGTAAATGTGCGTAGAAGTAGTTTCATTTTATTTTTGTTTGAATCGTTTGACAGTGCAAAACTGCAACTCAATCTTTACACCGCTGTTAGCAAATCGTTATTGAAGGTTTAAGCTACTATTAACAGAATGTTTCCTCCCTTTCGATCTACTTCGCCCTTAGAATTCTTAATTTCGCTTTGATGTCAGACTTAGCAACTTTTGTAGACGTAGTCATTCCAATTGCCATTCCAAACCTGCTTACTTACCGCGTTCCGCTTGAGTTAGAGGGCGAAGTGGTGTTCGGGCAAAGAGTGATTGTGCAACTCGGTAGAGCAAAGCTGTATACGGCCATTGTGCATAAGGTACATACTGATCCGCCTAAGAACTACGAGGCAAAGTACATAGACTCTTTACTAGACGACTTACCTATTATTACCGCTAAGCAAATGCGCTTTTGGGAGTGGATGGCCACCTACTATCTATGCACATTGGGCGAAGTGGTTGGAATGGCTTTGCCTGCGAGTTTAAAGCTCGCTAGTGAAACCAAATTGGTACTGAATGACTACCATGAAGACTTAGATGCGACGGTTCTGAGCGATAAAGAATTCCTTGTGCTTGAAGCGCTTGAGATTCAAAAGACCTTGGAAATCAAAGATGTTGCAGAGATCTTGGGCATCAAAACGGTTCAGCCCATCATTAAGAAGCTGATCGAAAAAGGATTCGTTACCACCGCTGAAGAACTCAAGGAACGTTACAGACCCAAAACGGAAGAGCTTGTCTTTTTGCATGACCGTCTCAGGTCTGAAGACGAACTGCAGCAGGCGTTTGAGGAGTTAGAACGAAAAGCACCCAAGCAAAGCGAATTGCTCATGGCTTACCTGCGCGAAGACCCTGACTATTCTCAAGGTGTGCAGAAAATTAAGCTGCAGAAGCTTGTTAATGTTGAGGCTTCTGTGACGAAAAAACTGGTTGAAAAAGAGATCTTCCGCTTAGAGGCGCGTTATGTAGATCGCATTGAAGCCTATGACGGACAAAGAACAGAGGAAAAGAAACTTTCTCCAGCACAAAATACTGCGCTAGAGGAGATTAAAACCAACTTCGAATCGAAAGAGGTCGTTTTACTGCACGGTGTAACGGGCTCTGGAAAAACTGAAGTCTTTGTTCGATTGATCAAAGAAACCATTGCTCGGGGCGAACAAGTGTTGTACCTCTTGCCAGAGATTGCACTTACAACGCAGCTCATTCAACGACTCCAGCGGTATTTTGGCGATCAGATAGGTGTGTACCACTCGAAGTTCAACCAGATGGAACGCGCTGAAACATGGAGCAAAACACTGAACCCTGAGGCACAAGGTTACCAAATTGTTATGGGGGCACGTTCTTCTATTTTCTTGCCGTTCAGAAAACTCGGATTGGTGATCGTTGATGAAGAACATGAGACGAGTTACAAGCAACATGATCCCGCCCCGCGCTACCACGGAAGAGATTCTGCTGTGGTTTTGGCCATGCTGCATAAAGCGAAGGTGCTTATGGGAAGCGCTACTCCAGCAGTAGAGACTTATTACAATGCAGAAGAGGGTAGGTACGGATTAGTAGAATTGAAACACCGCTTTGGTGACCTCATTATGCCTGAGATCCAATGCGCTGATGTAGCCAAGGAGATGAAGAAGCGTACCATGAAGTCGCATTTTACTTCGTTTCTCCTTGAAGCAATGGAAGACACGCTCAAACGGAACAAGCAAATCATCTTGTTTCAAAACCGCAGAGGATATGCGCCGTTATGGCAATGTAAGACGTGTGGTTGGGTGCCGCAATGCACCCGCTGTGATGTAAGTTTGACTTACCACAAACGTGAACACCACCTCAACTGCCATTACTGTGGTTACTCTGTCCGTCCGCCAGTGGTCTGCGGCGCCTGTGGAAGTAACGATATCCGCTCAATTGGTTTCGGTACAGAAAAAATTGAAGAAGATTTGGCCTTGTTCCTGCCCAAAGCTAAGGTGGCGCGCATGGACCTTGATACGACGCGTTCGAAGCATGCGTACCAGAAGTTGCTTGGCGATTTCGATGCGGGTGAAATTGACATCCTCGTGGGAACGCAAATGGTCACCAAAGGACTAGATTTCGAGAATGTAGAGCTTGTGAGTGTTTTGAATGCGGATGCCCTGCTGAATTTTCCTGATTTTCGTGCATTTGAAAAGGCGTTTCAACTGATGACGCAGGTGGCAGGAAGGGCAGGACGAAGAAATGAACGCGGACGGGTGATCATTCAAACCTACAACCCTGATCATTGGGTGATTCAGAAGGTCATGCAATACGATTTCGCCAGCTTGTACAAACAAGAGTTGACAGAGCGCTTCGCCTACCATTATCCTCCGTACTATAGATTGATTAAATTGAACCTTCGCCATAAAGGGGAGGGCTTCCTGCACAATGCAGCCAAGGATTTGGCGAAGCAATTGAGAGAACATTTTGGCGAGCGGGTGATTGGTCCCGAAGCACCTTATGTTGCTAGAATTAATAACTATTACCACCAGAACATTCTGATGAAAATTGACCGCGATTATTCACCGGCGAAGTTCAAGAAGATTGTGAAAGAGGTGATAATGCAGTTTCAGACAGACAAAGAAATGAGGAGCATTCGCATTATCCCAGATGTAGACCCAATGTAGGTTTACGAGTATTCGCGTACACCGAAAATGCTGCTTCCAACACGAATCATTGTGCTTCCTTCTTCAATGGCCAGTTTGTAATCTCCACTCATGCCCATTGATAAGGTATTGAATGCGCCGTCTTTAAAGTGATCTGCTTTCAAAAGGTCAAACGTGTTTTTCAATGAGGTAAATTCTTTTCGAACTTGGTTTTCATCGTCCGTAAAAGTGGCCATTCCCATGAGTCCTGCAACAGAGATGTTTTCGAAATCCGCAATTCGACCTGAATCCAAAAGCGCCATCATTTCTGATTCATCAAACCCAAACTTGCTGCTCTCTTCTGCAATGTGCATTTGCAAGAGCACGTTGATCACGCGGTTTTCCTGTGCTGCGCGCTTGTTGATTTCCTTCAATAGTTTTTCACTATCTACCGCATGAATCAAGTGTACGAAAGAGGCTATGTACTTCACCTTATTGGTCTGAAGGTGACCAATTAAATGCCATTCAATGTCTTTCGGAAGCGCCGCCGCTTTGTCTACCAGCTCCTGCACTTTGTTCTCTCCAAAAACCCGTTGACCTTCACCGTAGGCTGCTTCAATGGCTTCGTTTGGATGAGTTTTAGAAACGGCAACCAACGTAACCTGTGCAGGGAGGCTGGTCTTAATTTCGTTCAATTTGGCAATGATGTCTTCAGGAGCAGCAGTCATGATTCTTACTTATTGGGTTCACTAAACTCAAAGATAGTAAGTCCGCTGCGCAGTTTTGGTTCAATCCATGTGGATTTTGGGGGCATGGATTCACCCAGATCGGATATTTTTTTCAATTGGTCAAAAGGAACAGGGTGCAAGATGAAGGCACAAGCTGCTTTGCCGGTATCTACCATTTGAACAATGCGGTCAATCCCTGTTGTTTCTGGTTCGAAGGAGATGCGTGGATCTGTTCGAGCGTCCTGTACATTTAAAATAGGAAGCAAGACCTGCTGCTTTAACCAGGCTGCATCTGGCAGTTCAAGGTTTACCTCTTCGCTGAAATCTAGACGGTACCAAGCATGATCAATGTACAAGTCAATGGTTCCTACTTTAGGAAGCGCGTCTTTGTGTTCTAGTTTTTGAACCGAAACACGTTCACCAATCGCATTAAGGAATTGTGCTACACTCATTTCGCCCAAGGTCGAAACCAATCTGTGGTAGCCATGAATCACAAGGCCGGAGGCTGGAATCATGAACGCCATAAAAAAGTCAGAGGGCAATTCAGTTGCAGTGGGGTTTTCAGCACGGCGCTTTTCAGCTAACAGGGCAGAAGAAGCACTTCTGTGGTGACCATCAGCGATATACAACGCGGGCATCTGGTCAAAGAGCGACTGAACGAATTCCATTTCTTGCGGATCAGTTAACAGCCAAAGTTGGTGTTCGAGTTCGTCAGTAGTAGAAAAGTGGAAGGCTGATTCACGCTCCATCACTTCTTGGTAAAAGGCATTCAACTCAGGCACATCATTGTGGCAAAGTAGAATGGGTTCAGCGTTGAAGTTGGTTGTGTCTAAGTATTCACAGAATATTTTTTCTCTGGCTGCCAAGGTCTGTTCGTGGATCTTGATGTGCCCAGAACGGTAGTCATCAGCATGAACGCCGGCAATGACTCCAATGGAATCCAATCCGCTCTTGATTTGACGGTAGACATATAAACAGGGGGCTTCGTCTTGAACGTACACTCCTTCTTTCACAAAGTTTTCGAACTTCGTTCTCACCTTAACAAAACGATCAATTGAGCCATCACGGGTAGGTAAAGGCTCATCATAATCTGGATTGATGACGTGGATAAAGGTGTACGGATTGTTTGACAGCTTGTCATGAAGCTGCTCTTCGTCATACGAAACGTAGGAGCGCGACGCTACAAGATGCACTTTGTCTACTGCGGGACGAAATGCGCGAAAGGGACTAATTTTGGCCATATTGATCATTGCAAATGGAGGTGCAATGTCCGAAAAAAGGAGTTGCCAACCCATCGAAATGAGAAAACAAAGAGGTGCAATCTGAGTAGTTCTATCTGAGGCATGAGTGCCAAAGATGCTCTGCTTTTTGATAGAAGCTTCTGGGTCAGAAACTTATCTTTTTTCGCGTTGTTCCATACGGACAAAATAGGGGTAGAATCAGATCATCCCATTTTTTCTTCGATCCATCAGCCACGAAATTTTCGAACACAAATGAGCAACAGATTAGAGGCCATCAAGTGACTACCTCTATTCATACCCTGCAAGACGAGGATGTTTACTTGAGCACTACTTCACAATTTCGAGGATGCGGTCAGCAAGCTCCAATCCAATGCGGTCTTGTGCTTCAACTGTTGCAGCTCCAATGTGGGGTGTCAATGATAAATTTGGATGTGAAAGAAGATCTTCACGTGGAGTAGGTTCGTTTTCGAACACGTCTAACGCGGCTGCTTTTACATGTCCAGATTTCAACGCTGCAAGCAACGCTTCTTCATCAATAGAACCACCACGTGCTGTATTCACAAGGATTACACCTGCTTTCGCTTTCGCCAATTCAGCCGTTCCTAGAACAGCCGTTCCATCGTCTTGTTTCGGTACGTGCAGCGTGATGAGGTCTGCTTCAGAAAGCAATCCTTCCATAGATACATTCGGTACAATCACATCTATAGAACCATGTCCTGCAATGTGAAGCTGCACCGGATTGTCATTTGGGAACATGTCATAGGCTACCACTTTCATTCCACAGCCAAGTGCATAACTTGCCACGGCTCTTCCAATGCGTCCGAAACCGATTACACCAAGTGTTTTTCCACGAAGCTCTTGTCCTTTTCCGTACTTTTTCTTCAACCCTTTGAAGTCTTCTAGTCCGTTCACGGGCATCTGTCGATTGCTGTCATGCAGTGAGCGGGAAAGTGTGAAAAGCTGCGCCATTACCATTTCAGCTACAGACAAAGATGAAGCTGCGGGTGTGTTGAACACCGTAATTCCTTTGCTTTCAGCGTAAGCCACGTCAATGTTATCAACGCCAACTCCACCACGTCCTACGAACTTGAGGTTCGGACAAGCATCAATCAATGCTTCGCGCACTTTCGTTGCACTTCGCACCAAAAGACCAACGTAGCCTTCTTTATTAATGGCGTCTGCCAATTGATCTTGGGGAACGAAATCAGTTACAACTGTAATTCCGTTTGCTTCGAGCTTCGCCTTTCCTGAAGGAGAAATTCCGTCGTTTGCTAGTACTTTCATTGGATATCGTTAGGCCTTTACGTGAGCCAGTTCTTTCATTGTTTCAGTAAGAACCTTCACACTTTCTAGCGGAAGGGCATTGTACATTGAGGCGCGGTAACCACCCACTGAGCGGTGACCTTTCAGTCCGTTTATGCCTGCTGCTTTCCACAGTTTATCGAACTCCTCAGCGTAGCTTTCATCAGTCAAACGGAAGGTTGCATTCATGTTTGATCTGCTGTCTACAGCTGCGTGTCCGGTGAAAAGTGGATTGGAATCAATTTCGTTGTACAACAAGTCAGCTTTCGCTTGATTCACTTTTTCAATGGCAGCAACACCTCCGTTTGCTTTCAACCAGCGCAAGTTCAACATGCAAACATAAATGGCGAATACAGGGGGCGTATTGAACATACTGTCCTTATCCAAGTGCACTTGAAGGTCTAGGTAAGAAGGAATGTTGTTCCCTGATTTACCCAATTTATCTTTATCGAAGATGTACACGATTGTTCCTGCAGGGCCCATGTTCTTTTGGGCTCCAGCGTAGATCATGGTGAAGTCTGCTGCATTCACTTCGCGTGAAAAGATGTCAGAGCTCATGTCGCAGATGAGGTTACAATCAACCTTCGGGAATTCTTTGAACTGCGTTCCGAAGATCGTGTTGTTGGACGTGAAGTGCATGTATGACGAACCTTCAGCGGCCTTAATGTCTTTGGGGATATGGTTATAGTTTTCGTCTTTTGAAGAAGCCACCACCACTGGGTTTCCGAGGTGCTTTGCTTCTTTTACAGCCTTATTCGCCCAGGTTCCTGTATCTGCATAAGAGGCAGTACCTCCTTTTGGAAGGTAGTTATAGGCTGCGGTTAAGAAACCGAGGCTTGCTCCACCTTGTAAGAAAAGTACTTCATAGTTCTCAGGAAGTTTCATGAGTTCCTTTACCAACGCGCGGGCTTCATCCATTACAGCTACGAAGTCTTTGCTTCGGTGCGAAATTTCGATGAGGGAAAGACCTGATCCGTTGAAATCGATAAGGGCTCTAGAGGCCTCTTCCATCACGCTTTTTGGGAGGATACAAGGGCCAGCTGAGAAGTTGTGAATTTTCATATAGTACGATGTTGAAGTACGAAATCTATGTTGGTGTAAAATTCAGAAAAACAAAGGGATTGAGGGCAGTGATTGGTGTTTTTTTTTCTGGGCGGCTTGCGCACCTTCGGTGCTATTAGAATGTGACACTGCTTCGCTGAGTCAGGATTCCTCCTTGGCTCTTTCTTTCTCCCGCGCGGGCTTCATGCGGTCGGGCTTCGGTGAATACCTGAGGGGCGCACATCATTCCTCCCGCAACAAGGCCCAATGACACTACAAATAAAATGCAATCCAGTCAGTTGACGGTTACAAAGTTCTTCGGTACGACTACAAAGTTGTTGTTGGGGGTGTTGAATTTGTCTCGAACTTCGCTTTGGGGAAAGGGCTAAATCTTATTCCTATAGAGTAGCTACTAATCTTTTCAATTCCTTGTTAAACAGATTAACAGAGAAATAATAGAGCAATAGCTGCGCGGAAATGAAAAGGATACCCAGGAAGAATGTGATTAGCTATTCTGATTCAGAAGGTTGTGCCATTGGTGAGCAATATTCAAAATTGACGACTTTTGCTCTGAGTAGCTTTTTGTCTTCAAAGCATCGGGATATGGCGTAAGTTTTTTCTGTAAAATCATTTTTCTCGTTACGCCCCTCGTAATAATAGGGCTTAATCGATATGCAATTCGGATGCTCAAATATTGTCTTAAGCAATGTTCTATCAGATATCCCGCAGGAATGACCAAAAATGGTTACTTGAAATAAATTTGAATCTACAAATTCAAGCATTTGCCGATAATTAATTCCTTCTAGATATTTAAATGACTTCATGTGTTCAAAAGCATGATTGTCCCTTCTTTCTTCAAAGTTCTGATACTTTTTATCTATTTCATCACCAAATCCAAAAATAGGAGGACGCTTGTTGACTGAATTGACGTTCAATGCACCATGAATATAATTATTGTCAAATGTGATGTCAGGACGAAGACTTTTGAATTCAGTGAGGTACTTCTCAAGTGTATTGGTGTAATTGAAATTTAAGAAATGAACATTTGAAGGAGGTGAATTTTGTTCGATTGATTTTTGAATACAGTCTTTAATTTGAATTTTCTCAATGAATTGGTGAAACAAATCGTATTCAATTGGGGGTTTATTTCGACTCACCTCCTTTTCAAGGTATTTTATTAGATAATTTCTCAATACTGTAAAATGAGCGTTTGCTTTAATGATTTTGGTTACATCCTGAGGCTCATTTGGATTACTTATGAAATCAAAGAATTCTACTTCGATGTCTACCCATTTTTTTTTGGCGTTTGACCTTGTAATATTTAAGAAAAGTTCTGACTGAGAGTAAAGAGAAATAATTTTTCTTTTTTTCAAGAACTTAAGTTTATCTCCTGGAACACCAACTATGGCTTTTAACACATCGTCGACGGTGTAATTTGAATTTATCTTACAGATAATAAACTCATCAGAATATTCTTTGCTATTTGTTAGATTGCCAATCACAGTGTCCTCATAATCGTCTAAGAAATGACTGAAGCTTGTTTTCAAGCCATGAGCTAAATCAAACCCATTGCCAATGAGTATTAGTTTGTTGATTATTTGTGAATCTGAGACCATAAATTATTTAATCGAAAAAAAAATAGTTGCACAACTTCTTGAAGTCAGGTTTTGGAGTTTTCGTCATCCTTCAACCCATCCCAATATTCAGCATCAAGTCGCTTGATCTCAATAGTTTGCTCAACTTGCATACCAAGACCGAAATCATAGATGTATTCTCCGAGTTGATTCCCATCTATTAGCACAAGCGCAGTTGAACCGTTAAGGTTGTTGGCGTATTCAATTGCACCCTTGGAGTAACTCGACGTTGTGATAAAAACTCCTTTGTTTGATTGTGCAACAGCCAAAGCACCAACAAATTTTTGAATTTCATCTCTTTTAACTGAATTATCAGGATTGTATCTTTTTGCTTGAATATGAATTCTTCCAAGGCCTAGAACATCTTCTTTGATAATGCCATCTATCCCTCCGTCATTTGACCTTTGGGTAACTAGCCCAGAGTTTTTTATTTCTCCCCCATATCCCATTTTCTGTAAAAGATGTACCACTAGTTTTTCGAATGCAAAAGGACTTTTGGTTAGAATTGTGCTTATAATTTCAGAGTAGACGGAAGTGCGTATATCTTCAAAAGATTTGTACAGCTCTTCTTGAGGAGTGCGCTGCTGAGATGAAGATTCAATTATACTGGTGTTACTTTTATCTGAAACAGAGTCTTTTTTTAAAGAAGAATTTTTTTTCGCCGCAATTTGTTCGTCTATGTATGCGCTAATATCTTGGGGCGTTTGTAATAATTCTGTTCCTTTTGGACTCAGTTGATAAGTTGCTCGAGCTGGTTTCTCTAAAAGGTTGCTCATCCTTAGATAACTGAGAGCCCATGAGATCCGATCGTAAAAAATCAAACCATTGCCTGAAGGGTATTCAGTATTTACTTCTTCCTCTGTCAACTTGAAGTGTTCTGCTAAAGGGACGAGAAACTCCCTGAGTTTTAATTGACCACGAGATTGTAAAATTTGCATCGCAGGCACTCGTATTTCATCATGTTTTGGTATGGCCATAAGAAAATGTGGTGTCAGAATTAATTATCAAATGCAAGTTAATTTCAAATCAATCGGTTTTTACCGAGGTTAGTAAAGTGTTGATAACTCATGCATGCTAAATAGTGAATTAGTATGAACAGAGGTAAACTAAAAAAAGCCCCCTTTCGGAGGCTTCTTTCATAAACTACTTACTATGAAAAAGGTGAACCTGGATCAGGTTCTTCTGTTGGGGGTAAAGCCGGCAG
>Ga0208903_1001865_pt1 | contig 11051 bp, 12 predicted proteins | sample AntAceMetag02UKJ_FD_184769 | JGI IMG/M metagenome (GOLD analysis project Ga0208903, IMG submission 184769) | Saline lake microbial communities from Ace Lake, Antarctica - Antarctic Ace Lake Metagenome 02UKJ (SPAdes) (version 2) | ecosystem: Environmental > Aquatic > Non-marine Saline and...
GTTTATTAGGGAAACTACGATTACAGTCATACGGTATCGGACGAGTAAGTGATGAAATAATTTGTAACTTTTACATATCTCGCAATACAGAACAGTTAGAACAAGTCATTGAAAAAGAATACACAGTGCATACTGTTTGTTACACATCTACTAAAAATTGTTTAACATATCCTGGAGAATTTTATCTAGTTCCCTATAGAGTATTAGGCAGTGATCCGCTATTAGCGGCATATATTGCATGTTTTGATGGACACAAAGAAATATTTCTTTTAGGATATGACTATATTGACGACAAGTCAACTACATCAGAAATAACTGAATTAATGAACACGTACAAAGGTACAAAGTTTACAAGAGTTAGTGCAGGCGTTAAAAAAGACCAGTTTGATAACCAAACTCCTGAAGAATGGAAATGGTGTTCAAACTTCAATGAAATGAGTTATCTTGAGTGGATTAGTTACTGCGACGTGTAGAGGGACTGTTCTACTGTTTCAACTTTTTGTTTTACTTCTTCAATATTAATTGTAGACCACAGACCAGGATGTAACGGCTTTGGTATACTATTTTTATCAATCCACGCATACCCGTAATGCTCAGAATTTAAGGTAGGAACAAATTCATCATTAACAACACCAAAGAATGTATGATATATAAAACGATTATCTGCTGATGTAAATTGTTCTATAGGCATAATTTTTTCTGTAACAGGAAACTTACCGAGCTCTTCAGTGCATTCTCTTGTTATCGCATCTAATAGACTTTCTCCAGCCTCAACTTTTCCGCCAGGCAATCCCCATGTCCCAGGATGCTTGTGATCATTTCTTAATAGATAAAGATAACGTCCGGTAGATTTAGAGTAAAACCAAATACCAGTAGCGTTTAGAATACTAGGCTCCATTCGCCTCCTCTGTATAGTCCTTGATAACTTTTAACCCACAACGTACCAGTCCACTTGTATTGAATACTAGTAGTAGTGTTGGTTATAAAGTCAGTGATGTCTGAAGAATAATCAGGAGTACGTTCACTGGCGTTAAATGATATAGTCCAGGCTGTGCCGTTATATTCAATGATGTCGTTTGCTGATGCAACTAAACTGCCCCAAGCAGGTGCTGGAGTAGTATTAGTACTGTCCCCTATTGCTTCTGTTAATAGATAACGTTGTCCAGTTGCGGCCGCAACTAGTCCTTCTCCAGGTCCACTAATAGTTGGATCAATAACAGCAGTTAATGCATCTAATGTATTTTGTGGAATAGTATCACTATCAATAGTAACCAATAATAGTCGATCATCTGTTGGGTGTATTGCTACAGTTCCTACAATTTCAGTAGCAACATAATCTGATTCTAATCTAATTTGTGAGATACCAGTTCTTAATGCACCATAGTTATCAATAAATGCTGACCATAATACATTATCGTCTTGTGTAGTAGATGCGTCTAGTGTTCCTTCCGCTGGATCAACTCGCTCGCTTCTTAACAATTGTAGTTGATTACCTATTAATACAACCTGATAACCAAATGGTGTAATCTTTTGTCTAGTGCCTAATAGTAAATCATCATTGAGTAACGCTTCATTAGCGTCACCATTAGCATCAAATATACTAGAAACAATTTTATGTACAACTCCGAGTTTCTTAACTTTTGCTGGCGGACTAATCCATATTGGAAGTTCAAATGTTAATGTTGCAACATCAATATTATCATCAGTCCCTACAGGTATCGATCTTGAACTCCAGTTAACATCACCTAATTCAACAGTTGATAAACTAGTCCAATCGATATAGTTGTCTGTTGATTGTATTTCCATACTTGGATTAAACAATGCTAATAATTGTTCTAATAGCTGTAACTTCATTGTAGTGTTTGATGTCCATATATCTAATTGTATACTTAGGTTATATGGTACTGGCATTAGTCTCTCTACTGTAAATGCGTTACCTTGGGTCTTCTCAAATGATTGGGAATTTTCGTCCCAATTTCTTTGCTTAAATGATTTTTTATCAACAAAGTAAGGTTCTTGAACACGCTCACGAGCATATTTTAATTCAGTAACGTGAAAGGTCATCATCGGAACATTAGGCAGTTTATTTTTTGAATTTTCTGCAATAATAGTTGCGGCCTGCCTACTAGCATCTCCATACCTAATAGGTACTCTAGTTAATGTCGGTGCACCTGATGAGTCCCTACCATATTCAACTTGAAAGTTTGAAAACATTCGTGTGAATTGTAATAAGAAACGTCTTATTTGATCATCATAAAAGAAAGATTGTAATTGTGATGCCATTAGTTGTCCTTAGTAGGTTTTAACACATCACTTAGTGCCTGCCTACTTGGTATGTTGCCCCGTTCCTTAGTGCTAATAACATCAGCATTATTAAAGAATGAGCTTTGTTGAGATTTATTTAATGCACCCGGAGTTAACTCTGTTCTTACGTTGTCTTCTACTTTCACCCATCTTGCTCCATCATATCTAAATAGTCTGTTTGGAAAGAAATCTAATCTTAACGCATAGGCTCCTGTTGCAGGATTGCTAGGAAAACTAATTCCTGGAGTAACTGGTAAGCCGTTTGGCGGTACATCGTTCCCTGTATTATAACCAACTAAGTATCCATCAACTTTAGGAGTTACTCCTGGAATACTTACGCCATCAGCAGTAACAGTAGCTGGATTAGCTGGTTGTCCAGCTACAGTAGCAGTAACATAAAATGCAGTATTATCGTATCCGCTCTTAGGAACTTCAACCTCTGCTTGTTGTACAATAGCATCATTGATTGATAAATTTTTATCTTTAGTTGATAAAAAGTCTTCTAATGTACCTGCATCTGGATTATCTGGATCCATTGGTTTGTTAAGTATATCGTCAAACTCTTGACTTGCAGTTAACGGTGTTACTTTAACACGCCATAGATGAGGCATCCACGTTTGTGAGAATCCTTCACTGGCAAAACTAGCGTCTTGGATTACATAAAACTTAGGTAATGCTTTTGGCCCACTTGTATCTAGTGGGTGGTAATCTTTTAAATTTGGCACTTCGATAACATCGCCGTTCATGAGCTTACGCCCTAAGTTATCAACCATGTCGTTATAGTGGAATGTTATGAATAACGTATCACCGTTTAAAAATAAACCAAACTGACTTAGATCAAAGTCAATATCTTGTACATTATAAACTCCACGCATGGTGTAGATACTGTCGTCATAGTTCCGATCTCTATTTTCTAAAAATAGTAAATCTTCTATAAACAGTGGGTTTGACTCATCATATGTGGGTCTTGTTGCGTCGCCACCTTCGTGCCCTTCTCTAGTAGAGCTATCTCCTACTACCTTAGGCCCAAGGTATTTGTGTACAAAGATATCTAATCCACCCACAGTATACATCTCGTGGATAGTCTTGTCTAAAAACTTATAGTCATTAGTCTTTGTTGATTTGTAATTTGATAAGCGAGGCATTTAGTTTGTTCCTTGTATTACGCCACGCACATTCTTCTGTTTAGCTCGTGCCGCTTTCATTTTAGCGATAGTTTTAGGCGAATGTTTTCTACCAGGCTTAGTTCTTTTACTTATATGTTCAGGTGTTTGTTTACGTCCCCTTAATCCTAAATGAGGTTTTCCTTTACCCGCCCTAGACATATTTGCTTTAGCTTCAGCGGAACGTTTAGCACCTTTATGTGTAGCACGTATTTTCTCAATAGCTTCTTTAGTATGAGTTTTGCCGTACATAGGATTATTCTTACCTAACATAAAATCTCTTTTAATTTTACTTCCTTCTATCTTAATATTCTCAAATATTCTAGAGGAAATCTTGTATCTTTTCTGATAATCATTTTGTCTGTACAGCATACAGCTAAACGCATTCCATAGTTGATACTGTGTCTTTTTGTTATTAGTCATCTTAGATAACAGCCAATGACATATAAAATGCTCTCTCGCTGTTAACTTAACTAAGTTAGCAGTACTATCATCACCGCCTATACATTTAGGAAGTATGTGATGTGTTTCTGTATAGCCATTAAACGTTCTGCCGTTAGCAGTGTTTATAATGTTGTTATACCAATTTGTGTATTTAGATTTATTAACCATACAACTATTTATCGAACCTTTTGGTTGACCATAAAATAGGAAAGTATTATAATAGCTTGACTATTTAAATGAAAGGCAGTAAAGTTCACTAAATGTTACAAATAGACACATCACAAGATTGGCCCGGGATAGAGCAAGATTTACAAGAATCAACCAAAAATCTATCCTTAACAGTACGAAAAGACTTAGAAAAGATAAACAAAAACATCTGTAGTCTGATTTCTGAGTTAAGTAAGTCTGAAGTTGATTGCAGAAGAGCACACAAACCTACTAGGCAATTTATAGAAATAAGAGAGAACTGTAACACTATGATTAAAGAATATCAAAACATGATTATTATGGGAGCATTACTTTGACATTTAAAGCTATTAAACCGCAAATAGAAGATATGAAAGCAAAAGGACCCGAGCCGGAGTTTAAAGAACAGCCAGACCCAGAAAATAGACAATCAGCAATAATGTGGTCGTACAACTGGTATTCTTATATCTGTGACAAAAAACAAGCAAAGAAATGGCTAGTGCAATGGCTAACAACAAATAGTCATACAATACTCCTAAAATCATTTTCGTCTATAAAAGATAGTTGGATTCCTCAGACCGCGGCTTGGCTAGTTAGAATGCAAGAAGCCGGACTTGAACTAACTGCTAAAGAAACATCATATATCTTAGATGCTACAGAGCGTGCAATAACCAGTAACAACGAGAATAAAGAAGATAGTGTCAACGAAGAGAAGACTAAAACAAATAGACCTAACATACAAGAAATTATGATAGAGCGAGCACATGAAGCCGCTGGTGATATTGATGAGGTATGGGACACCTACGTTAGTGGTGATATAAAAGCAAGTGAAAAGCCAAAGATACAACAATTCTTAGCGGCCAAAAATGTTCTGGCTCAACATGTTACTATTATTAAAGACCAATGGATTAAGCACCAAAAAGAAATACAGGACGCTGTGATTGGCACAGATGCTGATTTAAGCGAAGGATATAGTTGCTATACCAAGACTCAACAAAAGAATATGATCAACTACTGTGCGGCGATTATAGCTGAACTAGACGCCTATCATCAGAGTAAGAAAGCCAAGGTGGGTGTTAGACGTAAAAAAGCAGTAAGTCCTGAGAAGCAAGTATCTAAATTAAAACTGTTAAGAAAGTTTGAAGAGTTTAAATTAGAAACAGTAGATCCCACCAGGATACTTACTGCTAGCGAGCTTTGGGTTTATAATACGAAAAATCGCAAACTACAATATTATGTAGCCGACGATTATGCTAACACTTTTACAGTTAAAGGTGCAAGTATATTAGGGTATGACACAAACAAGAGTTCTCAAAAAACTCTACGTAAACCAGCAGACACTCTCAAAGAATTACGAGGTGCAGGCAAACCAGACAGTCGCAAACTATTTGACACTCTCAAAACAACGTCAACAGCAGTTAATGGTCGGTTCAACGAAAACTTAATTATTATTAAAGCAACCTAACTATCATTCTCCGATAAATAGTTGTAACGGAGAAACCAATGGCAGACTTAACCACATTAAAACAAGAAGTATTTACATACGTTGCTAATCGCTTAGGTGAAGGCATAGTTGATCTTGAACTAGACCCAGCTCACTATGAAACATCGTACGAAAGATCGCTTAACACATACAGAACAAGAGCACAGAATGCGTATGAAGAAAGTTATTCATTACTCTCTCTGGTTAAAAACCAAAATACTTATGTACTACCAGCTGAAGTCCAATCAGTAAGACAAGTTTTTAGACGTACAATGGGAGATAGTACAGGAGGACAAGGAACAAGTTTTGATCCGTTCTCATCAGCAACATTAAACGTCTACTTGCTTAACTATACTAACGCCGGCGGATTGGCAACTTTTGAAATGTACACTCAATACGTTGAAATGGCAATGCGTATGTTCGGCGGTTATATGAATTATAACTTTGCTCCAGTAACTAAACAATTAACAATAATGCGTGATCCTAAAGCATCCGGTGAACAAGTTTTACTTTGGACATACAATCTTAAGCCAGAAACTATATTATTACAAGACATTGCTATTAAACAATGGATTAGAGACTTTACGTATGCTGGAGCCAAAATGATCATTGGTGAAGCAAGAGAGAAATTTGCTACTATTGCAGGCCCACAAGGCGGTACTCCATTAAATGGATCCTCGCTAAAAGCAGAAGCACAAGCAGAGATGGACAGACTGATACAAGATCTAAGTACATTTGTTGATCATAGTGAACCACTAAGTTGGGTTATCGGTTAATGAAAATTAACGAAATTATAACTGACGGCATGGTATTTGCTAGAGTAGGTGCTGGCGGAACTGGAAAGGCAAAAGTTAAAATGAAATGGCGTTGCGACACAGGTAGTCGTGCAGGTCGAATAGTTGGATCACCACAGCAATGCGGTGCGGCAATTGATACTAAAAGACGTGCGGCCATGAAAACAACACGGGCCAGAACTAAAGTTATACAAGCAAGAAGATCAAAAAGAACTAAAAAATTTAACGTAGCAAGTAAAATCATGCACGCCTTAAATAAATTTAGGAGACGTGGTGGCCCTAAAAAATCTACTAATAAGAAAACAACTATCAAACCGTTTTCTAAAACTAAATTTCTAAAGAAAATCAAAGCTAAAAAACCTAAATAGGTTTAGGAACAACGACCTTGCGACCACTCTTCTTTGAGAAAAGAATCTAACTCGTTAGGATATACTAACTTATTGATGTTGTCCTTAGTGACCCAACGTCTACTTATTCCTTTATTCCAAGCAGTTTTTCCCTTATTTGCTTTTGAAATAGCATCTTTGACAGACTGCGGTCTTGCTATTCCTTTGTTCCATGTCGGTTTGCCTTTTTTAGCCAATGATATTTTTTCTTTCCATTCATCAGTAAAATCATCTTTTGTTCTACCTGTTTTTCTGCCATAAAGATGATGAGCCTTTCCTCTAACACTTTTTTGAAGTTTGATATATTCAGTTCTTAATGTTTCATACAATCTGTTTTTGGACCGTTTACGATGTTGATGTTTATTACAAAGATTTGTCATCCCCCAAGCGGCATAAATCATTTTCTTTCTTTCTTTACCAGTATACATTTTTGTTAACAGTAAATGACAAACATAGTGTTCTCTTGGAGTCAATTTTACCAAATTTTCTTCTGTATCTTCACCGCCGATAGATTTGGGTATAATATGATGTTTTTCAAAAACACCATCTGGTAAATTAGATCTTGACTTTGCCTTGTGAACAATGTTATAATAAGTTTTATTGTAATTCATAGTAACTTTACTTATGCCAGATTTAATGATTGATATTGAAACACTAGCAACCGGACCTGACGCAATGGTTATGACTATCGCGGCTCAGGTATTCGACCCTTTATCTACAGGCTGGCCAGAACGACACTTCTATGCTCGTGTAAGTCCTGATAGCCAACCAGATCGCCATGTAGACGATGCTACCATTGAATGGTGGGCAAAGCAAGGACCAGAAGCACAACGAGAAGTGTTTGAAGAAGTTGGTCGTAGAGAACTACACGATTGTCTAGATGAATTAGGCAAACTGATATGGCAAAGTGACAAAATATGGGCAAACGGTATCTGCTTTGACATGAACATATTAGAACATTGTTATAAACAGTCCGGTGTTACATTACCCTGGAAATTTTATAAAGTCAGAGATGCCCGGACTGTTTATAGTCTTTGGCCAGACTTACCACAGGAAAAATCAGCAAGCCATCACGCACTAGACGACTGCCAACGACAAATAAAGATGTTGCAGGACTGTATCAAACACTTAGGAATACATAAACTTAAATGATTATAGCTATTAGCGGACTTATTGGTAGTGGTAAAGACACCGCGGCAGATTATCTAGTTAATTTACATGAGTTTAGAAGGGAGAGCTTTGCTGGCAATCTTAAAGATAGTATGTGTGCTATATTTGGATGGGACCGTGAAATGCTTGAAGGTCGTAGTAAATCAAGTAGAGAATGGAGAGAGCAAGTAGATCTGTGGTGGTCTGAACGTTTAGGAATTCCTCATTTAACCCCTCGATGGATATTACAACACGTAGGCACAGATATTATTAGAGGACAGTTTCACGATGATATGTGGTTAGCAAGTTTAGAGAATAAACTTAGAAAAACAGATGATGATATTGTTATTAGCGATGTTCGTTTTAAAAACGAAGTTGCTATGCTTAGAAAACTAGGTGCTATTTGCATAGAAGTCACCAGAGGCGACCGACCTGATTGGTATAATACAGCATTAGACGGAAATGTAAGTATGCTTGAGAAACTTAAAGTACACCGTTCAGAGTACGATTGGATCGGTACTGATTTTGATCATGTTTTAGATAATAATGGGACACTTGATAACTTGTATACCCAAGTTGAACTATTGATTCCGGCTCTTTAATCTGGAGTTAAATCTCCTGACTTCCATCCGCCACCCTGTGTTTGTATAAGAGCACTGCAATTTAAACAAACAGATCGTAAGTTTAACAACTCAGCATTATTTAGATTAGCATCCATATGATGTACTCTAATTTGACTGCCATGTTTACTCTGATACCCACAAACATCACATATTCTCTTCTTAGTGTATCCACTTAGTAACCAGCGAGGAGTAGGAACTTTTTTCTTTCGTCCTCTGTTGATACAAGCCAAGCAACGACTACGAAAATAGGTCTTTCCTAGGCGTTTATAGTTGATTGCACATGGGGTATAGCTACATGCACTGCAAATGGGTCTGTTCATATATGTATTTATAGATATTAGACCTTTATAAAGGCGTCTGTAAACCACTGAATAATCAATATTGTAATAAATATTCGTAACGCAAGAAAGAGTGACGTTAAGTTACTATTAATAAAGAGGATAATAAAATGGCATTAGTTTCCCCCGGAGTAGAGGTTAGCATAGTTGATCAAAGTCAATATCTACCTGCACCAACAAATTCAGTTCCGTATATCTTAATTGCAACAGCACAAGATAAAACAAGTGGAACAGCAACAACGACAGCAACAGGGTCGACATTAGCAAACGCTAATAAAATTAATTTAATTACTAGCCAAAGAGAACTAGTATCAACATATGGTAACCCAACTTTTTATAATACATCAGCTGGTACACCAATTAACGCTTACGAACTAAATGAATATGGTTTATTAGCGGCTTACTCAGTTTTAGGAATTAGTAATAGAGCATATGTGCAACGTGTTAACGTTGACACAGCACAACTAACAGCTACATTGTCTAGACCATTAGGTGCTAGCAATAATAATTCGTATTGGTTAGATACAGCAGAAGCAACATGGGGAATACATGAATGGTCTGCAACAACTGGAACATTTACTAATAAAGTTCCAACAGTTATTACAGCAACAACTGATTTAACAGATGGAATTCCATCTACATCAATTGGCGCAATTGGAGGCTATGCAATTGTAGCAACTAACGCCGCTAATCCACTGTATTACAAAAATAGATCAAATGCTTGGGTATTAGTTGGGTCAGATGATTGGCACAACAGTAATCCAACTATTCAAGGGGCAGTAACAAGTCCAGCATTAACAATTGGACATACTATTGTTCTTGGTGAATCAACAGTTACTATAGGCGGAACAACAGTTACAGATTTAGCAAATGCAATTAATAGTGCATCTATTGCAGGTGTAACAGCCGCAGTAGTAAGTAACAAAATTGAAATTTATGCAGATAGTGCTGTGTCAGTAGATGGCTCTTCATTAGAAGGTGCTGTAAATTTAGTTAATGGTTCAGGAACCATTCTAACAGATGCTGGTTTAACAGCAGGCAATTATTACTATCCAAGATTACAACAATCACAACATTATTCAAACCCACGTTGGGCATCAACTGATACTGCTTCTAGACCTACAGGGTCTGTCTGGATTAAAACAACAGCAGTAAACAATGGTGCTGATATAACAGTTAAAAATTATAGTTCAACTACAGAGTTATGGACAACTATAAGTGCACCGATATATGAAAATGATCAGACTGCACTTAAAAATATTGATCCAACAGGTGGAGGATCAAATGTTGCGTCTAATACACTGTATGTTCAATACGATTCAACAGAATTAGATAATGCAACATATAAAATATTTAGAAGATATGCAACAGGCGCAACAACAGTAACATCAGCTAATACTTCTCCTACAGTTGTAACTTCAGAAACATTTACAATTCAGGCAAGTGCTAAGAACTTAACTACATTAACTTCAGCAGTTACAGCAACACTAGGTGGTACAACAGCCGCTGACTTTGTAGCGGCATTTAATGCGGCAAATGTAGCAAACACCCTAGCTTCTCTTGTTGATGGTGCTGTTAGAATTAAACATTCACTAGGTGGTGTTATTATTCTTAAAGACACATCAGGAACTCCAGTAGCAGATGTAGGTATTGCATCATCACTAGATAATGTCAGAGCAGGTAACAGCAGTGATGTTGTTCTTTCTAACTATGTTCCACTAACATATACAGCTTTAACAACTGCTCCTACACAGGATCCAGCAGAAGGTACATACTGGTATCATTCAGCAACTGATCAAGTTGATGTTATGATCCAGGACAACGGTGTATGGAAAGGATATCAAGGTGTAACTAACGATGCTAGAGGATATGATTTATCACAATGTTCTCCAGCTGGTCCAATTGTAGCGGCAACTGCTCCTACAACACAAAGTGATGAGTCAGCACTAGTATATGGTGACTTATGGATTTCAACAGCAGACTTAGATAACTATCCGTTAGTATATAGATGGCAAGCAGTTAGTGGTGTTGATCAATGGGTAGCTATTAGCTCAGCTGATCAAACAACATTAAATGGTATATTATATGCAGATGCACGTTGGGGGACAGCAGGAACAGTAGATCCAGTAACTGATACTATTCCAACTATTTTGTCACTATTAACTAGTGATTACACTGACT
>Ga0208903_1001872_pt1 | contig 11004 bp, 9 predicted proteins | sample AntAceMetag02UKJ_FD_184769 | JGI IMG/M metagenome (GOLD analysis project Ga0208903, IMG submission 184769) | Saline lake microbial communities from Ace Lake, Antarctica - Antarctic Ace Lake Metagenome 02UKJ (SPAdes) (version 2) | ecosystem: Environmental > Aquatic > Non-marine Saline and Alkaline...
TGGTATATAGGGTATAGTATCTTTATAATTGATTGTATCTAAGTAGTCGGTCATAATATAATTTATGTAAATATATGTAAATTATATTCTACTTCAATTATTTACTAAATTCTGAATTGTTTTGATTATACGTAATTGTATTTACACTCATTTTTGCTAACAATATAATTATATATATATTGTTATTGTAAATCTATTTAAACAAACGTTGTGTATACTTTATATACATGACGACTAGTCTTACATTACAAACAGAAAGAGAAATTCGTTATGAACAAAGATGTCAGAAGAAGAGAATTGAACAACAAAATATGGATAGGGCCAAGAGATTTGATAATAGATGTGGATTGAGTAATGAAACGTCATGGGAAGTTAGTAATGCTATTTCACTACTCGCGCAAAAAAAGAGGAATGTTCCTCTAATAACTAGTAGTACACGCAGTTCATATAATTATTTATGTGTTTAGATTTATCTTTTATCATTATCTTTTCCCGATTTCCCGGTATGATTTTTTTTAGAACGTTCTTCTTGTAAATTTTTCAGATGATTTTCTTGGCAATGTTCCTGAATACGGACATGCTTGGTACTGTGATTTCCATACAATTCGCGTGTACGACGTTCCTTGTCCTTCCCAGTTTTGCGTGGTTTGAATTTAAAATCCATTTCTTTCTAAACTAAATATGTAACAAAATTTTCAAATAATCATACTTCAATTTTTTATTCGTTAATAAAAAAATTGAAGTTAGGATACTTATAACTCCAGATGACATCAACTTATACTCGACCCAGTATTTCAAATATGTCCGTCTTCTCCGTTTGTATTCCACGTATCTTTAATAACATTCCTAATAAAAAAATAATTAGCACGTTTGAGAACTTAAAACTAGGCAAGGTAAAAAATATGGATATTGTTTGGAAGACGGGAAGAGATGGTAGTTCATTTAAGATGGCGTTTATCCATTTTAGTGAATGGAATATGAATAGTTCTGCTGCTATGACTTTTAGAGAGAATGTCGAAAATCCAAATATGGAAGCCAAGTTGGTATATGACGACCCGTGGCATTGGATTGTTCTTCCTAACAAATCACAAGTTGTCACCAATTCCTATGTCAATGAACCGTTGAAGAGAAATAATATGGTTTTTGGCATAAATACATGGAACGAACGCATTAGTAACTTGGAAGACGAAATGACTTGTATTTATGAGGAACTCTATAAGAGAGAATACATTCCCGTAAAGTATCGAACTATGTGCGATTGGGATAATGATATCGAAACCGGAAATATCTCTACAATGAATGCTGTTGGTGCTGGTGCTGGTGCTGCGTCTCAACATATTAATATGACGCCACAATGTATGTCTCCTCTAACTCTGGCTGACTTAGAAAATGACGATGACACTGAATTACATACACCTCCATCAAGTAGAGCAATTGATGTTCCAGACTATGACGATGATTCTTATTACGCTTCTAATTGTTCGCAAGTAGAAATACAAGTACATGATTGTGATTATCATTCAGACGATAATGATGAAACATATTATGAAACTGAACTTATAAATAAGGTAGATACATTTAATAACTTAATTACTAGAAGTGAGAAACATTGGATTACTGTAAACTGCTGTGGAAATGCTTAAAAATGTGGACCAACACAAAAAAACGAAATAAATAACGGGACGTGTAAACTTGTATTTTTTTACGGCATCTAAATACTATATAGTTCTGTTATTTCCAACGACATTGAAACATTATTATTGTTCAAATCTACGACGTTTCCATATTTGTCTAATATCTTGATTCGAAATTTATTTAAATTAACCGGTCCAAGATAATCCCGTTGTTTAAATATTTTATCACTTGCTGTATGTAACAGAATCGAATTAAAAGATTCGGTAATTGAAACACGTCCTAATATATTGTCTCCAAGAGAATTACTACCCGTTGTCGCAATAATAGATTCAGTAATAAAATTTCTATTAAAATCGTCAATGGAAATAAATATATAATGCATATGACTATTTCCATACGACGATTCACTTTGTAATACTGCTTCATATGTTATTATATTATTACCATTATAAACATAATCAACATACGTGTCGCTTCGATGAACTTCATAATGTCTTTTTGTAAAGCCTAAAAAAGTACCCAATGAATATTGTCTGTGTTTTGATTCATTACTAGTATAATATTTTATTGTATTATCTTTCTCTACACCACAACTGTTTATAATAGTGTCTCCAAAATCTATAACGTAATAAAAATCAGGCGAATAATATGGCTCTGTAACATCATATATATTCTCTCCTCCATCTATATTTTCGCGTGTTCGTATCATTGTTTTTGTAGTAATCGGATTTATCTGGCATATTAAATATTGTAATCCATTTCCCTTATTATACATATAATTTGTTAGTGCTACAGCAAAATCAGATGCCATATAATTACCCGACGGTAGTACTATCGTATGAACTGTGTCTGGGAGTCCTACAATGTTATACGTTTTTATTATAAACGTGTTTGATTTATTTAATTCAGATATAGAGTGCCACATAACGGGTAGTTCTAGTGATACTAATTTTATAGATACTACCTTGTGTTCAGTAGTTGGAAGAGACCATATAAAATTACTTGACATAGATGTACTATAATCCTCTCGAAATTCGCTATCTATAGAAATTATTTTAGTAATCATTCTTCGTTCTATTGGATTAATTACCCCAGTTGGGTATTTATATTCATGCACATTTAATACAGGTATTATTTTTTCAGTCGTTACACTATTATTACCACCTTGTAATTGGTTTTGACTTTGAATAATATCATAATTGGTCGGTTTAAATTGTACTGCTTGACGAATTGTAATATAACTTAATAACTTATCATTTACACTATTTAAAAATCCAATTAATGTATTGATGGTATCTTGGTCGTCGTATTTATACTTGCTATTATTTATCATTCTTGTTATATGGCTGGTTAATTCCGATGACGTTATGGTATTTATGTCCCCTGTATATTTGATTATTTTAAACAACTCATCTTCGCTATAATTTTCTACATCTAGCTCGTACGTGTTTTTAATCATATATAATTATATTATAAATTTATAAATAATCCCATCTTTTATACGCGACGTTTACACATTTGAATATTATTGTCTCGTTATACTATAAATAATTTTAGATGGTTAATATGTTTAAGTCTAAACCTAACAATAAAGGTAGGAGAACTTTTTTTGATAATGACGATAGTGATACATGTTATATTAAACATAGTTCTACGTCACGTACTGCTGTAATTAGTAAGGAGTTGTTTGATTTTAATCAGAAAATTAAATATATTTCACTTACATTGAATCGGATTGTATATTTCGATTATAATATAGATTGTAATACACTTAAACGTGAATATAATATCATAATATTTGAATTAAATAAACTAAAACTATCCTCTAGTCCGAACTATCAAGTTATACTTAATAATATTATTACAACATTTGAGTCTTTACTACAAATATACAAAAAATATATTGAAGATGTACATGCTGATAATATAATTTTACCTGACCTAACGTATGATAATATAACTGAATTGGAATTATTTGTTGCTTCATTGCGTGAAGTATCTATTCCATTAATATACAATGATAAATGTCACCAAGATTTAGAATTAGTTTTATTCAAATTATATTCGTGTGTAGGTAAAGATTTGGAACATTTGTTGAAATTATATTCATCTGGTAATTTTGCTCAGTTACATGAAGAATTAACATATGAGGTTTACAGTAAATTATCAGTAGCTTTGTTTAACGAATCATACGAAGACTCTTTTGGATATACAAAGGTTTGGGAAGTTATAAATAGTTGTTTGGATGGGTTGTATAAAACCACGCTTTTAGAAAAATCACAGCGAGATGAAATTTACATGTTGAAAGCAAAAATCAAATTGTTAGAAACACAATGTAATGGTGGTGGCTCAGGAGTTTTGCTAGAAGGTACTGCTACAATGACAGTGTTTGCTCAGATTCGTCCAGAAGTTAAAATATATATTTCCAAATATGGATTTCCAACGGGTGGTGTATTTGATGCTCAGAAATTGGCTGAAATAATAAAATCTTTGGAAGAAGGACCGACTTCATGTGGAGACAATATGGCTCCTGCTCCTGCTCCTGCTCCTGCTCCTGCTCCTGCTCCTGCTCCTGCTCCTGCTCCTGCTCCTGCGCCTGCGCCTGCTCCTGCTCCTGCTCCTGCTCCTGCGCCTGCGCCTGCTCCTGCTCCTGCTCCTGCTCCTGCTCCTAATATATTTGAATTAGATTTATTGAATGGTAAACCGATTATTACTACACGTTCTTTTCTAACAGGTGATGGTCGTGTCCCTGAAAAAATTCTCGGGAAAACAGAACGCGGAAGCATTGTCGAACTAGATGTAGCAAATAATGGTACATGGGTAAAGAGTATTACAGTAAGAGATGGTAATACGAATGGAATCGATTTCACTGTAAATGATACTATTGTAATCACAAATATTCATCAACCTCTGGAGACTATCGAATTATCCGGTTCAATCCTAACTAACAATCCTGGATTTGTAAATGCGTTAAATAAAGGTGAGGAGTATATATTGATTGACACTGTTGGCAGTACTAGTCTGATAGAATCTTCCAACGCTTTGACGAATGCTTTGACAGGTGGAATTTATTTCGATGACGCTATTACGAATGATATACAATTTATGTCTGGGTTAGATTTACACAATAGTCAAGGTATTACGATTGGCGTAACGTGTACAAAAGTAATAAATACTGACTCATTAGGTTTAATTAATCCGATATTAAAACTTATCGTTGAAATAGATAGAACAAAGGTTCAAGTTGTATTCAAAGAAGGAGATGTGCTTATTATTAAAAGTAATTACCAAACCATATCTACGGTGTTAACCGTCGCAGATGTTATTTTATTAAATGGGTAATAATGTTACTAACAAAATGAATCGATGCTTTGAATATGTTTTCAACGATAGTATAACTGAAATAATTAAATCTTTAGGATGAATTCTGTATTGAAATGAGTCAATGACAATATACTACAAAATAATGTAACGCGTAATAAGGACAATTTAAGGACAATTTAAGGACAATTTAAGGACAATTTAAGGACAATTTAAGGACAATTTAAGGACAATTTAAGGACAATTTAAGGACAATTTAAGGACAATTTAAGGACAATTTAATATTTGAATATTTTTTCTTGGGAAAATTTTATAATATTTTTTTATATTATAATGCCGACAACTATTGTTCCGATAGGTGGTGAACCTACTTTTTACTTGAACGATTTGGCTGAAACAGCCCAGGTTGGTGTATCTGGTGAGAGACCAGTTTCTGAGATGGACGAGAGACCCGATGTTACTTATAGCGTAGATGGTGTAGTTAACACCCTTAATGCCAGTGATGTTCAAAAGTGGTTTCAATTTATTGGAGGTAAGGCCTCTACTGATGAGACATACCCCAATGGTGGTTATGCCGGTGATGTGATGTTTGGTGTTAAAAGTAATACTGATTGTGCGTTTAGTGATATTCCATTTGAATCTCCAAATAATACAACACTTAGATTCCATCAATATAATTTACAAAATGATTATTTAGGCACATTAGCAGAGACAGTGTTTGGTTACGCAGAAGGTGCGAATTTATTTTCCAATGTTCCTCAATTGAAAGATAGTTATAACGGAGCTTTGGTAGAAGTCATTGCCAAAACAAACGCTTTGATGAATGATATTTCACACACCCTAGTCAATGGTGTGGATGTTACAAAGAAATTAGCCAACACTATTCTCAAGAAGTATCCCGAGAGATTTGAATTGAAATTTGGCGCAAAAATTTACATCGACGCCGTTGATAATGTGCCAAATGGACACTTAGGTTATGATTCTACAAAAACACCTGGAGTAAACCAAACCACTGAAGATTGGGTTGTTCACATCGTTAACGCGCATCCCACCACACCAGGACCACAAATTTATAACTATGATAAGGCTGAAGTAAAAGTTACTTTGTCTGACCAAAACACAATCGTAGATATGGTGTTAACAAAGGAGGGTAATGGGTACAAATTTGGAGATAGATTGATTTTATGTAAGGCAGGTGATTTTTATACCGAGAGCAACCGCTTTGTTGAATTGCCTAGTATATTGGATGTTCAAGCAAATACCCTTAACCAAGTCGGAAATAATGAAGATGTGTTGTTCTCAACTACTGACCCAAAAGGTGCTGATTTGTCTGGAAATGTTCAAAACTTCAACCGTGAAGGTCGTAATGCTTATATCACGAACCGTTTGTTTTTACCAGGTGTTACCTCCGACGCCACTGTAGTTTGTATGGACTATGTCGCTGACGCAAACGGCATTGTTACTGGAACTGGGTCTACGGTAGATGTTTCTTGTACTCCAACTGGTTCATATACTGATAATTCCAGTGCTGCTGTATTTGAAGAAATGACTGTAACTAACCGTGGTGGTGATTTACGATATAACGCATACGCCACAGGTGATACATTGACTGTATCTAAACAGAATGCCACTATTACACATACATTAACTGCTACTGATGCTATCAGATTAAATCTTGGTGTTCTTACGATTGCCGGCAAAGTAATTGATTCGTCTGCTGTATTTAATAATGATTCCAGCGGTATTGTAATTGGTTATAATGTATCCGATAACACAACTATACGCGGAACTGGTGCTGTAGTAGACGTCAATACCGATAATCTAGGCACTGACATTTGTTATAATGGTGTTAATGGTATTCCTCATATTATAGTTAATACTACTGGTTCTGGCTACACAATGAATGATAGAATTCAAATTACAAATAAGGCGAATCCTACCCAAACAATCGATTTATCGTTGACCAGGATGGACGCAAACTTTTTAAATGGTCTGACAATATTGAATATCATTGACTTATCTGCCACTATAACTACTCGTTCTATGTTTTCAACGGATGGAAGAGTGCCAGAAACCATTCTTTGTAGAGTGACTACTGCTGCGGGTGCTATAGGTGCTATCGCAGAAGTCCATGTCGGTAATAATGGTACATGGGTTAAGAAAATAACAATCAGAGATGGTAGTTACAATAGTCCAGTAGAGTATGCCCTTACTGATAACATTGTTCTTACCAATATGAATGGTAACGTTTCCGAAGTAATTGAGTTATCGAGTAACGTATTCGATGCCAGTTTTATTCAGGCTTTAAATGCGGGAGAAGAATATATATTAACTGATACAGATGGTAGTGGTAGTCTAGTAGATAGCTCAAATGCTTTGACACATAGTTTGACAGCTGGTATAGTATTTGATAACGGAGAAACAAACAATGTTGTTAGTTATCAAGATGCTTCTGGCACCCCCATCGTTTTTGGATCAGGAGGTAGCGGCGCCACCGTATATGTTACTACTACAGGAAAACACTTTGAACCGCCTGTTTTTGAAATAAATGTTTTAAGCCCAGGTTCTGGTTATGTAGAGGGTGATATGATTCGTATAACACGTAATTATCAAACCGTAATCAAGGAACTCACTAGTGAGGATGCTACCTTATTAAATGGTGAACCAAAGGAGATTAGAGGTATCAACGATGTGCGTACTATTACTTCTGCTCCAATTTTCACAGATGGTGCCTTTGGGTATGCTACAAGCGCAAATAGCACTGGTCTAGGTGCTTTGATACGTGTTGACAGTCATATCAATGATACAAGCTTAGTAAGATTAACAGTTATAATTCCCGACTCTGGGGCAGGTTTCGTGTCAGGTGATACGGTAATAATACAAAACATCCAAGACCCTACGCAACACATAACATTTCTGCTAGCCGCAGTAACACCCACACAAGATGAGCTTGAACTAAATAATACGGATAGTAAAGTATTAGATATCCTAATTACTGATATTCCATACTTGTTCAATGGTGGTGTAACTAAAAGTGTTCGTGCTGTAAAGAATGGTATTGATAACAAGTACAGTGAGGCTATCGTAGATATCACATGTGATGGAAGTCCAGATGGAAATCCAGATGTTGGCGCAAAGATTGAATATATCACAGTTGCTAGTCCTGCCAAACCAGGAACTGTAGGAAGTCAAGATGAGTTGTACTATGAGGTTGGAGATAGTGTTACATTTACAGTCAATGAAAAAGGTGACAGCATCAATCGTAGCGTTGCCATTAATCAATATGTAAATGGTGTAGCTACTACTATTGGTAGCACCTTCAGCATTAAATATGTCATCACAATTGACGCATTAACAAAAGAACAAGCTGATGTTCTAAATGGAAAATTGGTCGGTGTAAATGTTCCCTTGTTACCTGGTGATGTATTAGCTATTAAATCTACTATTGAGTCTCCTTCAGGAGTTATAGATCAACCTCAATTCGTACAATCTTTCATAACAAAGTATTCTCTACGTTAAATAGATTGGATGGTTTGTTACATAATAAAGAAATTGTGATAATAATTAAGTAAACAAAGTTAAACGTCAAAATAAATAAATGATAAATAATATTAATTTATCATTTATCATTTATCGCATACCACAATCTATATTCTGGTTCAATAAAAAAATATCGTGTTATAATAATGGGTGGAGGACTATTACCTGTAGCAATAAAAAACGACAGGCTTTATTTTTTATTTGGCAAAGAAAATGAATTAGATGATACACCAGGTTGGGCTGATTTTGGTGGCGGTCATGAGGAGGGTGAAACGCATTTTGATACAGCCCTGAGAGAAGGTTCAGAGGAAATAAATGGCTTCTTGGGTTCTGCGGAACAATTAAGGAAACGTGTTAAAAAGAATAAAATCGCTACTATAAAATTCAAAGAATATTCCACGTATATCTTTAAAATGGAATATGATGAAAGGCTACCGACTTATTATAAAAATAATTATGAATTTTTCTCCCGCTATTTGCCTCATGTAAAACATAAACTGGATAATGGATTGTTAGAAAAGTCAAATATAAGGTGGTTTTCGTATGAAGAATTAAAAAAGGAGAAGAAGAATTTCCGTAACTTTTACCAGAACATTGTAGATATGATTATTAAGCAAGAAAAAGAGATTACTTCGAAAGTATTGAACAAGGAAAAAACTAGGAAGCACAGAGAGAAAAGAAATAAAACGCGCAAAAAGAAATAAAACTAAAATGAGGTAAACAGCTGAATAAATAATTTACACCCTTGAAGATTTAAAACGGAACAAATCCATCTAAACAAATATAATAAAAATCATATAAATATTTTTTATTATATATAGTATCATAATGGATAAAGATGAAAAAATAAAAGAATTAGAAGAAAAAAATGCTAATTTAGAATCTGAACTACAAACAACCAAAGACCATCTCAAAAAATATACAGCACCATCAAGTAGAAAAGTTTATTATGAACGAAATAAGGAAAAGGAACTAAGAAAAAGGAATTAATAAAATGAACTAAGAAAAAGGAACTAAGAAAAAGGAATTAATAAAATGAACTAAGAAAAAGGAACTAAGAAAAAGGAAGTAATAAAATGAACTAAGAAAAAGGAACTAAGAAAAAGGAATTAATAAAATGAACTAAGAAAAAGGAACTAAGAAAAAGGCACTAATAAAAGAATAGGTTTTGTCGACTAAAAAATAATAGCAAATAAATATAATGGATAAATACTTTGAAGATACATATAGAAGAAATTGTAGGAAAGAATTGGCAAATTACTTTTATCAAAAGATAAACGAGATAACATCGGGAACAGAAACTCACAATCATATTTGGGCATTTGTAATAAAATCGCTACATTTTACAGTCGCCTATTCGGCCTATTTCATATATTTGTTTGCGCCATTGTGGCTAGGTCTTATTACGCTGGTAGGGTCTCTCTCTGTTTGGGGCTTATTCATCTATTTAAAAGGGTGTTTTGTTTCCAATGTGGAATATAAATTGAATAGCGAGAATTTTATAAATGTGATAGACCCCTATTTAGTAATGTTTGGGTATCCGATTAATGAAGATACCCGATATAGTGGAACATTACAACTAGTGGTATTATATTTTAGTATCGCATTCGCCATATTATATTTTCGATTACACCCTTGAAGATTTAAAACGCCGTTTTTAAAATATTATGCGACTACGATGATTACTTCCATTACAAATAACATCAAAATACACTTTTTTGATTATGTAAATAGGTTCATCAACTCTTATTTCAATTCTATTTACAAGGAGGAAATCACCAATAAAGTATTCAAAAAACAACTCTTCAAAGAACTTCGTATAGTGAAAAATGATATTTTGAATAATACGTTGTTATGCGATGAAAAATACCATACATGGATAACGGAAAACCGGTTCAAAATAGTTCCAGAGGAGTATGATACAAGTTATTACTATGATGTGTGTTGTAGTCCATACAAATATCTAAAACATATGATTTTTATGTGTTTAGAACTGGAAACATTAGAAGCAAAAGCGTTTCAGTTTTTTCCAATCCAAACCAACGCTATTCCACGACATATTCAAATAGATACAAAGGCGATGGTGGAATTATTTGTGGATACGAAGCGTGATGAGAAACTAATGAAAATATGTAAGTTTCCTGAAAAAGATGGTAAGGTAATGAATGCGACTTCTGGAAATCTAAATAATTGTTTAGAGGACAACAAGGAGTTTATCTGGGATGCTTTATGGGATGTGAAACAAACACGAAAAAGATATCAGTTTGATTATACAATTATTACTGATGGATATGCTACTTCATTACGCTTTCTTCATAAAGATTATGTGGAGGAAGAACGAACGAAAAAAGAAAAGAAGAAGCAAGGAAAAAGAGCATTACAAGGTCTTACCGCAGAAGAAAAAGAACAACGAAAAGAAGATAAGAAAACGCAACAAACAGAACTTTCAAAATTATTACGAAAACAACGCAAGGAAAATCCACCGAATAAAAAAGAAACTACTGAAGA
>Ga0208903_1001873_pt1 | contig 11002 bp, 5 predicted proteins | sample AntAceMetag02UKJ_FD_184769 | JGI IMG/M metagenome (GOLD analysis project Ga0208903, IMG submission 184769) | Saline lake microbial communities from Ace Lake, Antarctica - Antarctic Ace Lake Metagenome 02UKJ (SPAdes) (version 2) | ecosystem: Environmental > Aquatic > Non-marine Saline and Alkaline...
CGATTTGAATTGCGCAATGGAAATGCTAGAAAAAAGTTCAAAATATATATTGAACAAAACCATTGGAAGGAGGTACGGAAAGTAGACAGACAAAAGCTCGGCATCTTGCGTATTCTCAGTAAAAAATAGAGAGAACTCCATTCGGAAAAAATAGCCCAAGAAGCTAAAGGGAACGATCAGTAAAATGGGAAGTAGTAAGGCAAAGAAGCCTAAGTTTGATTGTTGTTCTTCTTTGACTCGATGGAAAAATCGGACAAGAATTTGAGGAGCGCCCAATGCTGAAAAAGTACTTATTACTAAGGTATAGCTGAGCATGGTTTGAATGAGACCATAATATTCCATGGCATCTTCGAATGCATATGGAAATAGAAAAAGGGTGTTAATCGCGCCTAGAACCAGCCCGAAATAGGTATAAACAGAATTCCAAATACTTTGCTTAATTACAATTCCCATGCTATCTCCAACTGGAAAGATTAAGAGCAGGAAACAACTTCAAGAGTTCGTCGGCTTCGCTTTTGTAGAAAATTTTTAATTCAGCCCGAATATCCAACTCTTCCTTGCTGATACTTGGCATTTTTCCACTATTCAACTTTCTATATAGCGGACCCAATCTTGAGATCAAGGATTCAGGAAAATAAGGCAATAAGCCAACTAGTTTCTTATGTAAACCAGCATTCTTAGTTGCAAAAGTTTCATTGTGTTTGGCAAAATTGAATTCAGAATAAAAGCTGGAGTCTATTTCTAAAAAATCACTCAGCTCTTTCATTGCTTTCTGGGGATTTTTCATTGTTTCCTCAAAAACCATCACATAAATTCGATCTTCGCCCAATGCACTCTTCCAGTTCTTTAGGTAATTCGAATAATGTCCTTCCAGAATGTGTTTTCCTCCTGGGAAAATCCCGATTTCTGAGGTGCAATACTGTTTAAAAGGGATGTCGGTATTGTGTAGTTTATATCTATTAAACTGATACTTAGAATACAAACGAGATGAAGGCTCCCTTAGAATGAAAATCATTTTTGGTTTTGAATCCAACTTAGGGAGTTGCTCTAAGGCTGTACTTTGATATATATAAGGGGCCGTTGCTTCAAAAACAATCTTCTTGCCCTTGCAGTGATCAAAAAGAGTTGAATATTTTTTTAGGCCATGATTAATAAAATTTGCCTCCGTATTAAACCGATTGATAGTATCAAAAAAATAGAAGGGTTCCTTTGATTTTGAGCTACATACGTCTGGATGAGCGGCCAACCAATAGTAAAGAGAACTGGTTCCAGCCTTTGGAGCACCGGCAATAATTGTATTTGGCCACATAGTGTCAAAAATAGCTAAACAGATTCCACTTATTTTCGAAGTCTGAAATGAAACCAAATGAAAAATAAATTTTTACTTTTTCTACTACCCATTGTAGCCCTAATCATTGCCAACTACATCTACTTCCAACCGGTTCTATCTGGTAAAGTCTTAAAGCAAGATGACATCATGATGGGCTATGCCAAGGGAAAAGAAATTAGAGATTACCGCGCCAACAATGGCGAAGAAGCGCTTTGGACTAATTCTATGTTTAGTGGAATGCCCGCTTTTCAGATTAGCACCCAATATCCTGGAAACATACTCGTATATATCCAAAAGGCGCTCATCTTTATTGGAGGCTCATCTTCCTCGGTTTACATCATCTTTCTATTGATGTTTGGGATGTATTTACTGCTAGTCTCCATGAAGGTAGACCCTTGGCTTGCAACCCTAGGTGCGCTGGCTTTTGGTTTCTCTGCCTTTTTCATCATATCCTTTGGGGCAGGCCACAATGCAAAAGTGAGAGCCGCCGCGTTCATTGCCCCTACCCTAATGGGTGTATTGCTCACTCTTAGAGGGAAATATTTGGCAGGATTTGCACTCACCGCCTTGTTTGTAGGCCTCTCTGTTTATGCAAACCACTTACAGATAACCTATTACGAAGCCATTCTTATTGTTGTTGTATTATTGGTAGAGGCCTTCTTTGCTTTCAAAGAAAAAGTATTTCCAACCTTCTTAAAATCAGCCGCTGTATTACTTGTAGCCGCTATTGTTGGTATTGGTCCAAACATTGGTAATTTATGGAGCACCTACGCTTATACCTCTGAAACCATGCGTGGTGGCTCTTCTGAGCTCTCCTCTAAAGCAGAAAGTAAAGGTGGATTAGACTTCGACTATGCTATGGGTTGGAGCTATAGTGCGAGTGAGAATTTTAATCTTATCGTTCCCATGTTCACCGGTGGAGGAATGTCTGAAGATTACTCTTCAACCGATACTTACGAAGAATTCTTTCCCATAATCAAGCAAAGCTTTCAACGCGATGGATATTCTGCTCCGCAAGCAACAGAATCTGCAGAACGGTTTATTTCCTCTTTATTCTATTGGGGAGAAGAGAGTCTAGTAAATGGTGGATACTATCTCGGTGCCTCTATTTTCTTCTTATTCATTCTTGGTCTTTTAGCAATGGAGAAGAAAATGAGAGTTTGGATCATCGCCGCCTTAGCCGTTTCTATCTTCATGGGATTAGGAAGGCACTTTGAGACTTTCAATCGACTGCTCTTCGATTATTTACCGATCTACAACAAGTTTAGAGTGCCTTCTATGTCATTGGTAGTCGCTTTTGTAATTATTCCGTTTGGGGCTATTTATGGCCTTAGCGAATGGCTTAAGAAACCAATGGTAGATCAAAAGAAAATTCTTCTACAAACTGCAATGGGTGTGGGCGGACTTTATGCCCTATTGCTTTTGGGATCTGCCGTGCTCTCTTTTGATGGTATGCGCGACGCACAATTAGCTCAACAAGGTTTTAATGTAGATCAATTGATTTCAGACCGCAAATCCTTGCAGCGAAATAGCATAGGCAGAAGCTTTGTGTTTTCTGCTGTCATTTTCTCATTGCTTTGGTATCTGCTTATAGGCAAGGTAAATAAGAAGATGTTGGTTCCTGCTCTTGCTTTAATTCTAGCAGCAGATCTTTGGATGTTCGACAAACAACACCTCAATGCAGATTCGTTCATGACTCCTAGAGAATTTGATGCTCAATACGCAGCCTCTGCCGCAGATCAACAGATTTTACAAGATCCAGATATTCATTACCGAGTTATGAATACCACGGCGGGCTTAACCTCAGATTCGTATACCTCCTATCATCATAAATCTGTAGGAGGTTATCACGGAGCAAAACTTATTCGTTATCAAGATCTCATAGAAAATCAGCTGAGTAAAAACAATCGGAAAGTATTCGATATGCTCAATACCAAATACTTTATTGTTCAAAGAGAAGGGGGAGGACTTCAAGCCATGCCAAACCCATCGGCTCTCGGCAATGCTTGGTTTGTGGAAAATGCGAAACAAGTGGCTTCTGCAGATGAAGAAATGGCTGCCTTAGACCAAGATATATTCAATGCAGATAAGGAGGCAATAGTAGATCAACGCTTTGCTCATTATGTGGCCGGTATTGGATCAAATACGGCAGGATCGAGTATTAATTTGAAAGAATATGACCCGAAGAAAATGGTTTATACCAGTTCCAATGCTTCCGGCACGGATCTTCTAGCCGTTTTCTCTGAAATATATTATGAAGGCTATAAAAACGATTGGAAAGTCTATATAGATGGTGAAGAAACTGAAATGATTCGTGTGAATTATTTATTGCGCGGATTGAAAATCCCAGCGGGTCAGCATGAAGTCATCTTTTCTTTTGAGCCCTATACCTACTTGGTTGGTGAAAAAATAGACAAAGTATTCTCGGCTACCATGCTGTTGGCTTTATTGAGTTCGCTCTTTTTTGTGTTCAGAAAAAAGAGCGAAGAAGAGCAGACTGCGACTACAGAGTCTTAAGAATGACCGATAGTTCTTTCGCCTGATTTTCACGTAAATATTTATTCAAATTCAAACCTCCTTGCGAAATCTCGGAGGTTTTTTTCTGCGAAATAGATTGAAGGTAAAGTGCAATTCCTGCAGAATCAGAATACTCAAAGAACCGTCCTGTCTGGGTCTGTTCTACAATCTTTGCTGCATCGCAGTTTACTGGACCGATTCCCAGTATTTGTCTTCCGGATCCTATGTATTCAAATAACTTTCCCGGAATAATTCCTTGGTTGGGTGTTTGATCTGGAATTACCAATAAGAGTAATTCGGCCTCGGCCATTTTAGTTGTAATGAGACTGTGCTCAATGTGTCCATGGGCTTGAAAGTTCGCTCCCAATTGACTGAATAATTGACCTAAGTCTTCATCCGCTTTCCCAAATAAGTTGAAAGTCCAATCTTCCTTCTTCGTCTTTAAGTCCAGTAAAGCTTCTATCAAACCCGAGCAGGGATAAATTTTACCAATGGTACCTGCATAGACAATACTCTTCGGAATGAATTCAGGTCGGGGAAAAGGGAAGTCTGCTTCGTCGTATCCATTTGGCATAAATTTAAATTTCGACTTATCTCCTTCCACCTTACTACTGAGAAGTTCAGTTAAATAAGGACTTGAACCCAAAACCACATCAGCAGCTTTCAATACATTTCGCTCCATTCTCTTATCTAAATAGGTAGATAAAAGAGTTGGATACATTTGTTTATAATAGTAAATATCTGTCCATGGATCTCTGAAATCAGCTAGCCATTTCACATTGAATTTACTTCTTAATCTCTTGGCAATTAAATGCGTGGAATGAGGTGGACCTGTGCTTATTACCAATGAAATATCCTGACTTTTAATCAATTCAGAAGCTTTGCGGTAGGCATACTTATTCCAACCTCTTCTTGCGTCTGGAAGAAAAATGTTTCCTCTAATAAACTTTGCTAATTTTTGGAAGAATCCAATCTTCTTTTCTTCATTGGCAAAACCCGAATACGGAACCTGCTTTTTTCCAGAGGCTTTTAAATAGAATTCGAAAGGTTCAAAAGTATCGGTCGAATGAATCTCTATCTCATTGGAAATTTCATCGAGTAAATTAAGATCGCGTATGGGCCAAGTTGCTTTGTCTTCCTTTACAGTTATAACAATGGGTTCAAAGCCATTTTCTGGTAAATATTTGCAAAACTTTAACCACCTCTGTACTCCAGGACCTCCTGCTGGAGGCCAATAATAGGTCAAGATGAGGACTTTCATAAATGGCTAAAATAGAATTTTGAATCAAAATATAAAAATCTCTTTCCGTTGAATTTCGATCTGTTCCCTACGGTAGAATTATCAGCTCAACGAATAACCTATTCTGCTGAAAACAATAGAACTAAGTTTAAATACAATTCTACTTATCGTCCTTAACCTCCTCGTAATCAACATACTTTCCACCCCAATCTTTGGCACTCTCCTCCTTGGAATTCGATGAATTCGTATTCTTTGTACGGGGTGAATTGGGCTTCAGAAAGCTCTTTAAAAAATAATACACACTGTAGCCAACTAAGGCCAAAAAAAGAATTCTAATCACTTTGAATGGATATATAAAGTACGAAGGTACAATTCAAATGGATGGTTCTAAAATCAAGAATACCGCTCTTAAACAGAACACACTCTCCTTTTCACAAGCTGAGACTTCCCCCAACTCAAATACTTTCTTTTTCAATAGACTAAGTGAAACGTACTGAAAAGGGCGGATGTTTAACCCTTAGATAAAAGAGCACAATTCCAACTGCCTCAATCCAAAAAGACTTCGTTTATTTAAACTATAAAGCTGATTATCAAATGTCATTTCGTTGTTTCATTCTATTGATGTTTTTGCCATTCTTAGGAATTGCACAACCGGGCAGTGTCCGAAATATCGATGCTCCTTATGGCTTGAATAATCGCATTCAATCTATGGGGAGTGACCATACTACTTTTTCTTTATCAAAATCTGAATTGGCTGCGTTCGATCGATGTGGTCAGTTGAAGTTTGCCCTTAGTTTGGAAGCTCAGAATCAAAATCTATTCAGTTTTGCTGCAGTCGATTTCAAACAGCTAAACAATGGCGATTATGTCATTCTCTTCAGTGCGCAGGAAAATAACATTCGTTTTCCTATTGTTGCTAGATTAGATGTTTTGGGGAATTTACTCTGGTCGAAGAGCATTAAGAATACTGCAAATTCATTTGAGTCTTACGACTATTCAGTAGTAGTAAATAATAGCGGAGATCTATTTATATATGGCAATGTAACGGCTATAAGTACCCAATCTATTTTTCTACGGCTCACAAAATTGGATGGAAATTCAGGACAAACTATATGGACACGCTTCCTTGAAAGAGGCGGAATATGGGGAACGGCCATTCATACTTCAGATAATGGCTTTCTGCTGAGAACAGGATCTACCTTTATTAAAACAGATCCCGATGGCGCGCATACTTGGACTAGCAGTATTTCGAATTCTTCTGCTGGGAGCTATTTCTTCTCCTTAGCCGAAGTTGCAGATGGATATATATATGGAGAACAAAATTCATCCTCTGGAAATAGTGATATCTGCAAAATAGACAAACAGGGCAATCTTATTCTAAGAAGATCTATTCAAACACAAAGTTTTCCACTTAAGATTATTGCCAATAGTGGTGGTGGATTTACGACTGTCATTACAAATCAAAGTTTTACTCTCGCGAGTATATTCCAATTTGGAAACGATTTGAGCTTAGTGAAATATGGCCGTATTGGAAGTGATATCCTTCCAACCGATTTTTGCATAAACGACCAAAATGAGGTTATTGCTGTGAGCAATACCAATACTTTTCCTCCAAACACACAGATCGCACATCTAAAAACAGATTTCACGAACGATTGCAATACTTCCATTCCCACCCCTCAAATTCAAGACCTCGCAACCAACTCAACCATACTCTCTACAACACGGTTCGATGCCTTATTCAACAGTACAGATTTCGGATTAATCCTAAATCCAATTAACCTTATCCAATTTCCAAATTGCAGTGCCAACCTCAGCTTAGACCTTGGTCCTGATCGAGATTTTTGTGCGGGTTCTAGCATTTTAATCGAAGACATCAATGGACAGATCTTCGACAGCTACCTCTGGAGTACTGGAGAAATAAGTCAAGGAATCATTCCCACTCAATCTGGAAGCTATTGGATGATTGGATTCTCTTCTTGCAATAACAATTTCATTTCCGACACCATAGAAATCAATATTATACCCACAACTCCAGTAGAATTGGGAGAGGATATCTTTTTATGTGACAGTGAATCCATTGTTCTAGAGGCCCCCAGTTGCATCAATTGTAGTTATTTATGGAGTACGGGCAGCATCAATAGAACCTTAATCATCAACGATCCGAATGACTATTGGATTGAAGTTGACAATGGCAATGGATGCTCTACCTCAGACAGTATTACTATTTTAGATGGTGTATGTAATTGTAAACTATTTATGCCCAACGCTTTCACTCCAAATGGCGACGGCCTGAATGAAGTCATTTCACCTATACTTAATTGCGATTTAGACAGCTATAGTTTCAGTGTTTACAATCGATGGGGAGAACTGCTTTTTAAGAGTATAAATCCTCTTCTGCAATGGGATGGAACACTCAATGGATCTCTTTGTAAAGTTGGGGTCTACTCTTTTGTGGTAGAATATCTGCCCATCATAAAGGGTGAGGTTCAAGATAAGCGATTTAAAAAAGGCTATTTCAATCTCATACGGTAAAGCGCTTCCAATCGCAACTTCAATAAACTCATTTAAGCTCCTTTTCATTTACAATTTGCCGCTCATATTACATTCTTTTGGGTGGAAACCACTATTTGATTCAAAGGCAAACAGAGCTTGACAAGACTTTTATACTGACATCTCTTTTTTCTCTCTATTCGTATGCTCATACTCGATTAGAAAAGACTTTTGAAAATCCACTCAATACGCAGTTATGGGTTGAATCTACAGCGGGAGGAGTTGCCCATCTCTTCTTTAAATAGGGTTATTGACCACCTACAATGAATATAAAAACCGGCTACTTACCATTCAATTTCCTGGACAAACAAATGCCGCTGCAAGCATTATTGCGAAAGACTTCATTCATCTCAGCAAAAGCGATTTTGGTTTGAAAAGGAGACACGAAGAAACAGCATGATTTATTCCGTCCGATGTTGATGGATTTTATAAACATAGGTCATGAATTAGTGCTATTGGGAAATAAAATGGATTGGAATTATTTTCAAAGAGCGTTCTCTGGATTGTATTCTACAGAAGGTCGCCCGTCTATACCCATTCGCTTGATGGTAGCGTGTTTATTGTTGAAACGCATCTACAATTTAGAAGATGAAACTTTAGCAAAATAATGGGTTATGAACCCCCACATGCAGAATTTCTGTGGGATGACTCCTTTTGAACATACGTTAGTTAACATGCGACCCATGTGATTTTGCGCATTTTAGAAAACGCATTGGCGAAAAGGGAGTGAAGAAAATCTTCACCTATTCGGTACTCATGCATGGTATAAAACCGCATGAAAAGCAGGTTTTATATGATACCACAGTGCAAGAGAATAACACCACCTTCCCAACCGTTGAAAATTGGACAAAAGAGTGATTGTTAAATGCAATGCACTGGCCAAACAAACAGTAGTAGCACAAAGACAGTCTTATATGCGTATTTCGAAACAATGAGTACGAGACACTTTTAAAAGCAAGCATCCAAAACGTGCAAAGAAGGCCAAGAAGGCAGGTAAAAAACTCAGAACAATCGCCAGGCGCTTAATCCGAGAGTTGGAAAGAGGCTTGAGTCTAGAATCCTTAGCACTAAACCAAGAGTCTGAATTTGTACAAGCAAATAATACAACAAAGGCGTAGCGATAAAAATAAGATTTATAGCATTCATAAGCCCTTTAGCAGTTGTATTGCTAAAGGAAAGGCGCATAAGCAGTATGAGTTTGGGAACAAGATTGGCTTACTAACTTTACTAACTACCTCTAAGACCCTTGTCATTAACGCCAGCAAAGCTTTTCAAGGCAACCCACACGTCAGCAAAACCATAGCACCACTTTTAGAACAAAATAACTTGACCGTTCCACATGAAGTCGCTTGCGAGAGAGGGGATAAAAGACAAAAAATGGGAGATACCATTATATGCAAGCCGGACTGCAGGCCTTTTAAGCAAGACACCGGATATTAGAAAAAGAAAAACGCCAAAAGTTTAGGTATAGAGCGGCAATAGAATCCGTAATAGGCAACCTCAAAACAGACTTTAGGATGGGACAGAACTATCTATACGGGACGCTTTCGCCGCAAATCAATGCCTTCTTAGCCGCTGCAGGTTGGAACTTAAAGAAAATGATGCTTCCATTAAAATAAGAAGCAATTTCTTGGCTTCAATTGTTATTTTCAGTTATAAATCAGGATAATTTAAAGGTAGCTTGCTAAGGCGCGACTAGATAGACAATAGCAATACAAAATGATAAATCCCTATTTATTAGATTATTGCAATTTAAAGCTCTTTCATTAATGTCCCGTAATGAGACAGTATTCCAATATAGAGGAATGGCGCGGTGAAAGGAATGGAGTTCACATACTAGAAGTCTCTCTTAATTTTACTCTGTTACCTCAACATTCAGACTGAAAGGGGCTCTTTGTGCAGAAAGAACTTGAGCATACTCAAACAAACTTGAAGCACAACTAATTTGAGAAACTCAGAAAGGAGCTAGAACATATTTTTAAATAAAAAACCCTTCCATAAATGGAAGGGTTTTGTCGGGGTGGCAGGATTCGAACCTACGACCTCCTGCTCCCAAAGCAGGCGCGATACCGGGCTACGCTACACCCCGAAAAAAAACAATTCAAAGGTCATTTCTGAATCATCAGCGGTGAGAGGGGGATTCGAACCCCCGGTACCGTTGCCGGTACGGCAGTTTAGCAAACTACTGGTTTCAGCCACTCACCCATCTCACCTTTGTGTTACTCAATTAAGAGGATGGCAAAAGTACATTGCGTTTTTATTTCAGGCAACAAAAACTTTCAGTCTGGATAAGCAATCCTAAAATGATAGATTTCTTGGAGCTTTTTCTTGATTGTTTCTTTGGCAATATTGATCTGAGAAAGGGTTATTTCAGCATCAGAAAATTGATTCTCAGTCATTTGGTGATCGACAATTCGATCTACCAATTCTGCAATCTGATTTGCATCTTTTCTTGCCAAACTCCTACTTGCTGCCTCTGCAGAGTCAGCAATCATTAAAATTGCGGTCTCCATACTGAATGGTTTTGGCCCAGGATAGCTAAATTTCTGCAGATCTACTTCTTCAGCCGGAAAGCTTTTTATGTGCTGTCTGTAGAAATATTGAACCGTACTGCTGCCGTGATGGGTCCGAATAAAGTCAATTAGAGTTTCGGGTAAATTATTACTCCGCGCCAATCGTATTCCATCTTTCACATGCTGAATGATTATTTGAGCGCTTTCTTCAAAAGCGAGTTCATTGTGTGGATTTACCCCTGTACTCTGATTTTCTATGAAGTATAGTGGATTCAACATTTTTCCAATATCGTGATACAATGCACCAGCCCGAATTAACAATGGATTTCCACCAATGGCCAATACTGCAGCTTCTGCCAAATTAGAAACCTGAAGGCTGTGCTGAAAGGTTCCTGGTGCTTTGCGAGCCAATTCTCTTAACAATGGATTATTGGTATCGGTAAGCTCCAAGAGACTAACATCGGAAACCATTCCTGTTAATTTCTCAATCAGATAGATCATTGGAAAGGCCGCCAGTGTGAGTAATCCATTTACACCAAGAAAAATATAATCCATAAAGGGCACCTCCGATAAGGTAGTATCTCGATATAAATAAAGCGACGTATAAACAATTACATATACAATAACAATCTTTCCGAGGGTAACAAATAGCTGCGCACGTTTATACAAGAGATCTACTGAAACAATAGCATAGAAACCAGCAATGAAGTGCAAGAACACCATCGCTAATCCTTCAGGCGATAATAATCCAATACTAAGAATGGCAAGTATATGAACGAAGAGAGCCAATCGTGTATCGAAAAAGGCTCTGAGCACTATCGGAAGAATAGGTACCGGCGCTAGAAGCAA
>Ga0208903_1001875_pt1 | contig 10999 bp, 10 predicted proteins | sample AntAceMetag02UKJ_FD_184769 | JGI IMG/M metagenome (GOLD analysis project Ga0208903, IMG submission 184769) | Saline lake microbial communities from Ace Lake, Antarctica - Antarctic Ace Lake Metagenome 02UKJ (SPAdes) (version 2) | ecosystem: Environmental > Aquatic > Non-marine Saline and...
AGAAAGCGAAGCTGGCGTCGAGGTCACCATGCAGGTTGGTGCGCTGATTGGGCTTCTCACGGGTGAGTTAGAAAAGCGTGCCGCTTAGCTAATGTTGGTTGTGGCACTCAGGTGCCTGACACATCCAATGAGCAGCGAGCGATCTTTCTTCGGGCCCGCCGAGAGCGATGTGTCCGAGGGCCGAAGCGGTCAGCATCTCTTCTGAGGGTGAGCCAAAAATCAGCGGAACCGAATTGCCGGCTCCGCACGTGGTGCACGGGGGCGGGGCGTCATCGAAAAGATACGTCATAGGTCCTCCGGCCGGGACATGGAATATCCTCATCATCCCACCAATCACCGACACTATGACTCGAAAAGGTTCCTGGGGATTATTCGGTAGTGAATGCGATTAACAATCAGAACGAGAAAAACCGCCACGAAATGCGAGGCGACCAGGGCGCCGAGGTACGCCCCGGCGAAGGGATAGCTGGCGTCTGTTGGAGAGTCGAAGTAAAAGCTTGTATCCCAGCCAAAAATCTCTCCCAGAACTATCGCTGCCGCGAGCCATACCAAGGCCAAAGCGAGTCCTAAGAATGGCGACCATCGGGGGATTCGGGCGCGCAAGGGGTTGAATACCCATTCCACAATCAGAAATGCAGGAACCAGGAGAGAGATGATTGTGGCCGACCAACCGCTGGGCGCACCACCGGGGGAGGCACTCAGGGGAGTTTGTGCCAGCAACAATGTGTGGGGGACCAGAATCATGACGGCGTAGAGCGCCAGATTTCCCCTCACTATGGCCAGAAGCCGTCCATCCCTGGACGTCCTGAGGCCGATAATTCCTCCGGCGATCATGGCCACGATGGCAAAGACCGATACCGAGTTGGCAAAGTGCGAAAAAAACTGCCCCAGGACGACAACTCCCAAGTTGGGGAGGCCCACCAGTTGAATGGCCAAGGCGAATGCGAGGGTAAGAGCCACGACGAAGCTGATTATCGCTGTGACAACCCGAAAGGGGTGGGGCCTATGAGTGTGTGGCACTTCTAAAAACGTTTTTCGCACCTCCCGAGGGTAACAAGCTTTTGAGAAGCACACGGACCCGGGAGCACTTAGCCTGGAGAGATGTTCGATGTAGCGGTGGTGTATCTGATTTCCGGCCCAGTCGACGACCCGACCGTGTTACTGGGCGAGAAACTGACGGGGCTCGGGGTCGGAAAAATTGTGGGGCCAGGCGGCAAGAGGGAGAGCGACGAGAGTGCGGAAGAAGCTGCTGTGCGAGAGGTATTCGAAGAAGTAGGAATCGTCGTGGAGACGACTGACCTCACCCCTATTGCCCGGGTGTCCTATCCTTTCCTCGGGAGACCTGAGCTTTCCCAGCGCTCCCACGCTTTTGTAGCGCGAACGTTTACGGGGCTCCCCCAGGCATCCGTGGAGTTGGAGCCCTCATGGTGGCCGCTGGGTGCTCTTCCTCTGGACCGAATGTGGGCCGACGCTGCGCTCTGGCTTCCCCGAGCGCTCGCCGGTGAATTCCTCGAGGCCACGATAGAGATCACGCGTGAGAACCTCGTCGCTCAGGCAGACCTCACGTGGTCAGCATTCAGGAGGGACTAAGTCTTGCTTTCTAACATAGGGAATATGAAGCGAGTGGGTGAGGCGCAGTGACATCGCAGCCTGACCCCTACGAATTGTTGGGCGTGCACCCCGGAGCAAATCCTGACCAGCTCAAACGGGCCTACCGTAGAGCGTTGGCTAGGGCCCATCCTGACAGGGGTGGGACCACTGAGGAGTTTGACGACGTTCAATCGGCGTGGGAGGCAATACAGGTTCCCGAGCCCGATCCCAGTGGGAGTTCCAAGGTTGCCAGGGATCCCTCATCACCAGGATGGATGGCGCCGGGCCCGGCTCCTGCGAAGTCAAGCGGCCCAGGCGCGAGAAGCCACGGTCATCCTGGCGGTTGGTTTCGCGAGCGATACGGCAGCGCGGTCAGGGAATGGCTTGGGCGGGGAGTAGAACACCCCAACGTTTTTGACCCCGAGCTTGTCAAACGAGCACCGGCCAGCATCCGACATATCCTCCATTCGGCGATAGCGGAAGAAAACACGGCGGGTGTTCTAGCCAAGCTGGGGCCGTCCTATGAGATCTGGCATGACGTCCTGGTGGAGGGGTCGAGGACTCAGGGCGCGATAAAGATTGATCATATTGTCGTGGGGCCCAGCCGGTTATGGGCACTTCAAAGCGAAGATTGGGGCCCCATCACCCTAGGAGCACGGGGAGAAATCATTGGGGAAGGCGTGGATCCGGGGGAGCGCCCCATCAAGGAACTGGCCCGGATGGTCAAGAAGCTGCAGAGAAAACTGGGGGTGCGCTTTAGTGCCATGGCCTACGTCGTACCCGACGCCCACGCGCCAGCACCGGTAACGGCGGTGGCCTCGGTCGCACGGATGCCCGTGACACTGGTGGACACTTCCTCGGTGCTTAACCTGGTTCAAGAGGAGCTTCCCCCCGGTGCGAGGTCTCTCGTAGGAGACGACATGTTTCCCCTGCGCGAGCGTTTACGTGCGGGAATTGAGTTCGTTTAAGCTTTCGACGCTACGTCGAGTAGCCAATCCCGCAGGGCCTGAGTCGAATAGCAGTCAATTCGGTTGTAATCGGTGATGCTGGCTCTTAAGGCATCCGCCTGGGCGGCATCTCCTTCTCGGGCGAAAGCCTTGTAATCAATGAAGGCCACCACGGATTCACCACCACCGGCAATGCCCGTGCGGGTGTTGGGCTCAAAATAGAGCGCCTCCAGAGCTTTCAGTCCATATCCGGGCAACCCGATTTTGAGACTGCCGGTCACGACCGGGTAAAGATCCACCAGGAGGTGATCCAGTAGTCGAGTGACGCACTCCGAAGCAGTGTTGTGTCGGGCGTGAAGGTGTCGAAGTTTGGTGCGCTCATACGCTGCATAGTGATACACGTGCAGGGCGGGGTGAGCCTCAAGGCGGTGTGCGATGAGGGCACAGAATTCTTCGAGCACTGCCTTTTCTTGGACAAAGTTCTCCGCCCACAGCGGCAAAAATCGAGGGTTGTCCCCGTGAGGGTTGACGTTCTCTCCCCACACACCAAAGAGGTATTCGATACCAAACCGCACAGGACCGAGCCCCTCATCATCTCTGAGGGGCTCGCCAGTGGAATCAAACTCTTGATAAGTCGGGTCACCCTCAAAATCAAAGAAGAGGTCCCCAGCGTTCGGGAGTGGCAGGTCCGCGATTCTCGAGCGGGACACGAGCTGCCACGCAGGTCGAGTCGAGGGCGTGGACCGTGATTCGACTTGAACGCTGGCCTGGAGGTGGACGGAAGAGAGAGCGTCTTTGTTCATTCCGCGTGCGCGCCGGCGTACTTCCTCCACGCTCGCCTCTGCGAGCTGTGGCATTGTCGTGAAACCAGCCGCAAGCAGCTTGGTGCGTTGGGATTTGCGAAGCCCGGCAATTTGAAAAAGATCATCGTGGGCGTGGATGGCTTCCTGGCAGGCTCCGCACCCCGATGTTCCACACGCGGTGTAGCGCTCATCGCCCCAGGGGGCAACAGCGGGGTCGGCCTCCCTCTGGGCAATCAGGTTCACCACAGAATCACGTAGCTCTGTGAAGCGAGCGCGAATCTCGCTGAGGTCATGGATGCTGGCGGAGCCATCGCCGAGGATCAGGCGAACCTGTCCTGACGTAGGAATTCCGAGTTGTTGAAGCTGATCGGCATAAGCGGCCAGTTGGACCAGAGCCGAATCCTTGGCACGGCGCGCAAGCTTCGTGTCCCAAATCTCCCATTCGTCGCCCTGTCGGATGATGAAGTCGGCAAAGCCTTGAAACCCGATAGGCAACTCAGTGTCAGGCAATTGCGATTGATATAGCGTGGCTTGAAAAAGCGCATCCGCATCGGAATTTAGTGCCCCAAGCGTCGCGTCGAGCGACCGTTGGATGGCATTCCTCCAGACATCTGCGCTGCTCCCGGCAGGTGGGCGCTCATACGGAATTTCGACAACAGAACGGAGCGTGGCTCTCAGGGATGCCAGGGTGCGCCGTTCGTGTTCTAAACCGAGCCTTGCAACGAGGTCCATCATGGGGTCGCTCAGTTCGGGGACGCTGACCCCTTTGCCCAACTTTTGATCGGCTACCCGCGCAAGTTTCCACGGGCACTGTGCGAAGGCACCCAGGTCACTGGCGGAGATAACCCACGAGCTGTCGTCGAGGCGTTGCATAGTGTGAGCCTAAGCCGACCCAGTGACGAATGACTAGATGAGGCTGAGTTCAGTGAGCTTGGCGTTAAGGAGGGGATTGCTGGGCTCCGTCAGGATTGAGCCATCAGAGAAGACCAACACAGGAATGTTAAGGCGGCCCGATAGCTCGATTGCGCGAGCTTTGTCCGCCTCGCTGGCATCAACGTCCCGGTAGGTGTAGGGAACTCCGTAGTGTTCCAGCAGCGCCTGTGCTCTGATGCAATCGCCGCACCAGCTGGCACCGAAAAGTTCAACGGGGTGTGTTTCCAAGATGAGTGGATCCTTTCGCTCAATGCCTTCTTAGCTTCGCCAGGCTAACAGCGCCACCTTGGAGCTCTGTGACCTCGTAGACTCGCAGCAGGGGTCCGTGTGCGTCCCCTGCCAGAAGGTGGTGATGTGGTGAAAACCACGGGTCCGGGTCCCTCATTCAAAGCCGAGCCAGGCGGGGAAGCGACTTATCGCCCCGGGATGGACCAGAACTCCCAAGAGGGCTCTGGTGCAATGCGCATCGAGATTGATTCCCTCGGCGAACACGAAGTCCCCGCGGACGCCTACTGGGGAATTCATACCGCGCGAGCACTGGAAAACTTCCCGATTACCCGACGGGCCATTTCCAACTACCCTGATTTGATTCGCGCCCTGGCGCGCGTCAAGCAGGCTGCGGCCCGGGCCAATAAAGACCTCGGCGTTCTCTCAGCGGCTAAAGCAGACGTGATTGACCAGGCGTGTGAAGAGCTGTTCCAAGGCCACCTGCACGACCAGTTTGTCTTGGGCGCCGTGCAGGGCGGTGCCGGAACCTCCACCAACATGTGTGCCAACGAAGTGATTGCCAACCGCTGCCTGGAAATCATGGGGTACGGAAGAGGCGAATATCAACATCTGCACCCCATTGATGATGTCAACCGTTCCCAAAGCACGAACGATGTGTATCCCACCGCCGTCAAAATTGGGATGGTATTTGGGGTTCGCCGCCTTTACGCCGAACACAAACTGCTCGCCGAATCTTTTGGGGCCAAAGGCAGAGAATTTGCCGACATTTTGAAAGTGGGGCGGACTCAACTCCAAGATGCTGTGCCCATGACGTTGGGCCAGGAATTCCGGGGGTTTGCCACCACGCTCGTGGAAGATCACGAACGCATCGAGGAGACCATTCGTTTCCTCTGTGAAGTCAACCTCGGTGCCACTGCCATCGGTACCGGGATTACCGCTGACCCTCGCTATCCTGAGGCGATTCGTGCCCACCTTGCCGACCTCACCGGTCTTGACATCCGCACTGCGCCGGATCTCATTGAAGCCACCAGCGACGCTGGTGTCTTCATGACACTGTCGGGGACATTGAAGCGCGCCGCGGTGAAACTCTCCAAGATCTGTAACGACCTGCGGTTGCTCTCCAGTGGCCCTCAAGCAGGTTTTGGCGAAATCAACTTGCCCGCCCGGCAGGCAGGGTCGTCCATCATGCCCGGCAAGGTGAACCCGGTCATTCCCGAGGTGGTGAACCAGGTGGCCTTTGCCATTATTGGCTCTGATGCCACGGTGACTGCCGCGGCGGAAGCCGGCCAATTACAGCTCAACGCGTTCGAACCCATCATCGCTGCGTCCCTCATGCAATCGATGGCGTGGCTGACCAACGCGTGTAAAACCCTGCGCATCAACTGTGTCGATGGCATCACGGCAAATGAGGACCGCCTTCGCCAAATGGTGGAGGCCAGTGTGGGGGTCGTGACCGCGCTTACCCCCTATATCGGATATGTAAAAGCCGCGGCGGTGGCTCATGAGGCGCTTGCAGGCGGAGGAACAGTACGTCAGCTCGTGATAGCCCAAGGTTTGATGGACGAAGCGGAGCTTGATCGGGTCCTCTCACCGCAGCGATTGAGCGGATTGTCCCTGGCCACGGGCATTATTACTCTGCCTCCGCTGAAGGAAGACCCCGAGCAAGCGGGTTAATAACCTCGCCGCCCAGTGGCGGGGCTCTGCGGCCTCCGGCGCTTCTGAGCGGCGAGTAACTTGCCTTCATTCTCCCAAAGGCACCCGATTGTTGGCAATACCTATGATGGTCACACCTTGATAACGCTGAGGCAGTCCGCCGGAGGATTCGACGCGCGAAGGCGCTGTGCCACATGCGGTATCCCGGGTGAGCGGCGGGGCTTTCGGAGGTTTCCCTTACCAACATTTCCCACTCTTCTCCCGCGGCTCACAGAGGATGCTAGAGTCAGAGGCTGTGCCGTGTAACGGCCGCGGATTTAGAGAGTCATCCCATCCGGGTGTGACGCCGCGCAGCAAGACGAAGGAGAGCTGACATGGCCATTGCGCCCGACACCAAAGCAAGCATCATCGAGACGTACGCCACGCACCCTGGTGATACCGGTTCTCCCGAAGTCCAGGTTGCGCTGATGACCCACCGCATCATTGAACTGACCGAACACCTCAAATTGCACAAGCATGACCATCACTCCAGGCGCGGACTATTGTTGATTGTCGGCCGTCGCCGTCGCCAACTGGGGTATCTGCAGCGCGTTGAAATCGGTCGATACCGCACGCTGATCGAGAAGCTTGGTCTGCGCCGCTAGTTTTTCCCGGTCTACCGATACCCCGCGTAGTGCGTGGGGTATCGCTTTTTCAGGGCTTAGCCGATAGCCTGGGAAAGTTCGCTTAGCGAATGCACAACCGAATACGGCTCTCCCTCGAAGTAGGTGGGCGAGAAGCTGGTCACCGGTGGTGGTCTACTGTCACAAGACAGTGCACTTCTACTGTTGGCCAGGAACAGGCCCGCACACGTGTGTGGCACGTCTTCACGCCTCCTTCCTCCAGGTGAGCCACCATCGCCGGTAAACATGCCGGTGATGTTTGCTGATGTAAAAGGAGAAGTGACCTTAATGGAAGGTCCAGAAATTAAATTCGCCGAAGCCGTTCTCGATAACGGCTCTTATGGCAAGCGCACCGTGCGCTTTGAAACGGGTCGTTTGGCCCAGCAAGCTCAGGGAGCGGTTGCCGCGTACCTGGATGAAGAAACCATGTTGCTCTCTGCAACAAGCGCCTCCAAGAACGCGAGAGAGGGCTTTGACTTTTTCCCTCTCACCGTGGATGTTGAAGAGCGCTCCTACGCTGCGGGAAAGATTCCCGGTTCGTTCTTCCGTCGCGAAGGTCGCCCGTCGACCGATGCGATTCTCGTCTGCCGTTTGATTGACCGGCCATTGCGCCCGTCCTTCGTCGACGGTCTGCGTAATGAAGTTCAGATTGTTATTACCGTGCTTTCGATGGCACCTGATGAGTTCTATGATGCTTTGGCCATCAATGCGGCCAGTGCTTCTACCCAGATTTCGGGGCTGCCTTTCAGTGGCCCGATTGCTGCGGTGCGTTTGGCTCTCATCGGCGACCAGTGGGTTGCGTTCCCGAAACACAGCCAGTTGGCCGAAGCAGTGTTCGACATTGTTGTGGCCGGACGCGTTGTTACCGCGCCTGATGGCTCGCAAGATGTCGCGATCATGATGGTCGAAGCAGAAGCCACCGACGTCAGCTGGGAGCTCATTCAAGCCGGTGCCACCAAGCCCAGCGAAGAAATTGTCGCCCAGGGTCTTGAAGCCGCCAAGCCGTTCTTAAAGCAGTTGGTGGACGCGCAGCAGAAACTTGCTGACCAGTCCGCTAAAGCTATTGAGAACTACCCTGTCTTCTCGGACTACACCCCTGACGTGTTATCTGCTGTGGATGGTCTGGCGGCGGCCAAATTAGCTGCTGTCTACCAGATTGCGGACAAGAAAGAACGCCAGAGTGCTGATGATGAACTCAAGACCAGCATCAAGGACGCTATTGCCAAAAAGGTCGAGGCTGGTGAGTTGCCAGAAGGCTCTCTAAGCATGGTCTCTGCTGCCTATAAGTCAGTCACCAAGCGCGTCATGCGTGCCCGTGTGCTGACAGAAGGTATCCGTATTGATGGCCGTGGATTATCAGACCTTCGCGTCATTGACGCAGAGGTTGATGTGATTCCTCGCGTTCACGGTTCCGCACTGTTCCAAAGAGGAGAAACCCAGATTTTGGGTATCACCACGCTGAACATGCTGAAGCTGGAGCAGCAAATCGATTCGTTGAACCCAATCAAGACCAAGCGCTACATGCACCATTACAACTTCCCGCCTTATTCCACCGGTGAGACCGGTCGCGTGGGAACGCCCAAGCGCCGTGAAATTGGTCACGGATTCTTGGCAGAACGTGCATTGGTTCCGGTGTTGCCCTCTCGCGAGGACTTCCCCTACGCCATCCGTCAGGTGTCGGAAGCTTTGAGCTCCAACGGCTCTACCTCAATGGGGTCTGTATGTGCGTCGACGTTGTCGATGCTCAATGCTGGCGTGCCGCTGAAGGCTCCTGTTGCCGGTATCGCCATGGGCCTCATCTCCGGCGAGGTCGATGGAGAGATGCGTTACGCGGCTCTCACCGACATCCTCGGTGCTGAAGACGCTCTGGGTGATATGGACTTCAAGGTTGCAGGAACCAGCGAGTTCGTGACAGCTATCCAGATGGACACCAAACTCGATGGCATTCCCGCCAGCGTCCTCGCCAGTGCTTTGACGCAGGCGAGGGAAGCTCGTCTGCATATTCTCAGCGTGATGAATGAAGCTATTGATTCACCTGACGAGATGGCAGCCACCGCACCGCGTGTGATCACGGTCAAGATCCCGTCCGACAAAATCGGTGAGCTGATTGGGCCCAAAGGTAAAACCATCAACTCTATTCAGGATGAGACCGGCGCTCAGATCTCGATTGACGATGATGGCACCGTGTTCATTGGCGCCGTTGATGGTGACAGTGCTGAAGCGGCACGAGCCCGCGTCAACGCCATTGCTAACCCGGTCAACCCTGAAGTGGGGGAGCAGTACCTGGGAACGGTCGTCAAGATCGCAGCCTTCGGTGCGTTCATCTCCTTGGTGCCCGGTCAAGATGGCCTGCTCCACATCTCTGAGGTTCGCAAGCTTGCCGGAGGCAAGCGAGTGGATGACGTGGAAGACGTGTTGTCCGTCGGGCAAAAAGTCTTGGTCGAAATCTCCAAGATTGATGATCGCGGCAAGCTCTCCTTGAGCCCAGTTATTGCTGACGAAGGCACGGTAGCTGCCGAGTAAAAAAAATCAGCTCGTCAAGGTCCGGTTGCCACACAGGTAACCGGACCTTGTTCGTTAACATCTCCGCGCGGAGTCCTGGAAAGTTTCCTCACACCCCACCGGGGAGGCCACACCGCGCCGTTTCCGGTGTTGAGTTCTCGCCAGGACGGAGCAGAAGCCTCTTGCTTGGCTGCAACATTTGTTCCTGCGCGTTCCTTCCCGTTCATCCGACATTCAGGTTTCTTCCAGCGAAAAGTCCTTGGCAGGGGTAGTGTTTCACCACCGCTAGTCACCGCTGTGGTGGCTTCGGTAAGAGGACACATCCTCGACCAACCGCCGACGGGTCCGTCGCGCCGACGGATGGCAAACTTTACAGAAACATGTCAAGGGAGAATCATGGATCTGCTTGTGATCACGCAGGCTTTCTTTATGCTCGGTTTTGTCGCCATGGCGGCAGGAACCCTCTACTTCGTTTTGGAGAGAGGCGACCTCAAGCCTGAGCACCGCATTGCCGCTACGTATGCAGGAATCATTACCTTCATCGCAGCGATTATGTATTGGATTATGACCGATATTGTCGGCTTCTTCGATCAGACGGCTGCTTCAAGCGATGCTGTTAGCGCAACGATGCCCTTCCGTTACATCGACTGGTTGCTGACCACACCTCTGCTCCTCGTGGAGTTTGGTCTGATCGTTGCCATCGCTGGTGCTGCCAGCAAGGGCTTCATTACCCGCATCGTTATCGCTGACATCATTATGATTGTCACCGGTTACCTTGGTGAAGTGGGCGTCGCAGGCGAAATGAGCACGTGGGTCTGGTTCATCATTTCCAGCCTCGCATGGGTCTACATCGTCTGGGCAATATTCCAAATCAAGCTCGATGGTATGCCTGATTACGCAGCCAAGGCAGTGAAAATCATGCGACGCTTCGTGATGTTCGGATGGGCAATTTATCCCATCGGCACAGCAACCGAAGAGTTCATGACGCTCGGTGGTGCTGAAGTTGGCACCGCTGTTGCCATTGCCGCCATTGTGTATGTGATTGCTGACGTACTCAACAAGGTTGGCTTCGGTATGGTTGCCGTCAACGCCGTAAAGGCAAGCGCAGCCGTAAACGCTAGCTCGTCAGTGAAGGTCTAGTCCTTCACCTATCTCGTCCAGAAGGCCCGGAGCTTTGCTCCGGGCCTTCTGCATTGCTCGGTGTCAAGATGAAGGCGCTAAGGTTTAGTGGCTATGTCACCTGCCATTAATTTCGATCTGACCGTGCCCGAGCTCGAGTTCCGTGCCAGCGGTGATGCCCTGGTATCGCGAAGTGTCCACCCCAGCGGTGTGAGGATTCTTACAGAGGAGGTTCCTGGTGCCTTGTCCGCCTCTATCGGCTTCTGGATTGCGGTGGGATCACGAGATGAGGACAAGGTGGCGTACGGGTCCACCCACTTCCTGGAACATCTTCTCTTTAAGGGAACCCACAAGCGCACTGCGCTTGACATTGCCATCGCGTTTGACGAGGTGGGGGGAGAACACAACGCCCTGACCGCTAAGGAACACACCTGCTACTACGCCAAGGTTCAAGACCACGATCTGGGAATGGCGATCGACGTCCTCGCTGACATGGTGGCTGACTCACTGATTGATGCACGCGAATTTGATATTGAACGCACCGTCATCCTGGAAGAGTTGG
>Ga0208903_1001876_pt1 | contig 10993 bp, 3 predicted proteins | sample AntAceMetag02UKJ_FD_184769 | JGI IMG/M metagenome (GOLD analysis project Ga0208903, IMG submission 184769) | Saline lake microbial communities from Ace Lake, Antarctica - Antarctic Ace Lake Metagenome 02UKJ (SPAdes) (version 2) | ecosystem: Environmental > Aquatic > Non-marine Saline and Alkaline...
TCAGAAAAACAAGAAAGAGAATAGAAACACTATTTAGTCAACTTTGCGACCAATTTTCAATACGTCGAAATTATGCAAAATCTTTCGATGGATTTAAAAGTAGATTATTAACTAAATTGACCTCCCTCACTATTATTCAGCTAATAAATTTCCGACAGGGCAAGAAAATTAACAACCTAAAAACCGTTATTACCTAAATGCACTACGGGTATAGGTAATGTTCCGGCAGACCCTAGAGATAAAGCCTTTTACCTGGTAGATGGAAGAAAACTATTTGGAGGTTTTTCTGGAAATGAGACAATACTTAGCCAGAGAACTCCTTCTGTCATTGCCTCAAATTCAAGTTTTTTGAGTGGTAATGTAAATAACTCATTCAGCACAAATGACGATGTTTATCATGTTGTCGTTTCGGTAAATGATAATGCCAATACCTCCCTAAATGGCTTCACCATAACTAAAGGAAACGCCACTGGATTTGGTGTGACAGAAATAGAAAAAGTCAATCTTTCAAAAGGATCTGGAGGGGCACTCTATGCTTCTAATTCTTTATTGAAATTGGAAAACTGCACATTCAATGCTAACAATGCATTTTATGGAGGAGCTGTTTATACGGAATCATCTACCTTAACCATCGACAACTGCCTCTTTCAAAGTAACTCTTCTACGAACGGAGGAGCTCTATATAGCGTACAATCCTCCCCTCAGATATTAAATAGCAGTTTCGAGAATAATAGTGCCTTTAAAGGAGGGGCCTTATTTAATGAAAACAATTCGTCTCCCAATATTGACAATTGTAGCTTCTCCTCAAATCAGGCGAGCCTTAATGGAGGTGGAATATTTAATGAAAACCTTTCTTCTCCTGTTATTCAAAACACGAGTTTCTCTGGCAATGGAGCATCCAACTTTGGAGGGGCAATTAACAATACCGACCAATCTTCCCCACAAATTACAAACTGTACTTTTACAGTAAACAATGCCAACTTCGGTGGCGGTATTTACAATATTGACCAAAGTTCGCCAAACATTACAGATTGTTCTTTCTTTGGTAATTCTGCACCAAACAAAGGAGGGGCCATATACAATGAGAATGCCTCTATAGCTCAAATTAGTGACTGTTTATTTCAAGGAAATAACTCAAACTCAGGTGGTGCTGTCTATAACCTGTCAGCGGCATCGTCTATCAGTCATTCTAGTTTTGTAAGTAATACTGGAGGGTTTGGTGGTGCTATTGCTAACTCCGGTTCATCCGGGCAGATTAACAATGTCATCTTAACCGGCAATTTTGCGACAAGTTCTGGGGGTGCTATTCATAACAGTCAATCTTCAAACCCAGTAGTAAGCAATTGTACGTTTACCAGTAATAATTCTGCGAGAGGTGGAGCTGTCAATAATTCTAGTAATAGTTTCCCAATCTTTAAAAACGATGTTTTCTGGGATAATGAAGTTGATGGCTCTAACTCAACGATGGGAGCAGATATATTTAATGCATCAAATGCCAAAGTTCAAGTGACACATACGCTGCTACAATTGGCTAATAATAGCTCCAATTATCCTTCCTCTACCACTTCAGGATTTCAGGGTCTTCTTAACAGCAATTACTTTGGGGCAAATCCACTGTTCTCCAACCAAGCCGACCCCAATGGAACAGACAATGTATATGGTACAGTAGATGACGGACTAAGATTGACATTTTGTAGCCCTGGTATGAACACAGGATCTAACGTTGGTATTTCTGCGACCGACATTTCAGATTCTACGAGGTTGGAAAATAACTTCGTGGATATGGGAGCTTACGAAAACAAAAGTCCGACTCCAATTTCCTTAAGTCGTTCACCAGCTACTGCATTTTGCTATGGAACTTCAGTCACTTTTACTGCAACGCCGGTTTTGGCCCTTGGAGGACAAACCTTCAGATTTAAACTGAATGGGGAAGAGCTTCAATCTAGCTCCTCCACTACATTCACTATTGATACACTTAAAGATGACGACCTAGTTCTTGTCTTTCTTAATAGTACCAGCTGCGAGGTCTCTGGCAATTCAAATTACCAAGAGATGTCCGTTTATGATTTACCTGTGCCTATAGTCGTAGGTGACACGGTTTGTGCCGGTTTCGATATTAACCTATTAGGTTCGAATGAAAATGCTGCTTCTGGCAACAATTATTCTTGGACAGGACCAGGTTTTGCGACTGCAAATAATTCACAAAACCCAACGATTTCGAATGCCACAGAAATTATGTCTGGGAAGTACAATCTACAAATCACAGATGCTAATTCTTGCATAAACCTTGATTCAACGCTTGTACTAGTAAGACCACTACCCACAGGGATAATCTCAGGAGGAGGAACCATCTGTGCTGGAGAAACATTGCCAGATGTTCAAGTTGACCTAACTGGCACCCCTTCTTACACTTTTACTTATAATGATGGCAGTAAAGATTCTACGGTAGAAAAAGTGGCAGCAAGTCCTTACATCATTTCTGAAGCTTCTGCTGGAAACTATACCATTACAGCCTTAACTGATTCCTTTTGCGTGGCCACCGCTACTCAGTTAACAGGACTGGCAGACGTCATTGTTAATCCTATTCCGCCTGTTCCAGCCATTAGCTCTCCTGTACAGAAAGTGATATGCTTTCAAAGTACATTATCACTTCTAGTAACGAACTGCAGCGGCACTGTTAACTGGCTAAATAATTCGACCATGGTAGCCACTACGGCAAATCCACTGGTGCTAGATACCGTTAACACGTATGTTATTTCTGCCATTTGTACAGAACTGGGTTGTATTTCAGATACTTCAGACATTATAACAGGATTAGAAATAAAGCCTAAACCAGATCCTCCCATAATCAACTTATTATCCTTAGAGACGGTTTGCGAGCCAGACAGCATAAGACTTAGTGCTAGCTGTACCAGCGGCACGTTGATTTGGGGTGATAACTCAACAGCCGCCAACCTTGTTTTAAAGGCAGTTGGCACCTATACCATTACTGCCCTGTGCTCCTTAAATGGATGTATTTCAGATCTAACTAGCCATCCAAATAGCCTAGAAATAAAGGCGAAACCAAATGCTCCAAGCCTAACCGAACCTTTGGAACAAACTGTTTGCGAACCAAGCACATTGACTATTGGCTCAAGCTGCTCGTCGGGTACCATTTTGTGGTCTGACAATTCGATAAATTCAAATTTAACACTCAGCATTCCTGGTACATATACGATTTCAGCCATTTGTTTATTAATGGGCTGTGAATCAGACACAGCTAAAGCCACTGAACTTGTCATTAAAGAAAAACCAGCCGCTCCCACCATAATAGCACCTGTCATTTTGGAAGTTTGCGAACCAGATTCTCTTATTTTTAAGGGAAGCTGTGCAGCAGGAAGTAGCCTTGTTTGGTTTGACAATAGTATGCTGGATAGCATAGTGATTAAAACAGCAGGCACTTATTCTATAAAAGCAGTATGTACAAAAGAAGGTTGTAATTCAGATTCTAGCTACGCTATCGTGGCTGAGATTAAATCCAATGTTGTCCCAACGATTACGAGTAACTCTCCTATTTGCCAAGGAAGCACTTTAAGTCTTTCAAGCTCCTTGGCAGACTCTTATAGCTGGATTGGTCCTGCTGGCCCTTTAAACTCCACACAGTCTCTCCTTGTTGAAGATGCAGACGCGGGTAGATATTATTTAACTGTAATCTATACCAATTCTTGTACGGCAAATGACTCAGCAGAAGTAAGTTTCAATGCCATTTTGACAAAACCTACTATAGCTCCTACTAGTTTAGATGTTTGTGCTCCTAATACGGTTACCTTGTCCGCTACATGTCAAACAGGTACTGTAATCTGGTCAAATAATTCAACCAATAGTAGCTTAACTTTTTCTGAGCCAGATTCATATTCTGTGAAAGCCGCTTGTACATTAAACGGCTGTACCTCCGACTCTACAGATGCTATTGCTGTTTTAATAAAACCAATAATAGACTTCTCTGCTGGAAGTAATTCTCCCATATGCTCAGGCTCTCCTTTAAGCCTTAGTAGCACCATTGAAAATGAAAACTATGACTGGACTGGCCCAAATAGTTTTACATCTAATAGTCAAAATCCAGCTGTTGTACCTCCTGTAGCTGGTGCCTATGTATTGACAGTGACCTATGCCAATGCTTGTACGTTGACCAAAACTACGGAGGTTATTATTACGCCGAAACCTTCTGCACCTAATGTACCGACCCCAGGTTCACTTATTGTATGTGAGCCAAACACGATTTCCTTTAGTGGAACATGTCCTGCGGGAACCTTAAAATGGTCTGATAACTCTTCTGGGGCAGTTTTAAAATTAAGTTCTCCAACGGTTTATGGCATATTTGCTAACTGTACTTATAATGGATGTATATCAAACAGCAGCAACACTATAAACGCCGAAATAAAAGCTCAGCCAGCACTTCCAACCATAGTACCACCTACGGAAAGCTATATTTGTACACCTGGCACACTTACACTTTCAGGAAGCTGTGCCGCTGGAAGTATTCTGTGGTCAGATAATTCAACTAACGGCAATTTAGTTTTAAGTAGTCCTAGAATTTATTCCATAACTGCTTCTTGTAATTTAAATAGCTGCTCTTCTGGAAGTACCTTACCTCTTTCATTGGAAATAAAACAAACCCCATCTGTACCAATCATAACAGGTCCAGCTTCTGCTTCGAAATGTGCTCCTGATTCATTGCTATTATCGGCCAGTTGTACTACCGGAACTGTGCTTTGGTCTAATGGCGTAGTTGGCAATAACCTAACATTAAAGGGAGCTGGTAATTATTCGATTTCTGCGGTTTGTGTCTTGGAAGGATGCTCTTCAGATGCTTCGGCACCTGTTATCATGGAAATCAAATCGGCCCCAGCATCATCTGCCTCTGGCACTAAGGCCTTATGTGCAGGAGGTGCCATTAATTTAACTGTATCACCTGGCGTATCTTATTCTTGGACAGGTCCAAATGCATATAGCTCAAACCTTCAAAATCCAAGTATTACTAATGCAGGGATTTTAATGTCCGGTATTTATACAGCCGAAGTAACTTTTGCAAATGGCTGCTCTTCGGTAGACACGACTAGTGTCGCCGTAAATACAAGTCCCGTAGTAAATATTAGTGCTTCGCCTAATGTGGTTGCCTCTGGCGAGTCTTCTACTTTGACATTGAATGGATGTACTGGTGGAGAGATCAATTGGTCCATCAATAATTCATCATCGAATCCTTTAACACTCGCTATTTTTAATACCACTACGTTTAATGTGGCGTGTACTATTAATGGTTGCACAAGTGTGGCATCCACTATCGTGACTGCCAGTAACCCCTGTGAAACTTTGGTAAATCTTGAAAATATAACGGACGACTACATTTCTGGGGTAATCACCAAAAAAGCATCCGCTCTCTATGGCAAAATAACAGCCAATAATAAACTATCCGGAGATACTCGTGTAAACTATGAGGCTAAATCAATAGAACTAAATGCTGGATTTGGAACCGAATCCGGTGTGGTTTTCTCGGCCGAAATAGGTGGCTGTAATTAAGAACATGTAGATAAATATTATATGAATATGTCAAATATAAAATACATCAAAAAGAATCTTAGAAATGCAGGTTTGGTGTTTCTAGCGGCCTTTGCTTTTCAAGCGAATGTTTTGGCTCAAGAAAGTGCCATCGTAGACTTTGCTAGTCAAGAGAAAGGGATACTCATTCCAAGAATGAACACTCAGCAGAGAATGGATATTAATTCACCTGATGAAGGTCTTATTGTTTACGATCTTGAAAAGCATACCTTCTACTACTTTAACGGTACCGCCTGGAAAACAGGCACTTCTGTTGGCGTCTCTCCTTCAAGTGATTCCTTCTGGACTTTTGACGGAGTTGACAACTCCAAATTTCAAAGTGGCACTCCTTTCTTAGGCACTACAGAAGCTGACCCATTGATATTTAAAACCAATAATACGGAGCGATTTAGAATTACGGAAAATGGCATCTGGCATTTTGAAAATAAGCAGTTAAATGCCGAGACGAGTTCTATTCTAGCAAGCTCTCTGAATGTTAAAAACAATGTTCAGCTAAATACGTCCTCTGGCGTAACCACCATAAATGGGCAAACAGTCATAGGTGGGCCAGCTGAAAACCCTACCACCTTAACAGGAAATACTCGTGTAAATAAAGATCTAGATGTTTTAGGAGATATTAACCTCAGAAATAACCTCTCCGTAGATGGTGTGGCATTAATCAATAACTTCTTTACGGTTACTAAAAGGCTCAATGCAGAAGACCTTACCGTTCAAAAAGATGTACTTCTAAACTCTGACAATGGAAATACCTTAATAAACGGGGCACTCGTAGTAGGCGGGCCATTAGAAAACACTGCCACCTTTAAAGGGCCTGTGGTGATGGACAAATCATTAGAAGTTTCTGATATGATTATCCGAAACACTTTAAAAGTGGGAGGAGCTTCCACTTTGGATGGAACACTTGTGGTGGACAAAGAAGTAGACTTTAAAAGCACCCTAAATGTAGATGGAGCTACCGACTTTAACAATACCATGACTGTAGATGGAGCCACTAATTTGAATTCTACTTTAGATGTAGATGGTGCCAGTAGGTTAAGAAACAATTTAAGGGTAGACGGTGCAACAGACCTGAACGCCACTTTAGATGTGGCTGGCATCACCAGATTAAGAAGTAATGTTACGGCAGATCAATCAGTGGCGGTTGGTGGTAATATGACGGTGACAGGGACAACTAGTCTAAATAATACATTGAACGTCACCAAAAACGCTAGCAGTTTTATTTCAACTTTTAGCAATACCAATACCGGACAGGGTGATGGCATACGAATTAAACTTGGGAAACCTAAATCATCTTATTTATATCCCGGCACAAAATCGTCTATTGAAACCATAGTTAATAATGGTATTACTCAAACTGAAGTAAACAATTTCAAGAAACTATTTAGAGACGATATCCCAATTGGTGATAAAGGTGTGATTTTAGCTAAACTAGTAGTAGATTCTTATACACTTCAATATAGGGTAATAGCAGGACTGGCTGTAAGCGTAGGAAACCTTATAACGGGTTTTTTAAATGACGAATTAGGCTTACCTATACCTATTGGCCCAGTAATCACGCCCGCCATAAATTTCCCAGCTATAAATGTTTCTGGTTTTGAAGTAGATGTACCCGTAATTCCAACTTTTACTTTACCTGGATTCCAAGTAACTGGAGGGTTTCAAATTTTAGGTCCAATTGAAATTCTACCTAAGTTTGATATCGTACCTAAAATACCGGAAATCGATCTTTCCATTTTTGGAGTACCAAAATTTGATGTACTAAGCCCAGATTTTTGGGGTGTACCGAAATTATTTTTCACAGAATTGGTTTCAGGCGGAGTAGTGGACAACAACAATCTTTTCATGCAATTCGCTGATAAGAGTGGGAGTCCCATGGGAAATATTAGGGGTGAATCCATCCTAAACTGGGTAGATAACTTCTTAAACCCAGCTTGGCTTGCAGGACTTAAAGATGCAGTGCAAGGTTCCCCCCTTGACCCTGTTCACGCCAAATTTCACTGGCAAAATTATATTTGGGATGCGATGATCAAATACCTGAAGGTCGGGGTAGAATATACATCTGGAAATGGTGACTATGCTGAGTGGTTGGAAAGAGTGGACGAGAAAGAATTTATTAGTCAAGGTGAAATAGTTGGCGTTATCGGCGGTAAGATTTCAAAAAACCTTGATAAAGCTGAGCAAGTAATGGTAGTCTCTCATAATCCAATAGTGCTAGGTAATGTTCCACCTGAAGGTAAAATGAACTTAGGAAACAATGTGGCTTTTATGGGTCAGGTTCCAGTTAAAATTATTGGGCCTGTAGCCTCTGGTGATTATATCTTAGGAAATGATAAAACACCTGGATATGGTATTGCTAAAAGCCCAGAGGAAATGGAAGTAGAAGATTTCCATATCGCTGTAGGTAGATCTTGGGAGTCTAATAAGTCTAAACTGCCCATGATGGCTAATACAGTCATAGGCGTACATAATGGCGGTTTTATTAACGTATTGAAAAAATATGACGAGCAGTTTAAAGCATCAAATGAGCGATTCAAAAACCTAGAAAGTCAATTGAATTTAATTATGAGCAAACTTGAAAATGAAAAAAAATAAACCATTCAATATTTTATTCCAACAAAAAATGGCTTTTAGAATCTCGGTCATACTAGTTTTATTCATATCGCTTTTTTTACCTAAAAAAGTTAATGCACAAGAATTAGACAACGAAGCGGTATACAAAAAGTGGCTTGAAAATTTGTACGAAACGGGTATTGTTATGACGGGAGATTCCTTGATTGTTAGCGAGGAAACCAAAAGAATTATGAATGATCCGGAATACAGAAAACTCATATATCCAGAAGTGTACACTTGGGAGCAGACTATCATTTTAATTCAGCAAAATGACTTAAAAAAAGCATTTTGGTATCTAATAAATCTATATGGCTATAGTGAGAAAAATAAAGCTTTGGTTTTGAAAACGCTCATTACATATGACAAATTACTAATAATGGAAGATGTCTTACAAAGTACATTTATCATGTATGCGATGCATGATAAAGTACTTGAACAGAATTCTAATCAGTCATTTGATCCTCATGCATCTGAAGAAAAAGCGAAGAACCTAAAAGAGATTTTATTTTACCTAGCCAAGTATAGAACGCTAGTTAATACTAAATCTGACCACAGTAAAACACCTTAAATTAATTGAAATCAAAATATTTTCTACTAACCCAATAAGCACTCATCGAATCCATAGCCCCAAAGAATAGATAAGCCATAGAATGACCCAAATTAAACTGATTATGAAAAAGGTATATCAAAAACATATCGAACCGATTTTAAAAGAAAGCTATATTATGGATAAAAAGCAAAATATACTTTGGGCAATGCTACTTTGCCTTTGTTTTAGCACAGTAAAGGCCACAACGATTCCTCCAGCTCCCATAAAATATGTAAAAGAAATAGCTGCCGGCACCGCAGACGGTTCTAGCTGGGCAAATGCCTCTTCTAACCTTCAAGCCATGATAGATGCCTCACCAGAATATGGTGAAGTATGGGTGGCTACCGGAACGTATAAACCCGCCACGTATCCTACAGGCAGTGCTAATGGAGCCAGTTCTAAAGATTTCGCATTTATTCTTAAGGATAAAGTAAAGGTTTATGGAGGTTTTGTGGGTACAGAAACCACACTTAGCGAACGTACGATCGCTGTAATATTAGCCAATCCTTCGATTCTTAGTGGTGATATAAATGCTACCCCTGGTCTATTCACAGATGATGCTCATCACGTTGTAATTTCAGTCAATGATGATATGAATACGAGACTCGACGGATTCACAATTGCTTATGGTAATGCACATGGTGTCGGAAGTTCCCTTGAAGTTGAGAGTAATGGCACTTCATACCCGCCAGAAGTTAAAAATAATGAAGGCGGTGGGCTAAATTGTAATACCTCAAACCCCACCATCCAAAACTGTATCTTCTTAGCTAATAAGACTGTATTCTCAGGAGGAGCCGTTTATAACAAAGAGTCCTCCCCTACTTTTATAAACTGCTCCTTTCAGGCCAATTCGTCTACCCTTTATGGTGGGGCGATTTACAATACTTCATTCTCTTCACCCCTTATTGACAGTTCTTCGTTTACAGGTAATCTAGCTACCCAGGGTGCAGGTATCTTTAATGCCATTAACGTAAACCCATCTATCAAATTCACCGTTTTTACTAATAATCAAGCCTCGGAAGATGGCGGAGCTATCTATAATGCCGCCGCCTCACCAACCATTGAAAATTGTGTATTCTCTTTAAATAATGCTACTTCCGGTGGAGGAGCCATTTACAATTCTAGTAATTCCAGTGCTATCATCAATTGTCTATTTAATGAAAACTCTTCCACCAGCGGTGGAGGCCTCTATAATGCCTCTGCTTCTACGGTTATAACTAATGCTACATTTTGGGGTAATTCATCTCTTATTACAGGTGGGGGGGGTGCTATTTTTAATACAGGATTTGCAAGCAATTCATTGATTAGAAATTCCATTTTTAAAAATAATAAGAAAAATAACGCTACTTTTTTTATAGGATCTGATATTGAAAATGTCTCAAATGCCAAGACGACCATTACTAATTCTTTATTACAATTAGGTAACTCTAGTACCAATTATCCCTCAAGTTCAGGTGTCTCAGGGTTTCAAGGAGCTGGAACTGGAAACTTCTATCAAACAGACCCATTTTTTGTCACTTCTTCCAATCCTATAGGCCCAGATAATGTGTGGGGAACAGATGACGATGGTTTGATTTTACAAAACTGTAGTCCGCTTTTACAGCAAGGAAACAACACATATAATGCTACTGGAACTGATTTACAGGACAATCTAAGAATTCATAATACCACCATTGATATGGGAGCGTATGAGAATCAATTTGGTACTATGGAAGTACTTCTCACTAGAAACGACAATGGAAATCCCTATGTCTGTGAGGGTGAGACCACCATTTTTACGGCTACGCCAACCTTCCCTGGTTTGTTTCCTATGTATGAGTTTTTCCTGAATGACACCAGCTTACAATCTGGCACATTAAGCACTTTGAACATTGACACCTTAGAGCATGACGACATAGTTAAAGTAAGGTTAACTTCTCAGGCATGTACAGCAAATTCTAATGCCATTCAAATGGTAGTAAACGCACCTGTACTTGTTACCACTACGAACTCTCCCGTATGTGCTGAAAAATTGCTCACTATGTCAACTACCAATACCGTATCTGGTACCGGTAATAATTACCTCTGGACTGGGCCGGCATTTCTAATTCCAAATACGGAACAATCTCCATCATTCCTTAGTGCAGAAGATACAATGTCTGGAAAGTATTATGTCACGGTGACAGATGTATTTTTATGTACGACAGATGATTCTGTGAC
>Ga0208903_1001882_pt1 | contig 10979 bp, 11 predicted proteins | sample AntAceMetag02UKJ_FD_184769 | JGI IMG/M metagenome (GOLD analysis project Ga0208903, IMG submission 184769) | Saline lake microbial communities from Ace Lake, Antarctica - Antarctic Ace Lake Metagenome 02UKJ (SPAdes) (version 2) | ecosystem: Environmental > Aquatic > Non-marine Saline and...
TGCCCCAGATCATTATAAAGATAAGATCCGTGCTAAGATTGAAGAACACTTAAAATGGCTACGTCCAATAGATAAACTTAATAGAGCAACAGTGGGATTTGAATCAGCATTAAAGTTTTTAGAAGGCAACAGTCAAGATCAACTTCCAAAGTTTTGGGAACGTATGCGTGCATTAGACACAATAAGAAACGAAAACATACTAGAAGCATTACCGGAGTTAAATGACATACAAATCGACAATTAACCAATTACAAGAACAGTATATCTGTTATGTTGTTAATGGGTCCAATAATCTAACCAAGCAACTAACTGCTATATATAAAGAGATCTATCAAGATAACGAACGTATAGTTATTGAGCTATCTTCAATTTTGCAAGTAAGCGACATACAAAATATTATTAATAGTTTAGATATTAGTAACTTCTTTGTTATATTAGTAAGCGACGATCAATCACTTGTTACAGAAGTGGAGCGTATCACTCGTGAATTAAGTTACGACCCAACACCAATGACTGCTGTTATTGTTACCGGTACTAATTACAAAATTGTACAATTACCTGAACAACACATAAACAAACAAACATTGGATGGTCGAATCGCAGGGTTAAATCTCCCTACAAATAATTTCTGTGTGTTGCCGTGGGTAGCATTAGAAATTCAACCTAATGGAGAGCATGCTGTTTGTTGTTTAGCCGAAGATCTCATTAAAGATGAGAATGGAAAAGTATTAACAGTTGTAGATAATACGTTAGACGAAGTATTAAATTCACCAACAATGAAACAATTAAGGATAGATTTTTTATCTGGGAAGAAGCCATCAACCTGTAACAAGTGCTGGCGGGTAGAAGATAGCGGCGGAGTTAGTAAGAGAATGAATACATTAGATAGACTTAAACATTTTAATCTTGCTAATCAAACCTGGACCGAAGACCGTAAAGAACTTATGATGTTTGATCTAAAAGTAGGTAACATATGTAATCTAAAATGTCGTATATGTGGTAGCTATTCATCCAGTCAAATCGCCACAGAAGAATTACCTAAACAAGATAAAAAGAATAGTTTTTCTTACAAAGCAATTGAATTAGGGAGGTGGCCAAGAGAACAAAACCACTTCTGGGATAGTCTAGACAAACATAGTACAGAAATACGCTATCTAGAGTTTACAGGAGGGGAACCTTTTTTAATCAAAGAGCATTTTAAATTCCTAGAACGACTAGTTAACATGGGTGTTAGTCACAATGTTGAAATACATTATAACACTAACGGAACCCAGTATCCAAAGAATGCAAGTGATATATGGAAACACTTTAAGTTAGTTGAGATAGCATTTAGTATTGATGACATTAACGAACGTTTTGAATACCAACGATCTAATGCCAAGTGGTCAGAAGTACAAGAAAATATTAAAAAGTTTAAGGAGCTTAAACAGGAGCTAGGCAATATTGTTCTTCAGGTATGTTCAACAATTAGTGTTTTTAATATTATGTATCTAGAGGGTCTTGCTCATTGGATCGACGAACAAAAATTCGACAACGTCTATTGGAATATGTTACACGAAGAAGAAGCAGTTAGCATTAGAGCATTGCCTCTTAACGCTAAAATTAAAGCAGAGGCAGTATTACTGATGTCTAGCGTAAGCGAGCAACACAGAAAAGAATTTGAAAATGCTATACGATTTATGGAACAAGGCAAAAGTCTGGACGGTAGTGAGCTACTAAGAAAAATAAAAGATAAAGATCAGATTAGAAATGAAAACTTATCTGATCACCATATGGAACTTGCAGAAGCAATAGGCTATGAAAAAGCCTGATCATCGACCAGATACATTATGTATGGCTCCTTGGGTACACACGTATCTATCCCCTCAAACTGAAAGACGTATGTGTTGCGCCAGCCGCGAGCCTGCACAGAACTTTGAACAGTATATAGACACAAAATCTGGCACAGGAAAATATCAACCTATTACATTGCACAAGCATTGGAACAGTAATCATATGAAATCAGTGCGTAAGCGTATGATGGCAGGTGAAATATTATCCGAATGTGAAGTATGTAATGACAAGCTATTGAACACTGATGTTTACCGTACATATTTCGATCGACTATTCAGTAGTAAATACTATGCAAAGTTGTGGGAGGCCACAGACGAAACAGGCTATACTTCAATGGAACCTGTATCATGGGATTATCGTTTTAGTAATCTCTGCAACTTTAAGTGCCGCACTTGCGGCGACATGTTATCAAGTGCATGGGAGACTGAACAACGTCAACATGACATGATCAACTGGTCAAATCCAAAGAATACTTGGATGAAACCCGATGTTAAAAAAGAAATTGAAAGATTTCAATCCTCAACTGTTGAACAGGAATTTGCCCAGGCAGTTGAGGATCACCGTATCGAAGAGGTGTATTGGGTAGGCGGAGAGCCGTTGATGTACGAGCAACATTGGAAGTACATGAAACGGATAGTTGAACTTGGAGACGGAAAAAATGTTTACGCAAGATATAATACAAATCTTAGTAGGATTAACTATCGTGGTACTAATCTGTATCGCGATATACTTAGTGGGTTACGGGACTGGCAAATATGTGCGTCGCTCGATGGAACAGGACAGATTGGCGAATACATTAGGACAGGTCTCAACTATGATTCGTGGCTTGAGAACTTCGATCAAGGAGTTGAGAGTAAAGTACATCGCCGTCAACTACGAATCGACTTCACACTTACTCTCCCGGGCCTCTTTGAAGTTGAAAACATCCAAAACCTCGCCAAAGAAAAAGACGTAGATGTACTTGCTAAAGTAATCTTTAGCTTTACTCCGGACATTATTCTTAGCCCATTAGCAATGCCAAAATCAATATTACACCCTTGGCTTGATGAACTAATTGCTGTTAGTCAAGGTGCAATGCGTGACGTATTGGTACAACTTAAAACACGGCCAAATTTTGAAGAACAATGGCCAGATACTTTCAAAGAAAGTCTTGCAAAAGGCAAGGCTCGTGTGTTACAATTAGAGCTTATACGTAAGGATAAGTATACCCTTACTGACATTTTAAGTGAACGCCCTGAGGCATTACATTGGTATGAGTCAATTGGAAGTTAAAGTAACATTACAAAATCCATTAGATAAACAAGATACTTTAGATTATTATATTGTACCTGACGATACTCAGTTGGCTAAAGATTGGGTTACAGCATTAAATGAAATATTAGATAAAAAACTAACATTAGAAAAATCATTTTGTTTTTTAGGATGGCCTAATACAAATCGAACAGTTGAATACTTGTGCCAAAAACTAAACACCGCTGTTGAAATAATTAATAGATATGATTATACCACGCACAATTTACCTAATTATGTAATTGAAGATTACTTCACACCTGACGCAGTTAGATTTCCTGACACTTATCCGATAGAAACTAGAACTCCAGGAAGTCCTCATTCGCTAGAGAGAGAAGCACTAGGGCTTAAACTTAAACATACTATAATGAATCAGTTACATAATCATTTTGAAAGATTAGAAGGTACAGTAGAAAAACCAAGTGATTATGGACAAGTAAGTCCTCCCGCAGTCAGAAATGCTATTAGACAATTAAACAACATTTGTCACGAATTAGAAAGTTTAATACTAAGTCAACGTAAAGATCAAGTGGCACCTGAATGGGTCCGTCCTAGTCAAATTACCACTTTCTTAAATGCTAAAAGATATCAATTAACAGAAGAACATAGACAAGGTTTCTTAACTAACGGCTATGATCGCAAGTTTGGTCATGTTTATATGCACTGGACACAAATAGGTAAAACTCTAATGGAAGTATTCAGTGACGAAGGTGCTCCGGACTTAGTCGATGCAACTTGTGAAGCAATTACCCATTTACAGTATTATAGTGGAGAGTTTGATATTGAGTGGGCAAAGAATATTGTACGTAATAAAGATTGCCCCTGGCATGATGAACATCAATTACGATTTGATAATTGGTTACTTAAACATGGCCTGGACCCAAAAGACCCTGCACTAAGTCTTGGGTATCTTCATATAGGACAAGTTGATCTAATACGTAGTTTTGGAACTAACAACATGCAAAAAATATGGACTGAGATGAGCAACAAGTTAGACATTAAAACTATCAAGGTAGTTGAGTAACAAATAAATATCAACACAAGGAGAAATAAATTATGTTTTCATGGGTTAGAAAGATATACGATCGTATCGTATTAGAAATTAAATATAGAAAGAAATTAAAAAAACTTAGACAACGCGATCCATTTATTTACAAATAGATGAGTATTTTAGGCATCAGTGCAGGATTCCATGATGCATCAATTAGTATCATTGACCTAGATGGTAATATAACGTTTGCTGGTCACAGTGAGCGTTATAGTAAGCAAAAGAATGACCATACACTCAATGAAGAAATATTTGCGGACGCAAACGTAGGTTGCATTTCTGATATTGCTTACTATGAAAAACCTCTACTTAAACAATTAAGGCAACTGTATCAAGGTGCTAGTTTTAGTTGGGGGCAAATGTTTACTAGTCAGGTATTATCTAAAGCAATACCGCCAGACGCTAAAAGGTTAATGGGAACAGGCATTCGAACAAAGTCATATCCACATCACTTATCACATGCGGCCGCTGGATTCCAAACAAGTCCGTATGATAGAGCAACGGTTGTTGTTATTGATGCCATTGGAGAGTTTGATACTATAACTATATGGGGTGCTGAATACAATAAGAAAGGTTACGCCAAATATAAAAAACTATGGAGTCAAGGTTATCCCCATTCAATGGGATTATTTTATTCTGCAATGACGCAACGTGTAGGACTTAAACCAAACGAAGATGAATATATCTTAATGGGCATGGCCGCATACGGAGTGCCGGATTATGATGTGTTTGATGAATTTGTTTTAGATCGAGAAACTATAAGATTTAGAAATAACCTACATGCAGGATGCGACGAGTGGGAAGCCAATGGCATGAGTGAATTTAACATTGCCGCTTCTGCACAATACACATTAGAAGTGTTATTACATAGTGTAATGGACAAAGCTAGAAGATTAAATTGGAGTACAAATTTAGTTTACATGGGTGGAGTAGCGTTAAACTGCTCAGCCAATGAACACTTAGGTGCGTACTTTGATAACACCTGGATTATGCCGAACCCTGGAGATGCAGGCAGTAGTTTAGGGTGTGCGGCCTTATTGTATGGTAAAAAAATTAATTGGCAACATCCATTCTTAGGAACAAACATACCTGGAGAGTATCCAGTCAATGAAGTCCTGGAAGAACTACTAACTAAAAAAATTGTAGGTGTAGCAAGTGGTCGTGCAGAATTTGGACCTAGAGCATTAGGTAATAGATCATTACTAGCAGACCCTAGAGGCAAAAAAATAAAAGATCTAGTAAATGAAATTAAACGTAGACAGAAGTTTAGACCATTTGCTCCTATGATATTAGAAGAATATGTCAACGACTATTTCATAATGCCTGATGGATTTAAAACAAGTCCATACATGCAAGTTGTGGCAAGATTACAAAACCCCGATGCGTATCCAGCAGTAGTACACGCAGACGGAACAAGTCGTGTGCAAACAGTTCCAGCAGACTGCGAAAGCGGAGTACGACAACTGTTAGAAAAATGGTTTGTACTTACAGGTTGCCCAATGCTACTAAACACAAGTTTAAATGTTAAAGGTGAGCCCATGGTAAATGACCGTGCAGACGCTGATCGTTTTGAAAAACTTTATAACGTTAAGGTGTGCTCTTGAAATTAGTTGCCGCAGGATGTTCATTTACACACGGAGCAGAATTAGACCATCTGTTTATGAGCGAAGGAAATATCAAACAAAGTTATTCTGACGTAATAGCAAACAGTTTAAATTTAGAATTACATAATGTAGCACTTAGCGGGTGTAGTAATGATTATATATTCCATACCGCAGTTAAACAAATAAGAAAATACAACGACATTCAATTGTTAATAGTCTGTTGGACGCATCCCACCAGGTTAACCTGGCAGGCATTTGATAGAACATACATAATACATCCAACATTTGGCACTGCACTTACAGATGTTTACCTGGACCCAAAACATAGACAACATAGAGCAGGTATGTACATGTCCTCAGACACTGACATGATAGATGAGTTAGAAGCCGGAATTAAATTTGCAGTATCGCACATGTTAGATCCGGATGAATTAGAACAAAAGAGAGAAAACCATAGCCTGGCACTACAATCACTTTGTAAAGAAAAAGGTATACGTCTTATTGAAACACACGTTATGAATTTTAGAGAAGTAGGAAGTTATAACAAAGAAAATCGCCATCCTAATGCAGAAGAGCATGTATTAATTGCCAATCAGTTACTAGAGGAGATGGAAGTTGCAGATAAAAAATAAACACAAACAAGCACACATGCGAGCGGCACACATCTATGCAAAGTGTTCAACTGCTCTTAGATTAAACGTTGGTGCACTAATAGTTAAAGATGATCGTATTATTTCAATTGGTTATAATGGTATGCCTAGTGGGTGGGACAATGTCTGTGAAGATAAGAATAACAAAAGTCGACCTGAAGTGTTGCATGCCGAATCAAACGCAATTGCTAAACTAGCTAAGTCAAGTGAAAGCGGAAACGGTTCAGCAATATTCATAACACATTCACCTTGTCTAGACTGTGCTAAAATGATTTATCAAAGTGGGATCAAACAGGTCTACTACAGTAACGAGTACCGTAGCACTGACGGAGTTGACTTTTTAAATAAGTGTAATATTACTGTTGAGCAGTTAAGCGTTGAAGACACTTAACCAACTGAGCTTGTTTGTTTCTTTTGAAATGTTCTTGATTGTGATGTATGATAGGTAACTGTTCTAGATAGTCTAGGTGCAGTTGTTCTAAACTTTTTAACGCAATCTTTCTAGTTTCCTCAAATACAGCATACCATCGTAATCGAACATCACGGACAGTATCGTAACTTTCGTCTATCCAACGATCAAATGTTTTGTAGCCTTGGTCTTTTAATAGAGCTAAACTGTTCTCAGTTCCTAGTATTATAAATGCTTGTCCGTGTTTAATTGGTTTAAATGTTTTTTCAGTTAAGAATGTTCCGCCAACAGCATCAATATATGTTTCCATTGCAATGTTCCAATAACTGTTAGTATGAAAGTGATTGATATTTATACTATGATTGTTATGTTCGGCATCTGTTAATTCATCTGCACGTAACGGTAAGACAACATCAAATCCGTTAGGCACATAACTTATTCTTTTGGTTTGATCCGTAATAAAATTGTCGTTGATAATATTAAAGTCACCCCGAACATCAAGGTTTGGAACATTACCGTAACTAACATAATTGTTACCAATTAAATCATTATTCCACAAGTTCCAGACAAATTCTTTTCTATACTGTTTGTGTATTCTGTTTAAGCAAGTGTATTTCTTTTCTTTAGCATTCGCTGTTGCTAGGTTACTAACTGTTTTATTTTGTTGTTCAAATAGATATTCGCTTTCGCACAAGTATGACATACCTTCTATAGTATCTGCTACAGTGTTTCCACTAATAAAGAATATTGATTCTCTATCTATTCCATGTGTACTTGCTAGCTTGTGTAATCTTTTGTCAATAGCAAATGGATCATCAGCTTCGCCATATGTAAACAATACCCGTAGCTGTTTGTTGCAAATTTTATCCAGTACCTCTGAATCAAAGTAAGTAAAGTAGTCACAGTCAAAGTCAAAGAAGTATAGATTAATAGGATACCAGGAATCATAGTTACAAGATTCTAAATTAGTTACTTCAAAGTTAATATTGTGATTACCTAAAAACTTATGTAACGTCATAGGCATTACATATGGTGCACTATACTCTTGACTTTGGTGCTTTTTTAAGTTAAAATAACTATTATTCTCTAAACAAAATTGTATGTTTGATATATTCATAATGGACATGGGCGGCCATAGTGCCAACCTACAGTATTTAACAGAGCGTTATCCACATGCTAAAGTTTTACGTTGGACCACACATCTGAACGCAATGCGTAAAGCCGCAGATCTGAGTAGAACAAGAAAGTTTTGGTTAATTTCTACCTGCTGTGACTATACTAATTTTAATTTTGGTTGGGAACCAGTACCGTGGGAAAGTTATCAAATACATTGTTGGTCTAGTGGACTGCAAAAACTTGGAGATACATTCTTAGTTCCCACAGGCCACTTTAAACAACAGAATCCAGAACGCATTGATCTATATCAAGATATCAACTGGCAACGCAACGGAGTTAAAAGACTTCCTCCTCAATATATCAAATACGAAGGTAGTGATCTAGTGGCGGCAGTACAAACATCTATCGAAACTCCGTATGCGTTAGTTACTAACATACCAGCTGTTACTCAATATGATCCTCAATTATGGAAAGACCCTTGTATAGTTAGTCTTAATCGTAGTCAATCAATTAGCTTGATACCTAGGCAATCAACTAGTCAGATTACTAAACAGATATATGATTACCCTTATCTCAAACAGTTTCCTGTGTATCCTAGCTGTCCAATGGACGTGGTGTTTATTGACAATGGAGAAGCAACTGCTGACGAAAATTATGAACATTTATCACAAATACTAGCGAAAAAGAACAATAAATTGCACCGTATAACAGGCGTACAGGGTCGTGTAGCCGCTTTTAGCCAAGCAGGTAATATCGCTAGTAGCGATTGGGTTTTTATTGTCACAGCGAAGCTTAAAATAGATGAAAATTTTGATTTTATGTGGCAACCAGACTATTGGCAACAACCAAAACATTATGTTTTTACCTGTTTAAATACTGATACTGGACTAGAATATGGTCACATGGCTATGGTAGCATTTAATCGTGAACTAATGTTAACCAATGACGGAACTGGATTAGATTATACATTAAATCAATCTCACGAAGTAGTATCTTTGCGTAGTGGAACTGCTAATTTAGGCGATGATGATCAAGTAATCTGGCGTACAACATTTAGAGAAGTTATTAAACTTAAACACTATCTAGATCAAAAAGTTGATATAGAAACAGAGTATAGATTACGCACTTGGTTAACTAGAGGCAAGAAGAAAAGCATAGAAGCTAGTCAAGATGCTGTTGAATATTATGATGTAGTTAACGGCAACTTTGATGAACTAAAGTTAAGTTACGAATGGAAATGGTGTGACGACTATTATGCTAAAAAATATTTAAATGAGCTTTAACCCAGTCAACATATTGCTTACAACCTGTTTTAAAATTAATTATTGGCTTGTGTCCTAAATCTCTAATTGCACGAGTGTTATCTAACCTTCCACGACTAGGAAAGTCCCAATCTCTCTCCATTAATTTGATACTACCTCGGCCAGCTAGGTCAATTGCTGTTAGTGCGGCCTTTTCTAGTGTTATAGGGTTAGTTTCACATTTAGTAATATTGTAAATGTCATACTTGCATGCTTTTGTTGCGGCCAGTGCAATGCCATCAGCAACGTCAGTACTGTATGTGAAATCTAATATTTCAGTTGCTCCTCTAACTTCTAGAGTTTCACCGCGTAACGCACCTAATACAAATTTTGATAACACACGATCTTCAACATCTCTAGGACCGTATACGGCACTCGGGCGGATGATAGCATACTCAAAATGTTTTTGATAGTCAGCTACTAGTTTCTCCCCCATGTATTTCATTATGGCATATTGCCCACGTGGGTTACAAGCATGCGTTTCTTCAACCATATCATCAAAGTCACCATATACCATACTTGAAGATATATAAACAAACTTACTAACAATTCCTTTCGATGCTTCTAATAGATTAATTAATCCTGTTGACATAACCTCTGAGGCAATGCTTGGATTTTTTAATACTACTTTCTGTCTTGGATAACTTGCTAGGTGTATAACAACGTCTGGTTTAATTTCTTCTACAGTGTTGTTAACAAATACACAGTCTCTAATGTCACCGATCTTAGTAGGAACTTGATTACGATGATCAGCGTTACGCTGTCTAAACAATGTCATCATTTGATCTAACGGAATAAAATTATAGTTAGTCATTGAATCCATAACATAAACGTCGTGGTCTTTCGATAAGCAACGAACTGTCTCGTGCCCTATAAAACCTAATCCACCACTAATTAATATTTTCAACTAATTATTTCCACTCTGTTTCATGTTCATAGAATTTTAATACATAATCGGTATACTGTTCATCATCTAGATCAGCATATATGAAACCATGTCTACCTAAGTAATAATCCATTTCATATTGTAATGTAATTGCATTACGTTCTACCCATTGTGCTTTTTCTGCATTCTCTTTAAACTTGTCTGCTACTTTCCAAAAAATCTGGTCATCATCTCTAATTTTATATTCAGAATGCTGGGCAAATCTTACTCTATGTTTATTAGTTAACTTCATACAGCCATCTCCGCGTTAATTGAATCCATTGGATCGTAATCTTGTAGTTTAACATCATTCATGGTGAACTTGTCAATGTCTTTTATGTCTGGATTTAGCCATAATGTTGGTGATGTTCTTGGAGTTCTTTCTAATTGTTCTTTAACTTGTTCTATATGATTCGTATAAACGTGTGCATCGCCTAGAGTGTGTACGAACTCACCAACTTGGAGATCACAGCACTGTGCGATCATGTGTGTTAATAAACTGTATGATGCAATGTTAAATGGAACACCTAGGAACATGTCACATGACCGTTGATACATCTGACATGATAGTTTACCAGTTGATGTCACATAGAACTGTGCAAAACAATGACAAGGGGGCAATGCCATTTGGTCTAACTCACCAGGATTCCATGCACTCAGAATATGTCTGCGTCCGTTAGGGTCCTTTTTAATACCTTCAATAAGATTACTAAGTTGGTCTACATGATAATCAGGATTAGGTACTCGTTTAAATTCCTGTGCTGTGTTTTCAAATTGACTGTATGAAGCAAACTCTATACTTC
>Ga0208903_1001886_pt1 | contig 10968 bp, 9 predicted proteins | sample AntAceMetag02UKJ_FD_184769 | JGI IMG/M metagenome (GOLD analysis project Ga0208903, IMG submission 184769) | Saline lake microbial communities from Ace Lake, Antarctica - Antarctic Ace Lake Metagenome 02UKJ (SPAdes) (version 2) | ecosystem: Environmental > Aquatic > Non-marine Saline and Alkaline...
TTGCCGCATTATCGGCTGCGGAACCAACCCGGCCCATAGATTGGACCAGTGTGAAGCGTCCTAACGCTTGTCGGTAGTCCTTGGAACGAAACTGACTGGGACCCACGGTCAGCATGGACGACACACCCTTTCACGGCGCCTCTCCTGACAACTGCGTGGGTCACCGCGTCAACAGCTAACTGGGCTGTCATCCGGTCCGATATCGAATATCCCACAATGCGTTTGTCGAAAACGTCTTTCACCGCGCAGAGGTAAAGTTTGCCCTCATGGGTGGGATGCTCCGTGATGTCCGTCAACCACAACTGGTTGGGGCCAGCCGCTGTGAACTGACGTTGCACAAGATCGTCAGCAACAGCGGGGCCTGGCGTTTTTCCTGAGCCCCGCCGGCGCCTCACCGTCACCGAGGCCAGGTTCAAGGCTGATGCGAGCCTCCACGCAGTCCTGCGCGACATGACCCACCCGTTAGTTTCTGCCTCGTCGCGCAAAAGCCGATACCCATACTCGGGGTCGCTCCCGTGAGCATCAACGAGGGCGTTCACTCGGTGGGCTTGAAGCATCTGAGCCTCGCTCACAGGGTCGACCAACCACCGGTAATACGCCTGCCTGGCCATGGTCAACACCCGACACGTCACCGTGACGGGAATACCGCCTTCGGCTAGCTCGCGGACGAGCGGGTAGATCATTTTGGGGAGCCACCAAGTTTCAGGTTCGCTTGAGACAAATACGCTGCAGCGCGACGGAGTACTTCGTTTTCTTGCTCCAGGAGTCGGTTACGGCGTCGCAGTTGCCGCAGGTCCTCGGCTTGTTCTTTCGTTACCCCGTCACGGCCACCATCTTCGATGTCTGCCTGTCGGATCCAGTTGGACAAGGTTGCCGGGGAAACCCCAAAATCGGCAGCTATTTTGTTTCTTGGTTCTTTGCTATTCCGGGCAACTTTTACTACGTCACGGCGGAACTCTTCAGGGAATGCTCGCATGACAACATCCTTTCAGGAACACCTTCCGGTGTTCACATGTTAGATGTCACCAAACCCTGCAGCACTCCCATCAGAAAGCCCAGCATAGCTAAATACGCAAAGGACTCCACCCGCCAAACCTACCGTTTCCACCTACGATTGTGCGTAGTGTGGAGGGGTGACTCCCGTCAGTGTGTTAGTAAAAACCCGGTCCTTCTCGGTCATCGCCGTAGCCGTGGTTGTCCTGCTATCGCTGGCTTTTTCGTTCTTTTTTACTCAAGGTTCAGCCCCGTGGCAGGTGTGGCTCGCAGTGTGTGCCCTCGCGGTAGGCATTCCCCACGGCGCTCTTGACCACGTGGTGACTTTCCCCCAGATGAGGTCGGCTCAGATGGCGATGTTTGTTCTGGGGTATGTCGGCGTCGCCGCGCTAGTCGTGATCGCCATCCTGGTGTGGCCCGTGGGTGGGTTCATTTTTGTCGTGGTGATGAGCGCCGTCCACTTTGGTATGGGGGACGCCTCTTTCATCCGCCAAGCCGGGGCGCAAGCACGCGCGTTGTCTGCACCCTGGTGGGTGTACGCAATCCCGGCCGGAACGCTGCCCATAGTGATACCCCTGACCAATCAGGGCAGTACGGAGGCTCTCGCTCTGGTCAACCCTGCCCTGATTGACTGGCATTTTGGTGCCGACACGGTGCTGTTTTGGGCAACAGTGTCTACCGCGCTCGTCTGCGTCGGATGGCTGGTCGCCAGACGTCGGTATGCCGATGCCAGAGACATCGTTGTTCTCGGCCTCCTAGCGATCCTCACCCCGCCGCTTGTTGCCTTTGCCGCCTATTTTGGACTGTGGCATGCGCTTCGTCACACAGCGCGGCTCAGCCAAGAAATGGCCCCCGCGAAAAAAATCGCCGACAGGGGTCACTGGGTGAGAGCTCTGTGGAGGGTATCCGTCCCCGGCCTGCCGGCTCTGCTTGGCACCATGGTGGTGGCTGGGGGTATTACCCTTGTCGGCGGCTGGGCTGTGACCGAGTACCTGTGGGTTGCACTCGCCGTTGTTTGGGCTTTGACGGTTCCCCATATGGCGCTCACCTGGAGACTCGATCAGTCAGCGTTGCGAGATGGAGGGCAACATGACTCTTTACCCACCAGGCCTCCTGCGTCAGCAAAGCGCCCCTGATTGGTCACTGATTGGCGATGCGAAGTGTTTCGGGGCGGAAGCTCAGCGGGGGCGAGCATTAGACCTATCACTCGTCGGTCGCCCATCGATGAGGGAACACGGAATCCAGCTCCTTTCATGGATGCCTGTGACACCGTGGCGTCGCAGGGACGATCGTGCGCAGTCGACTAGGCGTCCAGCGTCGCGCGCACCCTGCGGGCTGCCTCTACAAGGTTGGTCAACGTTTGGATGGTCTCCGCATAGTCGCGGGTTTTTAATCCGCAGTCGGGGTTCACCCACAGTTTGGTATCTGCTATTCCCGCCAGGGCGGTGGAAAGCAGGGTGACCTGTTCGGCGACGTCGGGTACTCGAGGTGAATGAATATCCCAGACACCAGGCCCGACACCGCGCTCGAACCCAGAAGAGCGAATGTCCTCGACGACGTCCATTTTTGACCTTGCTGCTTCAATGCTGGTGACGTCCGCACCTAAACCGTTGATGGCGCCAAATATTTGACCAAACTCCGAATAACACAGGTGAGTGTGAATTTGCGTTTTCGTGGTGACACCGGACGTTGCCAGCCGGAAAGACCGCACCGCCCAGTCAAGGTAATCGGCGTGGTCGCGTTCTTTGAGAGGTAACAGCTCACGAATCGCGGGCTCGTCGACCTGGATTACCTTGATGCCCGCCTTTTCTAAGTCAGTGACTTCATCGAGGAGCGCCAAGCCCAATTGGTAACCCGTTTCGCGTGAGGGAATATCGTCTCGAACAAACGACCACGCCATGATGGTGACGGGACCCGTCAACATGCCTTTGACGGGTCGAGATGTCAGTGATTGGGCGAAGACTGACCAGTCAACGGTGATGGGTCCCTGCCGGGTCACGTCACCCCACAAAATCGACGGTCGTGTGCACCGTGACCCGTATGACTGCACCCATCCGTGCGTGGTGACGGCAAAACCATTGAGGTGTTCGGCGAAATATTGCACCATGTCGTTTCGCTCGGGTTCACCGTGCACGAGCACATCCAGACCGAGTTCTTCTTGCAGACGAACAACGCGCCCAATTTCTTCGCGCATTGCCTCCTCGTAGGCAGCCTGATCAATCTCTCTGCGTGCAAACTTTGCGCGTGCGATGCGGATCTCGTTCGTCTGAGGGAACGAGCCGATTGTCGTGGTGGGGAGTTTTGGCAACTGGAGACTGATTTCCTGAGCCGCACGGCGCACTTCATAGTCTTCGCGTTCGAAGTCGTCGCTTACCAACCCTGCCGTGCGAGCACGGACGGCGGGGTTGATGACCCCCGGTGCGCTGAGGCGCTGTTGATACGCGTTTTCGACGACGGCAACTTCGACGGAGATCGAGTCCCACCCTTGGGTCAGCCCCGCACCAAGGGTCACCACTTGGCCGATTTTTTCGTCGGCGAACGCCAACCAGCTGCGCAAATCTTCGCTGAGCGTGCTTTCTTCGCTCACGCTGTGGGGCACATGAAACAACGAAGTCGAGGTAGACACGGCCACCGTGTCCGAGACACTGCGCAATTGCTCGAGCTTCTCCTGAGCTCCCGCCAAGCTTCCTCGCCAAATGTTGCGCCCATCAATGACCCCGCCCACCAGAACTTTTCCTGCTAACCCTGGATGGCGGGGGACACCTCCGCGGTGGAGGTCCAGACCGACCGCGGCAACCGAACTGGTGGCAACAGCTTCCAAGTGGTGCTCGAGTTCGCCGTAGGAGGCTTGCAACAAAATATTCGGCAGGTCATCACCCGAGAGAATCCGATATGCGTCGTTCACCGCCGTGGAGACTGTCGCAGGGTCAATATCAAAGTTGTCACTGACAAGACCTGATTCGTCCAACTGCACCCAGGTTGCTCCTGCTTTTTTGAGACCGACCAGGATCTCTCGATATACCGTAAGGAGGTCTGGAAGCCGATCGAGGGGTGGGAAGCCCTCCGGGGCAGAGAGGGAAGCTTTAGCCAGCAGGAGGAAGGTGACGGGACCGACCAAGACGGGCCGGGTGTGGAAGCCAGCATCCTGCGCCTCGACGAAGCGGTCCAGAAACCAGGTTGACCCGTGTGTGAAAGGGGTTTCTGGGCCAATTTCTGGAACCAAATAGTGGTAATTGGAATCAAACCATTTGGTCATCTCCAAAGGTGCTTCACTTTCGTTACCGCGGGCAATCGTGAAATAGTCGTCGAGACTGTAGTGACCCTTGGCGTCTGCCACCAGCCCAAAACGCGGAGCAATCGCCCCGAGCGCCAGAGTAAGGTCTGCGACCTGGTCGTAGTAAGAGACATCCAAGGGAATGCTGGCGTTGTCTCTAGCCAGACCCAGTTCGGCAAGACGGTGGAGGTCTTCCAAGCGCACCTGGGTGGCTCCGCGGTCAAATTCTGCGCGGTCGATGGCGCCCTTCCAGTAGGCCTCAAGCAGTTTCTTCAGTTCTCGGCCTCGGCCAATTCGGGGGTACCCGACGATGGTGGTGGTGGGGAAGGTAGACACGGGCAGGTTTCCTAACTATCGAGCGAAGGGGGCTGTGGCGGCTTCAGGTGACACGAAACTTTCGGGGGCGAGCATTTCATTGGGATTAGCGATGGGGAGTTGGCCAGCTCTAGCTAAGGTATCCAGCACCGCCAGGTGATCGTTGAAAGCGTAGAGGTGGACACCTGGTGCTCCGCCAGCGTGGAGGGCTGAGACTAAGCGTGAGGTGAAATCGACGCCTCTTTGGCGCCGCTCAAAATCATCGCTAGCCGTTTCGAGCAGGCCGGCGAGGGTCCCCGGCCATCGCTCTCCGCTCAGCTCAACCGATCGCTTGAGTCGAGCCATCGATGTCACCGGTAACAACCCGGGCAGAATCGGAAGAGTAATACCGGCGCCATCGCAATCATCGAGGAAGCGAAAATAATCGTCAACGTCAAAGAAAAGCTGGGTGATAGCGAAATCGGCGCCGGCATCTTGTTTGGCTTTCAGCGCGTCTATGTCCCGCCGAGAGCTTCCCGATTCCGGGTGACCGTTGGGGAAGGCAGCGACGGCAATGCTGAGGTCCCCGAGGTCAGCCGTAGAGCGCGGTCTGCTCAAACTTTGGGGCCAGATTTGTAGCGAGCACATCAGGTCGACCAGCTCGGCAGCTGTGTTTGCGCCTTCGACAACGGGCAGCGGGGTGTGAGGCAGGTGGTCTCCACGAAGAGCAAGAAAGTGTCTTATTCCTTCTTGGAGCAAAGAGGTTACGAGCGTCTCAGTTTCTGCCCGGGTGTGACCCAGGCACGTGAGGTGCGCCAAAGGGCTCGTGGCCGTGTGGTCTCGGATAAATCTCAGGACCTCGAGCGAGTCTTTCTCGCCGGTGCCACCGGCGCCAAAGGTGACAGAAATGAAAGATGGTTCGACTGTGGATAACTCGAGTACGGAGGCTTGGAGCCTCTCCCACCCCACAGGGGTGCGGGGAGGGTACACCTCGAACGAGAGCGAGAATTTTGCGGCCTGCGGTGGTGTCACTGTGGAGCTCCCGGCGTGTTGAGGAACAAGACAACCGTGAGCGGGGCTCCGAAGGACGGTAGGCAAAATATACTCACGCCGGTAACTTTTGTCTACGCATTCAAGACGCATATCGTCATAGACAGGCCCTGCTCGCCCCTTCGAGGGTCGTGGCCGAAGGAGACGAGTGCGAGGGGAGTGCTGTTCTCGTCCAAGAGGACCCACCATGGTCGTTTGTGAGCCACCGCAGAATGCAAAAGGCTTCTCTCTAATTCCACGACGTTGCCGTGACAATGGCGCCATTTGTTACTGATCTGTTTAAAGGCATACTTGCGTTTTTCTTGCTCGACATGGGGCTACTCGTGGCTCGCCAATTGCGTCAAGTGCGCGATGTTGGACCGTTCCTGATTGGCTTTGGCCTTGCTGCGCCGTTGGTTGGAGCAACTTTGGCGTTGGCCCTGAGCGTGCTACTTGGCTTTGGTGTGTGTGATGCCACCTTGCTTGCGGTGCTTGCTTCTAGTGGTAGCTACATCGTGGTGCCTGCAGTTTTGCGTTATGCGATTCCTGAGGCGAGGCCAAGTCGATACTTCACCATGTCTTTGGCTGTCACATTTCCGTTCAATATCATTTTTGTGGTCCGACCGGACTCCTCGACCAGCGACACTGATACCCGTGGTTTGGCTGAGGCCTCAACGAAGGAGAGCCATCCGGGCGCTGCCCACTGCGCCCACTCTGAGCGGGGGAGGGGAGCGATGGCGAGGCTAGGAGTAGTGCCGAGCTGAAGCGCATGGCTCACATTCACGCCTTTACCTGCAAACTCTTCACTCCAATCTTCCGCGCGGTGAAGAGCGCCGGGGGTCAGAACGTCGAGCCGATACGACCGGTCAATGGACGGCGCGAGGGTGACGGTAAGAACACCGGGCATAGCTACTCCTTCATCAAGTCCTGAGGCCCTGAGTACAGGCCTCAGGTTTTTCAGAGTGCGTTTCGCACCCGGGATCACGAGACTTCCCCGTGCAGGGGCCCCTCTGATTTCGGGGAAACCTGGGGTGCCCGTGAGCAGCAGAGCGTCCATCACAGGGCGACCCTTGGCAGGCCCGCGGAGTGTGACTATGATTGCCTCAGCACTCCATCGCCGGTGTACTCGCCGGCGATGCCACCCTCCGGCGGAAGAGCGATGATGACCGAACGCCCATGGCTAGCCCATTACCCCAGTGACGTAGAGCACGAGCTGAAAAAGCCACCCTTCGACCACCTTTCAGCCCTTGTTTCTGCCGCGAGCGCTCAGTGGGGCAAGAAGATTGCCTTCACGCAGGTGATGCCAAACGGCATGAACGGGTCTCTCACCTACGCGCAGGTTGAGTCTCTCTCTGATGACTTTGCTGCTTATCTTCGTGAAGAGCTCGGTTTAGCTCAGGGCGACCGGGTCGCGGTCCAGATGCCGAACTGTTTGGCCTATCCCATTGTCGCTTTTGGTGTGTTCAAGGCCGGTTGCGTACTGGTCAATACCAACCCTCTCTATACGCCCTCGGAGATGGTGCACCAGTTCTCGGATTCAGGAGCAACCGCGCTGGTCATCATTGACATGTTTGCCGATCGCTTGCCCGAGGTTTTGGGTAAGACCCAGATCAAGCACGTCGTCACCGTGCGCATCTCTGAGTACTTCTCTCCCGTCGTCCACGGCGTTATTCGCAGCGTGCAGAAGGTGTGGAGCCGCTCGCTGCCAAAAATTACGGTGAAGCACACCCCCTTTAGGGCAGCAATGGCCGCCGGTCGAAAGAAGGCCAATGCCTCAGCCGCCGCCAAGTACCTCCAAGGAATGGGTCCTGACTCACTTGCTGCACTGCAATACACCGGTGGCACCACCGGTGTATCTAAGGGAGCAATGCTTTCTCACGGGAACCTTGTGTCCAACACAGGGCAGTTGCTCTCGTTTGTGGGGAACTTCCTCCGGCCTGGTGTGGAGGTCGTGATTACAGCACTCCCGCTGTACCACATCTTTGCTTTCACGGTGAATCTGCTCGCTTTCTATCAGCGCGGGGGGCGCAACCTGCTTATTCCAAGCCCCCGTCCACCGAGCAACCTCAAGAGAGCCTTCGAGAACTACAAGGTCACCTGGGTCACCGGAGTGAACACCCTCTTCAACGCTCTGATGAACGAGCGATGGTTTAGCGAAAGTCCCCCGAAGCACCTCCGGTACTCGGCGGCTGGCGGAATGGCCCTGCAGTCCTCCGTTGCGGAGCGCTGGCGCGCTATGACCAAAACCGAGATTGTCGAGGGCTACGGCCTCACCGAGACCTCTCCCGTTCTCGCCTTCAACCCCTTTGGTGGTCTGCACAAAGATGGCACCCTTGGCGTTCCTGTGCCCTCGACCGACGTTCAGTTGCTCGATGACGCGGGCAAGCCCGTGGCAGTGGGCGAGCCGGGAGAATTGGTCTGTAAGGGCCCCCAGGTCATGCTCGGCTATTGGAATAAAGAAGCCGAGACACAGGCTGCGATGGCGGGTGGCTGGTTCCACACCGGCGATATCGCTCAGATGGACGCTGATGGGTACTTCACCATTGTTGATCGCAAGAAGGACATGATTCTGGTCAGTGGCTTCAATGTCTACCCCAACGAGGTAGAGGAACAGATTGCCGCTGTACCAGGCGTCCTCGAGGTCGGCGTCGTGGGGGTTCCCGATGACAAGAGTGGCGAGGCTGTGCGGGCCTATATTGTGGCCTCGCATCCAGTGCCCACAACCGAGAGCGTCATTGCCCAGTGCCGCGAGCACCTCTCCGCATACAAGGTGCCCAGCAGAATCGTCTTTGTCGACGAGTTGCCCAAGAGCCCCATTGGCAAGATTCTTCGCCGCCAGCTTCGCGACCAAGCGATGGCTGAATCGACCACCACGAAGGGTGCGTAACCATGATCGAGTCACTAGTTGTCTTGGCTGAAGAAACCGCAAATTCAGCCACTGTGGTCAACGAGTTCGAGCAGACACTGCTCCGGATTTTCATCCTCATCATCATGTTCGGTCTGGGTGCAGGCCTCACCCCGAAGGACTTCGGTCTTGCTATTCGTCGCCCCTGGGGTTTGGTGATTGGGTGGGTAACGCAGTTTGGCATCATGCCACTCACCGCCTTCCTTTTGGTTGTGGCGGTCCTGTTGCCCTTCACCGAGGGACCGGGTGTTGCCTTTATCGCCCTTGGCGCGCTGATTATGGGTTCGGTGCCAGCCGGCACCACGTCCAACCTCTTTACCTACTTCTCTAAAGGCAACTTGGCCCTCAGTGTCACCATGACGGTCAATTCAACGCTGTGGGCGTTTGTGATGACACCACTGATGCTGTGGATCTATTCCAACCTTCTCGACTTCGACGAGTCGGTCAGCATTGAGTTCGGCGAACTTGCCATTGTGATCGTGGGCCTCGTGATTCCGGTGGCCCTTGGTATGCTCGTGCGTCGTCTGAGTGCGAATGCTGGAGCGGTACTAGAGCTGGTGGGTGGAGTATTTGGTGTTCTCTTTATCCCCTTCCTCATTGCGATTTGGGTGCCACGTAACTGGCAGTTGCTCCTGAGCACCGAATGGCCAACCTACGTGGTGGCCATCGGTCTCGGAATTGTCGGAATTAGCATCGCGTACGCGATCGCTAAGGCAATTCGCCTGCACCCGATGAATGTCAGAACCATCGCGCTGGAGACAGGAATCCAGAACGGTCCCTTGGCGATCGCGGTGATTGTTGCGGTCTATATCGACAGCCCAGGACTCGACCAGATCCTCTTGATTCCAGCGTTGTACTCGCTGTTTATCGTGATCATCTCGACGCTTGTGACCTTCTGGTTCCGCCGGGCAAACGTTGCCGAGGAACAGAAGATTCCTAACCTGCTCTAGACGCGCTAACTTCCCTCGGTCTCTTTGACGTCCCAGAAGACGTCGTAGAGCTCTGAGGGTCGGCGCAATTGGTCATCGAGGTTTCGCACGTCATAGATGGTGAACTTTCGGGGATCTCGTTCGCCAACCCCATAAACACCGAGGGCCCGCTCCGTGCCAGGAAAGCTAAACCCCATCATGTTCAAGACAGTCGGCAACACGCTGAAGTGATAAAACTCCGAGCGGTTGGCCTCAAGGCCCCCGGGGCGACCAAAAACGGTTATAAATCGTGCGGTGGGGCTCCAAGTCCATGGTTTCTTGGACGGCGTTGGGCATGGAAAGATGATCTCCGGTCACCACAACGACGGTGTCCTCGAGATAGCCCTTGTTGTCCATATACCGAATGAACTCGGCAATCATGTCTGAGGTGCACGCCACGATACCGGGAAGGTCTTCTGCACCGCGGCGCTCACACGTGGGGCTGAGGAGACCCTCCGGGCGGTGAGTGTCAACAGTCAGGACTGTCAGGTTAAAGGGCTGGTCCGCGGCGTGGAGTTGGTCGAGTTCTCTTTTTGCGTAGCGCAGCAGGTCATCGTCATGCAGACCCCACTTGGTGAACTCGGTTTCACCAATCGACTGCCAGTAGGGAAGACCCTTGACTGAGTTGTAGCCGTGCTCTTCAAAGAACTTGCCTTTACCGGCAAAGTTTGGGTCAGCGCCCCCGAGGAAATGATTTGGATAACCGGCATCATCCAGAATGTCACCGAGGCAGGTGATGCCTGGCATGAACGAGTCGACCCGCTCACCAATCCGGTTGATGCTCTTGAGACCCAACTGTTGGCGCACATCGAACTGGTTCTCCTCTTTGAGGAGCACCCCGCACTGGCTGGCCACTAAGCCCGCAATAGTCCAGCCGGTGCCTCGAACTTCTTCAAAATTCGGGAAGGTAACCCAGTCGCGAGTTTCATAGTCGAGAGAATCCAGAAGGTTCTCACCCCAGGGGTTTGGGTTGCGAGAGGTGTTCTCTCAGCGACTCTTACCCGGTCACATCCCTCTGAATAGGGGTGTTGAGCATGTTTAAATCTTGCCGAACTGAAAAGTGGTCTGCTGACCTGCTCCCCGTTTCAGGTCCAGTTTCTGCGAAAATCGCCACGGGTTTCTCGTGAGAGCACTCTTGAGCGTGAACTGCGGGATCTAAAACCTAGGGAGGCTTAGCCGTGAATACCGCTGTGAAGCTCTACTTAGGTGACCCTGCCCACCGGGGCCGCTTTCTGGCCAGTATGTGAGGCATATCGGCTCGGGATGCTTCGCACGCGGTGAGTGCCGATAGTCAGCTAAAACCCGCTAATGCCAGCTCATACCGAGATACGGAACTCACCATCCCTTGGGCATGCTTTTCTGGACCGAAAGGGACGGTGCCCCTACTCTGTTGCCCCAAGCTTCGGCGAAGGTCCGTATGTGTTTTCACCGGGGAAAGTGTCGAAGACACTGAAGATGAATAAGACGATTCCACCAGCGAAAGGAACAAGACCTATCAGTACCCA
>Ga0208903_1001890_pt1 | contig 10955 bp, 11 predicted proteins | sample AntAceMetag02UKJ_FD_184769 | JGI IMG/M metagenome (GOLD analysis project Ga0208903, IMG submission 184769) | Saline lake microbial communities from Ace Lake, Antarctica - Antarctic Ace Lake Metagenome 02UKJ (SPAdes) (version 2) | ecosystem: Environmental > Aquatic > Non-marine Saline and...
AGAAAAAGGCCAATAACCTAGACACATGGTATGCTGCACCAAGAGCCGAGATGAAAATGAAGGAACTCACAAATAGCGGCATGGTGGAGGTTTATAATCACCAATCACTATGGAGTAATAGACAAATGCCTAGAGTTTATGATGCTTTTGTGGATATATGGGGCATGGAAGCTCTATGGGTGACTATAGACAGAGCGAATCTTAATTTCCCATCAAAACCTGGTTTTGAATTTAAGGGATTTATTCATTGGGACTATGACCCCGAAACCAGACCTCAGAATGTGCAGGGAGTCATAGCTCTGGCAGACCAAACAGACGAAAATATGGGCGGGTTTCAGTGCATTCCTAAGTTATACAGGAACTACGATACATGGAAAAAAACACAGCCAGAAGACAGGGATAGGTTTCAGCCTGATGTTTCGGAGTTTGAAAACGACTTCCATAAAGTGAGATTGGAAGCTGGAGATTTGCTGATTTTCAATAGCCTCACGCCGCATGGTATTCGGCCAAATTTAAGCCTTGACAAAGTAAGAATAGCTCAATATGTGTCTATGATGCCTGCTGAAGAAGATAACGAGGCTTTAAAACAATGGCGAATAAATAGCTGGAAATATAGGATTGCTCCCGAAGGGTTTGCTTTTCCTGGTGACCCCAGAAATTGGGAGCAAAAAAAATATGAAACAGCCAAATTATCTAACCTAGGAAAGAAGCTCTTGGGTCTAGATTCTTGGAACAATTAGAGATCTTCTCTCTCTTGGTGCTTCTTAATCCTCAATATTTGACGAAATTGCGGCACGAAATTTAAGAGAATGAGAAAGTCTATATATTTAGATAATGCTGCCACCACAGCCCTAGACCCTGAGGTCTTAGAAACGATGATGCCTTTTTTTACAGAAGTTTTTGGTAATGGTTCCTCCATTCACGGCATGGGACGTAGGGCTAAGTCCGCTATAGAGAATTCCAGAAAAAAAGTGGCCGAGATTTTAGGTACATCTCCATCAGAAATCTTTTTCACCTCAGGGGGTACAGAGGCCAATAATACGGTCATTAGAGGAGCCGTAGAAAGCCTTGGAGTTAAAACCATTATATCATCTCCCATTGAGCATCACGCCGTCTTGCACCCCTTAGAGCACTTAAATGGCAAAGACGGTTTCTCGTTTAAGTTGGTAAACTTAGATGACGCCGGTAGCATAGATTATAAGCATTTGGAGGAACTTCTTAAAGGTTCAGAAAAATCTTTGGTGAGCTTAATGCATGGTAACAATGAGATTGGGAATATTCTTAATTTGAAACGAGTTTCTAAGCTATGCCGAGACAATGGGGCCTTTTTCCATTCGGACTTTGTGCAGACGCTTGGTAAGCTGCCAATAAATCTCCCAGAAATTGATATTGACTTCATCTCTGGGTCAGCTCATAAGTTTCATGGGCCTAAGGGCGTTGGGTTTTTATATATCAATGCCAATAATAAGATAGCACCTTTTATGCACGGAGGAGCTCAAGAAAGAAATATGCGTGGAGGTACAGAAAATGTAGCTGGTGTAGTGGGATTGGCGAAAGGCTTAGAAATAGCTGCTAATAAAATGGCTGAACGAAGAAAGTATATCTTGGGCCTAAAGGCTTATCTGAAAGGGGTGCTTTTGGCCTCATTTCCAGGCGTTTCCTTTAACGGGAAGTCTGGAGACCTAGATAGCAGTTTATATCATTTATTGAATGTAAGTTTCCCAGCACATAAGGATAATGAAATGCTTCTCTTTAGCTTAGATATAGAAGGTATTTGCGTAAGTGGAGGGTCTGCCTGTAGCAGTGGAACCGATATAGGTTCGCATGTTTTAAACGCTCTAAATATTCCTAACGAAAGGGCGAATGTTCGTTTTTCATTTAGTGAATTAAACTCTAAGGAGGAAATTGATACCACTTTGGCGGCTTTGAAAAAGATTTTACAAGACTAAAGTTGCTAGCCTTAGAGCCTGTAGGATCAAATAGACATACCTAAGGCAAATCCTCCTAAGAAAGTATTTCCTTCAAAAAATAGTATTCTTCTTTCGGGAATATCTAATCGTGGATTAATACTCGCTTTAATTTGTATGACTCTTGGTTTGGGTGGGATGTCAATAACCAATTGAGTTTTTATCGCCGTAGATATATTGATATAATCTCTATTGGCACTTGCTGGATAAACTATTTTGGCGTAGCCCAAGCCCGTCTCTAAGAAATACTCAAGGGCAAACCTCGGAGGTTGGGATCTGCATTTATTCATTACTCTAGATGCAATTCCTTTTCTTAAATTATTGATGAGAAAATTGTAAGTCACACCCACGGGAATTGAAAAGCCAGCTCCATTACCTCTTGACGCAGGTAGGAAACCCAAACCAACTCGAGCAGCTAAAAAGCTTGATTTATATCGAAGAGGTACTATTTCGTAATTAAGGGACATCACCGGACTTATACCAAAACCTTCAAATAGCAAAGCAGACTTGTACCTAGACCTATACTGAATCTGAGAGAAACAATTTTGGGCGAGCATCAATGCTAGTACTACGAAGAAAAATTTCTGCGAGTTTAATTTCAAGATAAGAAAGCTATTTTAAGCACGTAAAATCAAACGAAAGTAAATCATTCGTTTGAAAATCACCTAAATTAGAGCAATTTTCAAACCAAAATCCTTTAAATGGAACGATATACTGGCCTTTTAGGTATAATTGTGCTGCTCGGAATTGCTTTTTTAATGAGCAATAATAGAAGAAAGATAGACAAAAGGCTGGTATTGTGGGGCTTAGGTCTTCAGCTAGGTTTTGCTCTACTTATTCTTAAAACACCTGTCGGCCTACCGTTTTTTAAGTTCTTTGATGTCCTCATCGCTAAGCTTTTGTCTTATTCAGATGCAGGTGGAGACTTTCTCTTTTCGTCTTTTGTGAGTGGCATGGTAGAATCGCCCAATATTAATTTTGCTGTAAGAGTACTTCCTACTGTAATCTTTTTCTCTGCTTTGGTTTCTGTGTTTTACCATTTGGGCGTCATGCAGCGTGTAGTAAAAGGGATTGCTTGGGTAGTGCAGAAAACCATGGGTACCAGTGGATCTGAAACCTTAAGTGTGGTGGGAAGTATATTTGTGGGCCAAACTGAGGCTCCTCTTCTAGTAAAGCCTTTCATTAGAAAAATGACTAAGTCTGAACTCATGACCATTATGGTGGCGGGTTTTGCTACTATAGCCGGTGGTGTAATGGCCATCTACGTCAAAATGCTAGAAGATATTCCAGGTATTGCGGGTCACCTTATGGCGGCTTCTATCATGAATGCTCCCGCTGCTTTAATAGTAGCTAAAATCATGTTTCCAGAAACGGAGGAGTCTGAAACTAAGAATTCACTAGACATCAATGTGGAAACCAGCTCGGGGAATTTGGTGGAGGCAGTAGGCGATGGAGCGGTAGATGGCCTGAAACTAGCAGCAAATATTGGGGCCATGCTGATTGCCATTGTGGCCATCGTGGCTATGTTGGATGGTGCATTAGGCTATGCGAACACTTCATTGGCAGAAATATTAGGGACGGCATTTAGGCCTTTAGCCTGGACCATGGGCGTGCCTTGGGACGAGGCGGGCACCGTGGGTGGTCTTCTTGGAGAAAAAATAGTCTTAACGGAATTAATAGCCTACGCAGATTTGCAAGGCATTATGGCCGAAGGTCAGCTGTCACAGCGATCTTCCATCATTGCTAGTTATGCACTATGTGGCTTCGCAAACTTTGCTTCTATCGGAATTCAGATGGGGGGTATTGGAGGTATTGCTCCTGAGAGGAAAAAAGACATTGCTAAACTAGCAACGAAAGCGATGATTGGCGGAGCCATAGCTTCAAACTTGACGGCGTGCATTGCAGGAATTTTACTTTAGAAAGAAAGTTTTGCAATTATTAATAAACCTTTCCAACTAATTCTAACTGAGAGAGGTCTATATATTTGAAAAGGGTTTTAGGGTTAAAAAGGTTGAGGGAACGCTTCACAGCAATTCCGTTCAACCTTTTTTCTTTGTATTTAAAGGGGAATAAGTTGTAGTGAGAATTTTAAGGTATGTTTTTATACTCTCAGCTGTATTGGCAGGGTGTAAAAAACAGGATGGATTAGGGCCGTTTAGCTTTTTGAATGACAAGTCAACAACAACAAATCTAAGCGTTCAGCAGGCCATTCCTTTTGGAATCTATAAGCTTCTAAACTATGAAGATGCTGTTTCCTGTGCTTATGAGGTCGTTTTAGAAATTAAAAATGAGCATAACTCTAAAGGGGAGTATATAGTCAATGGTAAAAGTGCCGTCAATTTCTATTTTGCAGGCTTAGAAGCGAGTCTCCGAAGCGACTCCATTTCTGTTCTGGGGCTTACCTCCACAAAAATCGGTGGCTCTATGGCCCAATTAAAGTTTGAAAAAGATTATCTGAACAGATTAGAGGCTTCTGATTCCTATGTGGTTCAGGATGAAGGAAAGCGGCTCATCCTGAAAATGCCTGAGAAATACATGGTATTCGTCATAAAGTAGCCGTTTTTATTGGTCTCAACATTTAGTTAAAACTATGGACTTTAGTGCATTTCGCTTTAGCTTCTAAAAACGTTTATCTTAGGTAAATGAGTGAGCAAAGAAGTAACGGTGACACTGTGTCGAGTCTTACGGTACATATAGTTTGGTCCACAAAGTATCGATATTCTGTTCTAATAGGTGATATAAAGATAAGATGTAGGACACTATTACGACAAATTGTAGAAGCCGAAGATATTGAAATATTGAAAGGGGTAATATCTAAGAATCATGTTCATATGCATCTAAGTTATCGTCCATCTCAATGAATTAGTGTTATAGTTAAAAAACTAAAAGGACGGAGTTCAAGAAAGCTTCAGCAAGAATTTCCTGAATTGAAGAAAAAATATTGGGGTCAACATTTCTGGGCAGTAGGTTATGGTTGCTGGAGTACCGGTAATATTACGGATGAAATGGTTAATGATTATCTAGAGCATCATCGAAAACCAAATGATATAAGCGACTCAAATTTTATCATAGAATAGAGCGACTTTTAGTCGCAATCCAAAACTATGGACTTTCAGTCCATAGTGGTTTATTTATGCTTGCTATACAACCAAATTTGCCTGCTTATAGTCATTAGAGTATATAAATGAAAGATATGTACCTCAGAAGAGTTTGTTTTATTTCAAGTCTAGTTTTGGTTTCCTTGAGCTGTGATACCAAATCTCCCAAACCTATAAATGTGGAAGTGGATGCCACTTTTGCCGAAAGAGCGAACCAGTTTGCCTTTGATTTTCTAAACCAGTTAGAAAATGAAGAGAAGGGTGATAATTTTTTTGTTTCCCCTCTCAGCCTTCATATGGCGTTGGGAATGCTTCTAAATGGAGCTGACAATGGCTCAAAAGATGAGCTAATAGCCACTTTGAAGCTTTCTGGCTTGGAAATGGAGCTTATCAATAACAGCTATGCTGAGCTTATTGATAAGTTACCCGAAGTAGACTCCAAAGTGGTAAATAAACTCGCTAATTCTGTTTGGCAAAAAAAAGGTTTTGTGGTAGAGGATGATTTCAAGAATAGGCTTAAGAACTATTTCAAAGCTGAATTATACGAAGAAGACTTTAACCAAAACACAGTAGATAAAATAAATCAATGGGCCAGTGATAACACTAATGCTAAGATCAAGAAAGTCTTAGAGGAAATTTCCGCAGATCAAGTTATGTTTTTGATAAATGCTCTGTACTTTAAAGGAGATTGGTCTAGTCAATTTGAGAAGGACCGGACGTTTGATGCTCCGTTTAAAGGTCGTGAGAAAACGGCTATGGTAGAAATGATGTCCAAAAGAGACACTTTTGCCTTGGCAGAAATGACAGGCTATAAGGTTTTAGATCTCCCATATGGTTCAGGAAATTATGCTATGCGAGTCCTTCTACCAGAAAACAGTGACGCGGCAGGTTTATTGTCTAATTTGGACCCGGTAGCCTGGGCAGCAATGAATTCGAAATTGTCAGTTCAAACGGTGGAGGTTCAGCTGCCAAAGTTTAAAATGGAGTATGAAAAGAAACTGAATGGGGTTCTATCTGATATGGGAATGCCCTCTCTTTTTTCTAGTCAGGCAGATTTATCTAAAATTTCCCCACCAGCAGGGAACTTGGTGGTGGGATTTGTAAAACAAAACTCCTTTGTGGCGGTAGACGAAGTAGGTACGGAGGCCGCTGCCGTGACCACCATTGGGATTGAAACTACCTCCTTACCTTACTATCCTACTTTTTTTGTAGATAGGCCGTTTCTCTTTTTTATTTATGAGAAGTCATCTAATACTATCCAGTTTGCGGGTAAAATTCTAAATCTGCAGAAATGAAAAAGTCAATACTGTTTTTATTCTTGAACTTGTTTTTTGTGTCATGTGATCAGAAAGACTGCTGTGTAATACCCGAACTTTCTGTTTTTCATGGCAAGTGGAAATTAGTGAGAGTTACAAATGGCTTTGCTCAATTAGATTTATTGGATGAGGCTATTGGTTATGAAGAAGAACTTAGCATTAATGCTGAGACTAAAACTTTCATAAGGAAAAGAAAAGGCTCTCCGGAAGAGAAGTCCGCCTTTCAAAAAGGTATACAAGGTGACTTAGACGCCCATATCTTATTAGATGAAAACATGTATCATTGGTACAACTTTGAAGAGTGGCGTGGAGCAAATCACCTGGTACTCTATCAAAAAAGCATTTTAGGTGCTATTTTGGCAGACGGATCTTCGTACTATTATTTACAGCAATAGTATAAATATTCTACTAGGCTAGAATTCTTTAAAAAATTCTCCTTAATTTTGCATGGCAAATAAGAGATATTTAATTATTTGCAATGATCAACTCCTCCAAGCTTCTTTTTGAAGCACTTACATACGACGACGTACTACTCGTTCCTGCATATTCAGATGTACTTCCTAGAGATACAAGCACGGTTACACAGCTTACTCGAAACATTTCTATAAACATTCCTCTGCTCTCGGCAGCCATGGATACCGTTACCGAGTTTGAAATGGCTATTGCGGTAGCTCAAGAAGGTGGTATGGGAATTATCCATAAAAACATGAGCATTACGGCTCAGGCCGAGCAGGTAAGGAAAGTTAAGAGGTCTGAAAGCGGGATGATAATAGACCCGATTACTGTAGAAAAAACAGCCAAGCTCGGCGACGCCCTTCGACTCATGCAAGATTTTAAAGTTGGTGGCATTCCTGTGATATTGGAGGACGGCACCTTATATGGGATTGTGACGAATAGAGACCTAAGATTTCAGACGGATATGCTAAAGCCTATAGAATCTGTGATGACTAAGGAAAATCTTATTACAGCGAAACTGGGTGTAACTTTAGAAGAAGCCGAGTATATACTGATGATTCATAAGATAGAGAAGCTTCCAATCATTGATGATGAGAATAAGCTTGTAGGGCTTATTACCTATAAAGATATTTTAAAGAAAAAGGACAGGCCCAATGCCGCCAAAGATAAGCTTGGTAGACTTTTAGTGGGAGCTGCTGTCGGAGTAACTTCAGACATTGAGGAAAGGGTAGCAGCCTTAGTAAAAGCAGGCGTGGATGTGATAAGTATAGATACTGCTCATGGACATTCCAGAGGAGTTATTGAGACTTTGTCTAGAGTTAAGAAAAACTTTAATGTTGAGGTTATCTGTGGGAATATAGCAACAGGCGATGCCGCCAGGGCATTGGTTGAAGCAGGAGCAGATGGCATTAAAGTAGGCGTAGGACCGGGAAGTATCTGCACCACCAGAATTATTGCAGGAATAGGCATGCCGCAATTATCGGCAGTTTACGAATCTGCACAGGCCATCAAAGGCTCTGGGGTTCCAATCATTGCAGATGGAGGAATACGGTTCTCAGGAGATGTGGTAAAAGCTCTAGCCGGAGGAGCTAGTTCTGTGATGATAGGTTCGCTATTGGCCGGAACAGATGAAGCTCCAGGAGAGATGTTAATATTCGAAGGACGAAAGTTTAAAACATATAGAGGTATGGGCTCTGTGGAGGCCATGGAAGACGGATCTAAAGACCGTTATTTCCAAGACGCAGAGGCAGATGTGAAGAAACTGGTTCCTGAGGGAATAGTAGGAAGAGTGGCCTATAAAGGCAAGGCAGGGGAGGTTCTTTACCAAATGTGTGGTGGTTTAAAGGCTGGAATGGGATATGTAGGTGCTAGTGATATAACAGCTTTACAGGAAGCCAAGTTTGTCAAAATCACTTCGTCCGGTATGGTAGAAAGCCACCCTCATGATGTACAAGTGACCCGAGAGGCTCCTAACTACTCCAGATAGGTGAATGTTTATTTTATGAATAATACAAAACAAAATTGAAAACAAGGAGGGAAAGTAGTACATGAGACAAGAGAAAATTTTCACGTCTCAGTTTATGCTTCTATGCATGAGCTCTTTCTTGTTCTTTATAAGCTTCAATATCATCTTACCGGAGCTACCCGATTATCTGACGAGTATGGGAGGTGAGGCTTACAAGGGTCTCATTATAGGTGTTTTTACGCTAACAGCAGGTTTTTCTAGACCGTTTAGTGGAAACCTCACAGATAAATGGGGTAGGATTCCTGTTATGATAGTGGGAGCGGGAGTTTGTGCGATTTGCGGACTTTTTTATCCTCTTATACATTCCGTTGGTTTCTTTCTGGTTTTACGTTTCTTCCATGGTTTTTCTATGGGGTTTAAACCAACGGGTACCGCTGCCTATATAGCAGATATAGTACCAAATACTAGGCGTGGGGAGGCTATGGGGATTTACGGTTTTGTGACCAGCACTGGCATGGCTTTTGGGCCTTATTTGGGAAGTTTAATAGCTAAGTATTACTCTATCAATATTCTATTCTATTTATCATCATGTTTCGCTTTACTTTCAGTGGCTATACTCTATTCCATGAAAGAAACATTGCCTCTAGAAAAAAGGCAGGTCTTTTCTTTCTCCTTGTTTAAAATAAAAAGGAAAGATGTGTTCCATAGGGATATTTGGCCTGTGGCCATGGTCGTATTTCTCACTTCCTTCGGTTTTGGGACGGTTATTACTCTTTCTCCAGATCTAAGTAAGATAGTGGGTTTAGAAAATAAGGGCCTGTATTTCTTAATCTTCACTCTTTCTTCTTTATTTACACGTATAGCTGGTGGCAAAATATCTGATAAAAAGGGTAGAGTGAATGTCTTGATTTTTGGGTCGTTTTTTATGGTATTAGCCTTGGCACTAACTTCCATTACGTCGCACTACCTTTTCTTTGTTTTTGGAGGCATTTGCTTCGGCATGGCTTGGGGACTCATTTCGCCATCGTATCAGGCTTGGACTATAGATCTTTGTTCCGATGAAACACGGGGGAGGGCAGTGGCCACCATGTATATCGCTTTAGAAGCGGGTATTGGACTGGGGGCAGTGCTACCTATGTTTTTGTACAATAATGACCCTAATAGGATTGGCTATGCTTTTCAAGCCTGTAGTGTGGTAGCTTCTCTCTCTGTAATTTTTTTAATTTGGTATAAAATCACGTATAAGGTTAAATAGGGGGTTTATCTAACTTATTAGCCGAAAGTGTTCAATTTTATATCATCATTATTTGACAATAAGACGCTATATATTGTTTTATTAAAATAATAAATTGTACTTTTCGAATGATTTATAACAAACCCTTAACCCTTAATTAAAATTATGATCGAATCAGTACTTTCTCCCCTTTCAAAAATCTCTAAGTATTTAATTGCCGTACCAGCTGCCCTTTTTGGGGTTTTTCATTTTATGGGAGCCGAAAAAATGGCGGGCATGGTGCCAATTCCTGGAGGGGTAATATGGGTCTATATTACTGGGGTGGCCTTCATAGCGGCGGCAGTGGCCATAATCATTGGTAAAAAGGCTAGACTTGCTGCCACTTTATTGGGAGTGATGCTTCTGGTAATTTTGTTGACTATCCATCTTCCTGCTGTAATCGCAGGTGGAGGTAGTGACCAAGGTGCTAATACAAACCTTTTAAAAGACCTGATGATTTCTGGTGGTGTGTTGACTTTGGCTGGCACTTTACCTGTGGACTAAGAATTTTACCCTAATCCTTAATTAGAATTGCACCTTTGTCAAACGACATAGGTGCTTTTTTTAGGCAAGAGCTAGCCTTATGGCTTTGTGATGATGTTTTATGTGAAAGGAGAAAAAGAGGCTCATTTCTCTCACGCTAAGTTTTCCTAGCACTAGCTGAGGTAGTTTAAATAGGTTTATCCGCCACTTGCTCCAGCTATCTAGGTTTTCTAAAATGGCCTTATTTTGCTTAATAAATTGTTCTTTTTCGTACTCTAGGGAGGTATCCGAACTCATTTGAGGTTCAAAACCCGCTGTGACAGGAAAAGTCGCTTCATTGTAAGTTTTCCTTATCCAATTTAAGTCCCATTGTTTCTGAAAGTTTAAACCAAACCGGAATACAAGGGCCCATTTGGGTGCAGTAGGGGCTCGTCTAAAGATTTTAGCACTTAACGTCAGTTGAGCTAAGTTTTGAGCGGCAGACCATTTTGAACCTTTATTTTGGTAGAAAGATTCATTGCTTATTCCCTCTAAATCTACTAAAATAGCTTTAAAGCTATTTTCAAGTTCTTTTTTTAAAGCCTTTTTATCCATTTCTATTGAGGTTTAATGTTTACTTAGGTGTTCTAATTTATCCAAAGTCCAAGGCCAAAGTTGAGCTTTCGAAGTCTTACGAAAAAAGTGGAAATGACCAATAGTCTTTAGATCGAAGTCTTCTGGTTTAAGCCAATTGAAATTAATGCCTCCGCTACTGTGAAAGTTTTTCCAAAGATTCTCGACGTTTGGCTTGGGACAAATGGGATCATCCTTGGCAATGGCTACTTCTATTGGGATTTTAAGATTTTTAAAACCACTAAGTTTCGCCATCTTTTTTGCGTTTTTAGGATCAAAAAAGTA
>Ga0208903_1001892_pt1 | contig 10952 bp, 12 predicted proteins | sample AntAceMetag02UKJ_FD_184769 | JGI IMG/M metagenome (GOLD analysis project Ga0208903, IMG submission 184769) | Saline lake microbial communities from Ace Lake, Antarctica - Antarctic Ace Lake Metagenome 02UKJ (SPAdes) (version 2) | ecosystem: Environmental > Aquatic > Non-marine Saline and...
GGTCTGCGCCAGATCGGGATTAGTGTGCCAGCGCCGGACAAAGCTGGCCCTGAATTGTGAGTCTATGGTCATTGCACCCGCCCCCGTTTGACAACCCAATGTGACGAAATCGGCATGTCATGACTGCCTGTCATGGGTGTCACCCCCCACATGCTGAAAAACGCTTTTGACTGGCCGGGCGTCACGCGCAGTTTGTCAGCCCGTGACAAAGACGCCTCAATCTGCCCGTCATAGTCAACGGTCACAATAAAGGTCAGACCGCGCCATTTGCCTGCTATCGACTCAGCCCCAGTGTATCCCGGCAAAACCGGGGATGGGCCTGCAAATTTCATCAATGGTCCAAGTGTCATCGTGTCGCCTCTCTCATTTTATTGGTTATCGCGTCGGCCTGTGCCTTTTGGATGCGGGCGGACGCGGCTGCAAAATACGTGGCATCCATCTCGATCCCGATAAAACGCCGACCGGTGTTTGCCGCTGCCACGCCGGTTGTTCCGCTGCCCATCGTAAAGTCCAGCACGGTTTCACCTTCGTTGGTATAGGTGCGGATCAGGTATTCCATCAGGGCGACGGGCTTTTGGGTGGGGTGAAGGCCACGTTCTGTGTTAGCTTTTATAACGCTGTTTTTTGTTGTGTATTGGGGCCGCGTATAACCCTTTTGCGCGTCAATGCTCAGGGATAATGTTTCAGCCATTGTGGCAGGAGTTCCCTTCCCCGCAAGCGGGTTGCGCACGCCGTTATGTTTCACATAGAAAGGTTGCTCTTTGTAAAAAACGCAAACATCCTCATGCGCCTTTAGCGGCCTTTTGTTGGCAAGCATATTCCCAGAAAAACGGTTTTTCTCCCAGACCCAACAATACTTAAACATCTTCACATTCGACATCACCAACGCCGACGTAAACGGCTGCGATGCCATAAGCACAATCGCCCCGTTTGGCTTTGTGATGCGCTTGAGTTGCGCCCACATCGGCTCAAACGGAATGACGCTATCCCACTGACAATTTGTCGTTCCGAATGGTGGGTCCGTCATGACCATATCAACCGACCCGTCCGGTATGCCCTGCATCACGTCCAGACAATCACCCAAGTGCAACATTTATTTCATCCCTCAATTCCAGCGCCGCCCGCTCGGACAACCCCTGTGCTGTAAAACAATCCACCCGGAACCGATACAGGAACCGAGCCTGCATGGCTCCATCCGTGTCACCCGCCGCCAGCCGCATCCCGCCCCACCGCAGAACGGGCAGGGCTTCAACACAGCCCTTTCATCGGGTGCGGATATTGTGGTATCGTTTTTCATTGGCGAAATCCTCCTTCGCTGATCGGGCGGGATCGAGGTTGTAGTGGCCTCTCCCGCCCAAATTTATAAGCAAAACAGCCCGCGCGCGGTCAAGACCGCCTCATGGCCCAAATGCGCTTTGCTTCTGCCTCTACATGCGGGCGGATCGCAGCAGGAATCAGCCCCAGCATGTTGCGCCGTTCCTCCTTGCTCGGCTGGGCCAGAACAGCGCAAGCGCCACGATATATCTCAAGACTCGCCCACGATCTAATGGCCTCTGGTGCATCATCCCACGCCGTCTTGCCGCGCAGCAGGTCCGCAAGCTGTTCGCTGGGCCGCGCTATGCCGTGTGGGTAAACCATTCAAGAAACGCCTCCTTTGCACCATTCGCGCCAAGCGCCACGCAGGCAAAGCACCCCACATCGCGCGCCGCCTCCAAATATTCGGCCTGGCCCGGTTGCCACTTGCTCAGTGTGTGGTCGCACCGCTTCATCTCGCAAACGAAAGTCGGTGCGCCGGGTATGATTATATCACTCGCCCCCGGCGTCATGCCCTCGGCCTTGTGCCGTGCCAGCGCGCGAAACTGCCCCCCGCGCAGCTGTTGCTCATTACGCGGGTGTATGGCAAGCGCGCGCCAAGTAGGATGCTCACGCACCAGCCAGTTAAAAAAGGTCATCTGTTCGACGCTTTCGCTTGGGCATTGACCGCGAAAAGATTGGTCCCCGTAAACCGGAACCTGGCATCTATTCAGCCGCACGTTGCATTCCTTCTGGTGATTCATCCGCCGGGCGGTTGTATGCAAAAACCCGATAAAATCCATCCGCGCTTTTCTGATAGGTCACGGAGGCTGGGGCGTCGTCGCCTTCATCCGTAGCGTCGCGAAACTCACGCCAATCCCGCTGCGCCCGTGAAAATGTAGCATTCGGCATAAGCCATATGGAAAAGCCGCGATATGGCGTGACGAAATCAACTCGCACAGTCTTGTTGCCCTTGGCGCTCACGCCTCGCAGAATGGCCATGCTGACAACCCGATCCGTCTGACGCTGAAACGGATCGCGCTTCATTGCCTTGAAGTCGCCAATCAACTTTTCGTTCGGATCAACAATTTCACCCTTGCATTCGATGCAATACCGCGCCGCAATATCATTCGGTGTCCCGCAGCGCGGGCATTCCTTGCTTGTCCACCGATACGAACAGCGGTCATGCTTGCCGCCACCAATCCGAACCTGCCCCCAGCACCGCCGCCCAAAATGCGCAGCCATTGGCCCATATTCCGTTTCGATCAACACCCCGTCCGCATCCAAGCAATAACCAGCGGCATCCACCTTGATATTCAGGCCACCATCGGCGCCTATAAACTCAGGACGAATCGTAAAAGTGTTTTCATATTCGCAATCCGGACATACGCACGGCAGGTTGCCCCCTTCGCCCGGCAATGCGCCAACTTTGACAGTGGGCGAAAACAGGTCTCCATCGGGGCAGTGGTCATCCAGATTGGTCGTGTAATCCAGCACAATCGCATCCACTTTGCCGGGGCTGATCCGCAACCCGCGCCCCACGATCTGCTGCAACAATCCAACGCTTTCCGTCTTGCGTAAGATGGCAATCACATCGACATGAGGCGCGTCAAACCCCGTTGTCAGCACCGAAACGTTAACAAGGTATTTGATGCTGCGCGCAAGAAACCGCGCCAAGATGCTGGCACGCTCCTTCTTTGGCGTGGTGGCCGTCACAATGGCCGACAAGTGCGGCGGCAGGCTGGCCAGAACTTCCTTGGCGTGCTGCACAGTTGCCGCGAAAATCAACACACCCTCGCGGTCCCGGCTTTGCGCCACCACGTCCGCAACAATGGCAGACGTTTTGCGGCCATGCCCGTGATATGCCTGATCTACCGCCGCCGCGTCAAACTTGCCCATAGCGTTCGCCACCAATGCGCTAGTCTCATATCCGTCCGCACCGGTCGCGCCGATCACAGGCGGCGTGAGATACCCTTCCTCAATCAATGGCCGCGCCTCTACGCGATACACCGACTTTTGAAAATACGGATCGCGGCTTTTGCTGTCACTATTCACGTGACCGTCCGGCCATTCTCTAAAAATGTAACCACTGCCCAGCCGATAAGGCGTGGCCGTCAGGCCCATGACGCGCAGGTTTGGATTGCCCATGCGCATTGCATCAACAATGGCTTGCACGGTCGGCGTGACCCCGTGGCATTCGTCAATTACGACAAGCGCGTAACCGTCAGGCCCTTGGCGCTGAAAACGGCTGATCTTGTTTTTGACCGTCAGCGGCGATCCAAACACAACCGGGTGGCGCAGTTCCTTGGCCCCTGCGCTGGCGCTGAACATGCTGCAAGGATTGCCAGTTGCAAGATACTTGGCGCGGTTTTGCGTAACCAGTTCTGCGCTTGGCGCTAGGCACAGTATTCGCTTGCCAGTGCGGTCGTGGATCAGACGCGCCACCTCGGCAATGATGTGCGACTTGCCGCTGCCCGTGGTGGCGTCCACTAGGAACGGGTCAACGCTTTTGCGCATCCAGTCTATTGAGGCGTCAACAGCGGATTGCTGGTATGGGCGCAACATCACCCGATCCGCCACGAAACTGACGGCTTGCCTCGGTATGGCTCAAGGTCAGCATCCGGCGCATACTTGGCCAGCGCCTTGGCATAGGCAACAGCGCCAACCCGCTCCACCCACGTGACATTGCGCCCGGCGACTGTCGCGCTTTTACCATTGGCCAGCCCTATGATCTGCGCCTTCACTTCGTCCTGTCGTTCCTTCGCCCGATCAATGGCATCGCCTAGGTCGTCATATTCCGCCATCAAACGTGCGGCCTCTGGCGTATCAACCTCAGCACGCAATGGCTCAAGGTGCCGCTTGGCGTTGTCCTGCCGGCGTTCCTCTAAGTATTCGTCCCAGAACTCACGCAGCTTTGGCAGGTTCCTTGCCCGCCACGCGCTATCCGGCAAGACCCGCTCAAGCGATGTGTTGCCCGGTGCCCATTGGTAGAAATCCCACCACGCGCGCTGCGCCACCCACATGGAAAACTGCACCTGATCCATATAGTGAGGCTGATCAGAAAGCGGCTTGAGCGCATCGCCCGCAGCCATCTTGCGCTTGCCGAATGGGCACTTGATCTCAACACCACCGACAAGCCCAATAAGCCCGTCAGGACTACACCCTGCCCATTCGTCGCGCGTCAAAAAACCCTCGGCCTGCACCGCGTTGCCGGTTTCCATTTGATATTCTGCAAGCGCGCCGTCCTCGTTAAACACACCGTATTCAGTGGCAATGTTGCCGGTGAATTCGCTTTCGGCCCCGTGCCAATCCCGCACCATTCGTCGCATGGCCTGTTCGCGCGTTCTATAGGGCGCATGGCCAAGGATTGCTCCAACCATGCTGGCCGTCACCCTCCCTCGGCGGGCTTCAAACCATTCTGCGGTGCGCTGTTCCATTACCATTTGCTCCCAAATACGGCGGCAAATGCCTTGTCAAGAATCTTGTCCATTTCTTCGCGTGTCATGTCGCCACCGGCTTGGCCAGCAGGTTGTCGGAAATTGCCTTAACGGTCACACGCAGGGGTGTGACGTATTCATCGGCAATCCCATCTTTATGTGCCACATCAATGCAATCGGCAACGCGCGCCATGTGGCGGTCCAGCTTGGCGGTGTTGATGTCAGGCAAGGCTGCGATGATGCGATCTGCATCATCAAGAGCGGCCTCTGGAGTGTAGCCCTTGGCCGTGCCTATACTGCCGTATTCGTAGGCGCGGAAAAGGTTAACATTGCAAACTCCATCGGCAATATCAATGCGGGGCGCAATCCAAGGCCTTTCGCCAGTCTTGTCCAAGATGGCCGCGCCGATTGCGTGCAGGCGGGCGGTGATTTCTGTAACGTCCATTGTAATATCCTCATGCGGTGTGTTGCGGTGTGAACGGAGGGGCGCAAACCCCGCCGCATGTTTGATTAAAATGGAATATGATCGTCAATGTCTTGCGAATTTGTCACCCTTGCAGGTGCCTTCACAGGCTTTGCGGCTTTCACATCAATACCACCCGTCTTAGGCGCCACTGCGCAAATCCAGTTTCCGCTGATAACTTCGCCCGGCTGTTCCCTATCAGGCATTGACCAAATCTTGACCTTAATCACCATGGGCTTGTTTGCCAAATTGGCGGTCAGGTTGTCGTCGTCCGGCATACCGGACAGCTTCACCAGCTTGCCGCCCGCGTTGGCGTCGATAACTGCCAGCATCCGGCGGGCCTTGTCGCGCTTTTTTGCAGCCTTGTTCGAATCATTCGCCATCGGGTCGTCATCCGTGACCCACAGCTTTTGAAACACCTTGCGGTTTTTGAACTCGTCCGGCGAAATCACAGACCAGCGCAGCGAGACATACCGTGCGCCGTTTTTGTCTTCCCACTTGGCTTCGTCAATCATTGCCAGCACGCTGCTGTCGTCCGGGATGGGGTCCATATTCCCGCCGGGGATTTCGTATTCAGTGCCAGTGTCTTTGGCGTTGCCGCCGTCGCTTAGATCCCAAAAATCATTCATTTGTTTCTACCTTCTGTGGTGTGACTGATCCGCCAAGTGACTGGATGAATTGTGCCAAGGGGTTTTTGCCCATCGGCAGGGGCAGGGCATCAGTAATGCCAAACCTGTTTTTAGATACGTTCGATGCGGAGGCATGGACAATCAATTCACGCGCACCGGTGGAAATCGCCTTTTTGCGGTCGCCTTCTTCGCCCCGCGTAAACGTCTCCAGTTTTACAAAACCCACCACGTCCACATCATCGACGTAGGGCGGCAGGCTCTTGATTGGCAAGCGCAACGAATAACGCTGGTAGTCGTCCATGTCCGGCAGGCGCATGGTTTCAATCTCGGCATGGGCCACAAACACAACGTGCATGCCGCGGCGCTCGTTCAAAATGCCAGCGGCTTTGCGCACGCGCTGGTGCATTGCAGCAACCGCTGCCACACCTGCGCCGTATCCCCCAAGGGCCTGATTAATAGATTTGGCCTTGGGGTCGCTGGCCATTACGTCAGAAATAAACAGCCGTTCCAGGGCGGTCACGCTGTCGATCACAAGCGTTTCGTATTCGTGCGGCTCATTGCACAGCGCGGTAAGCTGCTCCCATACATCTGCCGACTTGTGAACAAGGGGAAAAGCATCGGGCCGCTTGTCGTTAGGAACCGCCTGCATGCCATCTTCTGCGCGCAGAAAGATAGGCTTTGGGAATGCAGCGGCTAGGCTTGTCTTGCCCATCCCGCTGTCGCCGCAGATCGTTACCATCACGGCACGGTCAACCGGCTTTTGGATCGTCTCCAAAATGCTCATTAAAGAGCCTCCATATTTATGGGCATTGCCCCGCGCAGCCGGTGTGCGCTTTCTACCCGGCAAATTGACTATTGCAAACTGGCGAAGGGTTTGCAATACCTAAATACGCACACAAGCAAAAAAAGGCGCACCCATGCTAAGTATTGACAAAATTAGAGCGGCGTTGCAGGACATGCAAATTTCCCGCGTGGCAGAGAAAACAGGCCTGTCCCGCGCTACCATTACTGCTGTCAGGGACGGCAACCCGTGCCGCAAGCCGACGCAGACAGTCCTTTCAGCGTATATAGCGGGCTTGTCCGGCAGTGACCGCACATGATGCTGCACAGCGCGTTCCGCGAGGCTGGCCACAAAGTCTTTGCATTGCATGAAATCCGAAATGGCGAGTGCCAGTGCGGCAACCGTAACTGCCCCGAAACGGCGGCAGGAAAACACCCTCTTGCCTCGAACTGGCAACACACGCCGATCTGGTCCGATGAACAATGGGAAGCCATTTGTGACTATCAGATCACAACAGGCTATGGCGTTCTATGCACGGGCCTGCTGGTGGTGGACGTGGATGCGCGCAACGGCGGTCTGGAAAGTCTTGAGGCGATTATCGAGGCCTTTCCCACCATTGCGGCGGCTGGCCTTGTGGTGGATACCGGCAGCGCGGACGGCTCGCGACATTATTATTTTACGGTTGATGATGCCTTGGCTTTGGTCTCGCATCTGCCAGAATATCCCGGAATCGATTTCAAGTCGTCGGGTTATGTAGTGGGGCCCGGCAGTCTGCACCGCAGCGGATCGCGCTACGTCACGGCGCTTGGATCGCCAGACGATATTGATGCCGCGCCCGCTGATCTAATCAACGCATTGCGCAAGCCGGACCGCCACCGCGCAGAATATGACGGGCGCACCATCGACGTGTCGCATGGCGATATTGCCGAGATGCTGGAGGCTGTTGATCCCGATTGCGATTATGAGACGTGGATCAGGTGCGGAATGGCTATTCACGACGCAACCGGCGGCACGGGTTTTGTTGTCTGGGATGATTACTTTGCCAAAAATTCGTCAAAGTATGCTGATGGGGTATCGGAATACAAGTGGCACAGCTTCGGGCGCAGTGCCAACCCGGTTCGGGTGGGGACGCTGATACATTACGCAGAGGCTGGCGGATGGCGTATGCCGGTCAGCTTTACGCCTGATCAGGAATTTGATTTCCCAGCAGGCACGCCGAGCGCGACCACAGGTAATTCTGACGAACGCAGGGAAGAACGCAGGGACGGCCTACCGTTTGACATTGCCGGGATCGACCTCAAGTCACCGCCGGGGTTTGTCGGCGATGTGGCGCGCTGGATTGAGGACCAGTCGCGCAGGCCGCGCGAAAACCTCGCAGTTGCTGGTGCGCTATCTGCCGTCGGCAATGTGGCAGGCTTGCGTTATACCGACGACAAGGACGGCGTGACCACAAACCTGTTCGCGTTCTGCGTGGCCGGGTCCAGGACGGGCAAGGAGGCCATTCAGCAAGCCGTGGCCACCATTCACCGCGCAGCAGGTATGGCGGGCGCTACGCATGGCGCCATCAAGTCTGAACAGGAAATAGTTCGCAACCTGACGCGCCACCAGGCGGCGCTTTATGTCATCGACGAAATCGGGATTTTCTTGCAGAAGATCAAGAACGCACAAACCAAAGGCGGGGCGCTGTATCTGGACGGCGTCATCGGAATGCTGATGGCGGCATATTCCAAGGCCGATGGGTTCATGCTGTTGACGGGTGACGCAAAAGAGGATTTGCGGGCAGCGATGACACGCGAACTTTCGCAGCTTCGCAAAAAGATCGAGGAGGCAGAACATGGCCCATATGTAGAGGGCAGGGCCGACGCGCTTGAGGCTGCACTTGGCAATCTTGACAAGGGGCTTGAGCGGCCATTCCTGTCGCTGATCGGGTTTACTACGCCAGTGACGTTTGAAGAACTGGTTGACTTCCACAGCGCCACAAACGGATTTATCGGGCGGGCGCTGATATTCAACGAGAGGGACACCGCGCCACGATCAAAGCGCAGGTTTCGCAAAAAACCCATGACGCCACAAATGGAAGCGGCATTTGTGCAGCTTTACAGCGGCGGCGAATACGACATGACGGCGGATGGCCGGGTTGAATACTATGGAAATCGGCGTGAGGTTCCCACGTCATCCGAAGCGCTGGACATGCTGGAGGCGGCAAATGACTGGTTTGAGGATGAGGCCGAAAGGCACAAGAGCGCGAGCGGGCTTGAGGCATTGTATCTTGGCGCCTACGAGATTGTGAGCAAGGTCAGCTTGATTCTGGCGGTGCCAGAAGGGCGCAGAACGGCAGAGCATGTGCGATGGGCATTTGCGCTGACACGGCGCGACGTGAATGACAAGGCGCGCCTTGTGACAGCAAATGATCGGCAGAAGGATAGCCCGGTGATGGCATTGCAAGCGCGGCTGTTGAACCTGATCGGCGGGGATGGCATGACGATAGGTGTGATTTTTAACCGATGCAGATCGCACAAACGGACGGATGTGGAAAAGGCTCTTGCCAAGTTGGTTGAAAATGGCCTAGCGTTTAAGGACGAAGAAAAGTCCAAAGGTAACGGTAAACCTGCGGTCAGATACACGGCAACAGAGGGCGGATAGCAATCCAGATAGTGTGTAAGTCTTTGAAAAGATTGGCGGATAGTAAGCCCACTATCTGGAAAAAGCCCGCAAGTCTTTGATAAGAAAGAGAAAATCGCATAAGGCTTAGCGGATAGCGAGACCCCCCCTACCTACCCTAAAATTACCCTGCCATTGCGGCGGGGTTTTTGCGTTTAGGGGTTCGGATGCTTAGTAAATATGACCCCCCCCCTGACACTGTTTTATGAATCAACTCAGAGAGAAAATACTCTCTACTCTCTACTATCTCTCTATCTAGGTCTCTAAAGAGACTTTAAGTCTTTGATTTCATTAAGCTTTTTTTACAAATCCAGTTAGTAACGCTCTGAAAATTACGGTTATCTCCGCTATAGTGTAATGATTTCAATGGGTTTGACAAGTCCCCCTAGCTTTTTCAGGTCCCCCTAAGCACAAACCGCTTGCACACCCGCACCATACAATGTAAGCATTGCGGTTAACATTGGAAGGATACGAAATGGCCAAGAGAAGCCTTAAGAAGGTGGAAGAACAGATTGAAACCAACGTCCTCAAGGCGTGGTATGACAACGGTTTGTTGCTGCGTGAAATACGTGACGACAAGCTATACAAGAAAAAATACAGCACGTTCGAGGAATACGCTGATCAGCGATGGGGTTGGAGCGGGCGTCATGCCTACAGAATGATTGAAGCGTCAGAGCGTTTTCAGGCAATAGAAAATGTGACCCAAAACAGCTCTTTGGGTCACAAAATCCTCCCATCAAATGAGTCTCAAGTCAGACCTCTGACCGAGCTTTCTGACGCCGAAGCGGTGCACGTCTGGGGGCAGGTGACGGAACAGCACGAACGCCCTACAAGGCAAAAGGTCGAGGATGCGGTGATGGCCTACAAGGCCAACCCTGTGGTGGTGCCTGAGATCATCCCACCTGCCCGGGCCAAACTATCCAGCGCCAATGCAGGGGTGCTCTACAACGCCGGTGACAATGACGAATGCTACACGCCGGAATATGCCGTGAGGGCGTTGGTGCCACATTTGGAAAAATTCAAGGGAAAGACAATATGGTGTCCGTTTGATGAGGCAACCAGTAATTTTGTCAAAGTGTTGGAGTCTGAGGGTTTCAACGTAGTTCGTTCACATATTAACGAAGGGCAGGACTTCTACACGCATACCCCTCTGGATTGGGATGTGATGGTATCAAACCCGCCGTTTACAAACAAACGCGGCATCTTTGAACGCGCCATCGATCTGGGTAAACCTTTCGCGCTCATAATGAGCAACACATGGCTGAACGACGCTGCACCAAAACAGGTGTTCCGAAACATCCCACTCCAACTCTTGATGTTCGAAGAACGGATGAAATTCATGAACCAGGACAACAGCGAAAACAAGATCACGTTCAGTTCTAGCTACTTCTGCGTGGATGTTCTGGATCAGCAGATAATGTTCGACTCTTTGAAAGGATATGGTTATGGCGCATAAAAACCCAAAGGACATAACATTCAAGACAGGTAGTCACGCCGACAGGTTTGAAAAAACAGTTCAACCAGACAAGCATGGGCACAGTGATCCGTTGAATGTTTCGGAATTTCATCTGCACGGACTCCCTTCTTTCGGCAACGGCAGCGCTTGGGCGCGCGACGATGGGTCATTGGCAAAAAAATACAAACTGGTGAAACGAAAGGGGCCGCAAGGAAGTATTATTTCTGTGGCG
>Ga0208903_1001893_pt1 | contig 10950 bp, 17 predicted proteins | sample AntAceMetag02UKJ_FD_184769 | JGI IMG/M metagenome (GOLD analysis project Ga0208903, IMG submission 184769) | Saline lake microbial communities from Ace Lake, Antarctica - Antarctic Ace Lake Metagenome 02UKJ (SPAdes) (version 2) | ecosystem: Environmental > Aquatic > Non-marine Saline and...
GTACTCCACCCCTAGCAATTTCATGGTCATGGGCACACTGATGTATGTGTGTGCTGAGAACCTACAGGTTTTTATTTGCAACAATCTGAAGCAGAGTTCTATGGCATGTGTGCAACAGTCCGTGGTCACCACGTAAGGTGCACCGGTGAAAGTTGCCAATTCCTGTTCAAATTTCCTAACTGATTCTGTCATGTAACTTGTCCGCCCACTGTTGGTTTTGCTCAACTGTCATGTGGTTGGCCAGATTGATATCAAACTTGAAGTCAGGACCTGGGCGTTTGCCTCCCCAAGCGAACTCCAGCATGCTCTCATCAATGAACGTACCTGTTTGAAGTTCTATGTTGCACTTCACACCAGAAAGCTCGAAAGGCCGCATGCTCCACATCTGTATGATTTTTTTATCTTTTACCTTCGACAGAACCATTTGATCAAACCATTGCAGGGCATATTTGTAGGCAAGTTCGTCCCTACGGAAGTCCTGCAAGTAAACATAATACATGTCCGCGGCCTTGAATAGATTTTGATCAGGTCCTGGGTATGGCACCGCTCCCTTGGCTAATGGCACCGAAGGATGGTAGAGCCGGTATGGCTCTGTCCAACAGAACACCATGGTATCTGGCAACCTGTTGGCCTTCAGTAAAGTTTCCAATTCCATAAAGGTGTTCCATATGGATGCACCACCCCTGCCCCAGTGTATCACATCGTGTCCCAACTTCTCTGCCAGCAACACACACCAACTGTGTGGATCCCGACTCTCGCAGAAACTATCGCCAAAATATCCTATTGTACTCATAATCTATAATAATCTAATAAATTTGCACACGTGACACTACCGTTTTTATCTAACCAAGAATCTATATCGTCTTTGTCCCAATGAAACTGTGGCATATCGTTTTCATAATAATAATCACCATAGTGTAAATCAACACTACAAGTGAATTTACATTCACCAAAAGGTTCAAACATTTCATTTGGGGCTTTCACCTCACTAAAAGTACCACGTGCAAACTCTCCTATAAAATTTTTGTGCATAATCAGATCCAATGGTATAGTACTCTTGCCGAGATACTTAGCCACCATTAAACGTGATCCCCCTGGATTGATTTGTATCTGGTTGTCCAACACTGTGCCAACTAAAGGATGTTTGATGCCGTTTGTTTCTATATCTTTCATTAAGATCCTTATATGATGAAAAGTGTAATGCCTTGGAGATTGTAGGTACAGTGTTGTGTGTTTCTCCAATTCAGATTCCCATTCCATATCCAATGCTCCAACATCATATGAAGGAAATCTGTAAAAAACAAATCCATCGTTCCATAAATTGTCCAGCCATTCCTGCACACTTTTTTCGTTTGACACTATCATTATAGATAATTATCTACATACATTATGCGATACTCTTACTCTGACTGGAACAACAAGCAAGGCACAGTGCCTGTACACTGGAAACCAAACGATTACGAAAGTCTATCATGGTATGAGAACCCCGACAAGAGACAGGGATTTACCACACCAGAAGAAAATTATAGCATATACAAAGAACGTGTGGGATGTCTTATACCCAAGTTTGAAGAAGTGGGTAAAGGGGTATTCATACCTGAAGATGTAGACAAAGTCTTTGGACACGTACTGGAATACTTTGATCTCAATGATCCCGTGTACGCATTTGCCAAATACAAACCTGGATTGATACTGCCCTGGCACCGAGACAACTACCCAACCTATGCAAGGAACAAGGGCGCCAAGGTAGAGGACATTGTTAGAATAATGATCTTCCTACACGATCCTGCTCCAGGGCATCAACTCTGGATAGAGGATAGATTTTGTACAGGCCCCAGTGGGTCATGGTTCAGTTGGCAAGGTGCCACAAAACACATGGCGGCCAATTTAGGTGAGACAGATAGATTCGTTATTCAGCTAACCGGTTGGGTGTAAACCACGCACTCAATAATTTCTCATTCCAATTGTTATTATAGAAATGATCATGGTTGTGTTGTAGTGTTGGAGCAAGTTTCTCCAGCACCTCTTTGGTGTCCATTTTAGTAAGCTCATTCATGGAATCTAGTATCATGTTAAATCTCTTATCACGATCAGGTTCATCGTCATAACTCTCATCGATCACAGGAGAGAATGTTTTGAATCCTAGATCGCGGAACGCTTTCAAATGATCTTTGGTTCCTACTATTATGAATGGTCGCTTTGTGATAATTGGTTTGGCCTCTTTCTCGCTGAACATCGACATCCGGTTGTCCTCCGGTATCACCGTCTCCACCACACACGAGTAATGACTATCGTTATAGATACTGGGATCTATGAAATCGCTGACACGGATGTTGTGTTCCTTTGCTATGAACTCTGCACCAGAATGCTTGTTAGATGGTGCTGGCACATCCGGACCCCAATGCGATATGCCTAAAGCATGGCAAGTTGAAAATGTTTTAGAGTCTACATCGTGTCGTTTCAACATCTCATACAACAGCTGGTTATTACTGCACATCAATTCCCAATGATATTTTTTACGTGTATTTGTTAGTTTGCCCAAGAGATTTTTACACACATCATATTCCCTATAGAGGTGGATGCTCTGAAAGAACATGTCGTTGAGATAGTGCATTGGCCTGTTCAACGGAACATGGCTGACAAGGTTGGCAAAGAAGGTCACCCTGTCATCAGTGGCAAACTTGTTAATGAAGTCATTGGTGTAGTAATATGGTCCTTCAGGCAAGTTGTTTTCGTGATCCCATCCGTGCTTTGCCTCATCCTTATAGGGGAACAACGGTTCCCCAAACCCAACAAATACATGGTCCGCTATCTCAAGATGCTGTGTTATTCTTGATTCTAATTGTTTTAATGATTCGTCAGTTGCCTTGAAATCTTGTAGATAAGAAAATTTCTTATTGGCTTTTATTTTTTTGAAAAGATCAAAGTTCTCCACAATGGTGTGCTTCAATGTGTGTTCTCTCACACAGTAATGATGCCACTCTTCGTCGATGTATCTAACAATATCCATTTTTCTATACTTACCATTGTATACGCATTAAATAATAAAGTGAAAATATCAACAACAAACGAATATGGTAAGTTGAAATCGGTTATTGTTGGCAGTGTGAATAATATGCACTGGCCATCAGATGACAATGAATTCAACATAGGCATTGAGAGATCCACCTACCCCACTACACTAACACGTGGTGCACTTCCTAAGTCAGTGCATGACGAAGCAACACACGACCTGGACAAACTAGTTTCAATACTGACAGATAGAAACATTGAAGTTTATAGACCCGTGACAAACAAACCTCACTGGGCCTATTCAGCAAGAGATATCATCTTAACACTTGGGAACATGGTTATACAATGCCCAACTCCTTTCGAGAGTCGTGCAAATGAGTTAGACATGTATCCATATCTCAAAGACTGCAATGTCATTGTAGCACCAAGACCTAAAACAGATAATGATCCATCCTTTGATGCCGCGAACGTACTTAAAATAAACGACAAACTACTGTACTCATTATCGCATTCCGCAAATGATGCCGGTGCCGAGTGGTTACAAAAGACCGTTGGTAGCGATTACGAAGTAATTAAATGGAAAGTGGTAGATCATGAAATAACACATATCGATTCTACACTATTGACCTTGAATGAAAACACTGTTATCGTCAATGCATCGAGGGTGAAGGAAAAAGACTTGCCAGATTTTATGCAAGACTACAAAAAAATATGGATTGAAGATGTGGTACCTCGAGACTTCCATAACTTTCCTTACGCTTCAAAATGGATTGGAATGAACATGCTTTCAATTGATCCCGAAACTGTGCTTGTGGATGACATACAGGCTGGGATAAAAGAAAATCTCGAGGCGAATAATTTTAAGGTAATTACAACATCAATCAGACAATCAAGGACACTTGGCGGTGGCCTTCACTGTGTAACAAATGATTTAGAAAGGGAATAATGTTTGGATCTGATAAAAAAGTTATTTGGGGGACCAAGATAGGATTTATAGGCCTGGGCAAACTTGGAATGCCTTGTGCTGAAGCGGTTGCCCAAAGAGGGTTTCACGTATCGGGATATGACATAGCACACAAAACCAGCGACAAGATAGAGATTAAAGACAGCATCAAATCTGTAGTGGAGGACAGAGACATTGTATTTGTTGCAACCCCAACCCCACACGAGGATGGCTACGATGGCAGGACTCCTACTAGTCACTTGCCTGTAAAAGATTTTAATTATAAAGCAGTTAAAGAAGTTTTATCAGCATGTAATAAACACATGACCAAAGCACAGACTCTCGTGCTGATATCAACTGTGTTGCCGGGCACCACCAGGAGGGAGTTCGCACCATTAGTGACCAACACCAAGCTGATGTACAACCCTTACCTAATAGCCATGGGCACAGTGGCGGACGACATGGTGAACCCTGAGATGATAATGATAGGTTCCAAGAATGGTCTCGCAGGAACCAACTGTAAAATTAGATCCGAACTGTTGGAGAGTTTCTACAATCAGGTGTGTAATAACATGCCACGTATGGAGTTTGGCACATGGGAGGAAGTTGAATCCATGAAGATATTCTACAACACATTCATCAGTAACAAGATAGCATTAGTCAACATGATACAGGATGTTGCACACAAACTGGGCAACATAAACGTTGACGTGGTGACGGGTGCATTGTCTAAGAGCACAAAACGTATAGTGAGTCCGGCATACATGAAGGCAGGCATGGGCGATGGCGGAGCATGCCACCCCCGAGACAACATCGCACTTCGTTGGTTGGCCAAGGAGTTGGAACTGGGCTACGACATGTTCGAGAGCATAATGACTGCACGTGAACAACAGGCAGAAACAATGGCTAAAGCCATACTGACACACGGAAAGAGTGTGTGGTTCTCATCAGACAGTTACAAACCAGGCACAGACCTAGTGGATGGATCCAGTTCATTGTTGGTACAGCACTACGTGAAAAAACACGGTGGGACGCTTGCCAACGGCATAGACACACCAGTTGAAGTCATAGTCAGGGTACATGAGAGCGATCAGTTTCAAGCAGACGAGAGCACGATCATTTTTGATCCGTGGAGAACATATCCAAAGGCCAACAACGTGATATATTACGGACATCCCGTTGAGTAAATATGCTTAATGTCTCACAAACAATATATAGAATACATCGAGATACAATTCATTCATGCCTGCAATCTAGCGTGTAAAGGCTGTGCAACATTTAGTGAACTAAAACACAGTGGTTACACCACTTGGTCCCAGACAAAGAAAGATCTATTGCCATGGTTAGACAGATTAGATCCGGAGTGCATAGGGGTAATGGGAGGTGAACCATTCATCAACCCAAATCTAAAAGAATACATAACAGGATTAAGGGAACTTCTACCAAACACACAGATCAGATTGCCCACAAACGGTTTGTTATTACTCAAGAAGTTTGACATAGTAGAAATGCTTCATGAGATGGGAAATGCTGTTTTGAAAATATCATATCATCTAGACGACCCACTCATCAACAAGGCAATTAAAAAGATCTTTAATGATTTTGATCTTAAACCAGTCACAGAATTTGGTATCAATCGTTGGTCTACAAATAACAATTTTAAATTCCAAGTCAATACTCCAACAACATTCCTAAGGAGTTTTGTTGGTGATTACACCAACATGAGCCCTCACAGTAGTGATCCAAAAGAAGCCTTTGACATTTGTGTTGCAAAAAGATGTCCTTTTATGTTCAATGGTCAGTTATTCAAATGTAGCACCGCTGGTCTGACACCATGGATACTAGAAAGACACGGAAATCCAAACCGAGAGCTTTGGCAACGTTACGTGGGTACAGGATTAGATCCTGATTGCTCGGATGCAGATCTAAAAAGATTCTTAAACAATTTTGGTAAACCTCACAGCATCTGCAGGCAATGTCCGTCAAAGAAGGATAAGTCTAGTCTTATCGATCACAAAACAAATGTTACAAAAAAATAGGTTTTGTAATATAAAATTTTTCTCTGTTCCTTGCTCTTAGACCCGCTGTATCTTTGTAAAACTTTTTGATATCTTTTTTTAAGAAGTCCTCACAAATATTGGCGATCATGGATATCCTTTTGTTAATATCCTGTTCCATGTCGTAACTTTCGTCTATCCAGTTGTTAAAAGTTTCATAGCCCTGCGAACGTACATAATCAAGATACCCCACAGGTCCAAGCACAACGAACGGGTGCTCTGTCATGATAGGCTTGTATATTGCTTCACTCAATTGATATGATTCTTCAACCATGATGGTTTCCATTACTACACTTAGTTTTGATTTACGATAGTGCGGCAAGAAAGGAGTCTGACAAAACTTATAAAAATCTTTATGTATATCTGCATGGTCCTCTTCTAATTTGTAAACGCAGTTGAATGGATCACCCGGCGAGTTCACGCTGACAAAACTATCGTCAAGTAGGCCCAATCTTTCTAAATTCTTTACCAGATTAATCCTGTTGATATCATTCCTCCCTGCTAGTACCAGGAGATCTTTGGTTTTATGATCATGATTTATTTTTTCAATATGTTTGTTCCGTTGCTGTAAGTCTATGCAGAAACTATTGTGTTGCCGGAAAGGGAATGGGAATGTTTCATCCTTGCCTTCGGCAAAAATTACACATTTATCAATGTTACTGTTAATTAATTTAATGAATCTACTGTCAAAATTCTTATAAAATCTGAGATTTTCCTCGTGGACTATTGCAACCTTTGATGTCCTGTTGAATTCCTGCTCAAGATCCATTAAATTTCCTAACAATTCTTGCTCATCTGTTAGATTATGACAAAAGGAGTCAGTGCGGAAAACGGAAATGCCCTTGGCCAGGCACTGTGTAAACATTGTTTGCATAAATAGAAGTACTTATTAGGAGCAAACACCAATGGCAATAGAGTACAAACATAAAGAATACTTTCAAAGAAGAATGGCAGACAGTTCAATATACACCTTCACGAGTGTAGCAGACGCACAGACCAAATGTGCTTTCCACAACACATTCTTGACAGATCAAACACCAACGATTACCTATGCACTTGAGGATTCGGACCAAACATTAGTAGTAACATTTGAATTCGCTGACGACACAAAACAAGAAGCATGGAAGACCGCAGTCACCAATCTTACAGATAGCTCTACCGCATGGCATGCCGGCGATATTGAATTTAACAAGATTGAATGGTTGCACCAAGACGGTTCGGTGTCTAGCACAGCAACTTTCTAGTATAGTCACAAAAAAAGGGCGATATTTCTAACGCCCCTTCTATTATCTTTAATTACGCCACTGAGAGATTCACAGCACTCGGACCCTTGGGTCCATCCTGTGTTTCAAACGTGACGGTATCGCCTTCATTCAACGAGTCCAGGCCCGCGGCCTCCACTGCTGATATGTGTACGAAGACATCATTGTCCTCGTGTGCGATGAATCCAAAACCCTTAGAGGCGTTGAACCATTTCACTGTTCCTTGATTGCTCATGTTTGTTCTTCCTTGTTATTGTTATTTTATGAGGTAGTCTGTATCTAAAATAGGGCGGGAGTGTTGTTAATTCTTCTGCGTCTTGTCTTGTTACTCTTGTCTCAATTTTACTTATGCCTTAGTGTAAGGGCGAAGATTCCTCATCGCCCCTACAACAACTTAACTATTGGGAATTAAGCAGAGTAGTTGATAACTTTTCTGCCTGATTTCTTCAATAGAGAAATGATGTTTGACTTCATAGTCAAAGCAGAGTTCTTAGGTGCAACACCTAAAACTTCCACTGTGAAGTCCAAACCTTTTGATAACAACTTGTTGGTAGCTGTTTTTCTTGCAGTTGATTTAACCGCTAGGTTTCTGAACTTGATTTTACCACCGTGTACTTCACCGTTTACTTTGTAAGTAGATGCCGGCTCCGCGAATACACCGATCTGCTTCGCTTTTGATTTGAAGTTTCTTGTGTATACAACGTATTGTGTTGAGTTTGCCATGGTTTTTATTTCCTTCTTAGTAGATGGAAAAAGTGTATTGAACATACTTGTTAGCATATTGTTTCCTTTTCCTATTGTTGTTGTATGGTTACGTAACTCTGGAGTTTCAATCTCTGTTATCCTACGTTCCATGTTTACAATTATATACTAAAACGTGTAGATAGTCAACCTAGCTAATTTAGCCAGCAATATAAGGAAAATCTCCGCTGACTGGCATTTAATTTACCATCCATTCCGTGCAGTTGGGTACGATGATTGATCATTATGTATCCGTTGTTTTTTTCAAAGGCGAATTGATGTCTGATAGTCCGGGGAGGTACGTCGCCTTTATAATACCATTTCTGCGAATCATCCTTATCCTCAATTTCTTCCGGTTCAACTTGGTAAAATGTGGTACCTGTATTTGGGCAATCATTTAGATATATCTGCATCGCCGACTCTATACCAGGATTATCAATATGGGCAGGAAAGGTAAAATTATGAGAATCAAACCAAAATGTAGATTCTATGCTGTGCACCTTGAATCCTAGTGAGTCTGACAATACGCTGTGCAAAGTCTTAATGTAGTTTTGTAATTCGGCCATAGCACTTCCATCTAGTGGTTGCAGTGCCTTCCGTGATGCAAATTCTAGCCAGCCCATTTTATCATATGGCACTTGATCCAAATCAATTTTGTTTACGGCTTCTAGGATATCTATGGGTATAAGATCCCTGACTTCGAATAGATCTTTTTTGTCATCAACGGCTGTGATCCTCATTGTATATGCGACTAATTGTCCTTGTAGTCAGGCACCGCGAACAGGTCTATGCCCTCGTCCAACAGTTTGTTGGTCTCTTCCTTGGTGGGTTTGCCGTAGAACTTCTGATCTCGTTTGCCTCGGTGTGCTTTCCTGGCCTCCTTGGCGAAGTTCTTACCAACATCCTGGAAGTCTTTCTTGATCTTCCGGTTCAACTTCTGCAGTATCTGGTCAGCACTCTCTCCCATTACGAAGTAGTCTTCTGGTATTTCGTTCTTCTTGGAAGTCTTCACGTTTGGAGCCATGATGGCCTTGTCCACTGCCGTGCTATCGCACATGGGACAGTTGATCATGCCCTTGTTCCTTTGTCGTTTGTATTCTTTGCTGTCTGGGAACCAACCCTCGAATTCGTGTGTGCATCTGCATCTCAGTTGATATTTGATCATAATATTATTTACATTATACACTTGACTAATAAATCTGTCTACTATAATATAAAACTATGTTAAACAACTCAAGCGGATACACTAAACCACCTAAGAAGAAGACTTCACAGGGCAAGAGTCACAGCAGGATCAAGAAATCCTCTATGAACAAAGACAAGAAGAGATCTTTCAAGGCCTACAACGGACAAGGGAAGTAATGAAGAATGCTGACCAGATCAAGGCCCTAGCTGTAGCCATAGAAGAGAAGGACAATCAGATAAGAATGCTGATGGCACAGCAAGGCAACCACGAAGTGCAGATAGCCGAGTACAGACAGATCGTCAAAGAGCTGTCGGACAAACTCAAACTGTACGAGAGCAAGTACGGCACAGTGTTTAGAACCTCAAGGAAATAACCATGAAGTTTGGATATTACGCAGATAGTGAACTACCAGAAAGTGTTGTCATCAACGAATCACCACTGACTGATTACAAGACCAATTCTCATGGCTATCGATGTCCCGAGTGGGATCCACTGCCCAATGGCAAGAAGAATGTGGTAGTGCTTGGTTGTAGTCACACATTTGGACAGGGAAACGCAGACGATGAACATTGGGTACATCATGTGTCGCAACACAACACAACAAGATTGAGGTATTGGAACCTGGGACAGCCCGGTGCCAGTGCTGACAAGATCGTGAGGATACTGTATGGCTGTGAAAAATTAATCCATCCAAGTATCATAATCGTGTGTTGGCCGGCATGGAGCCGTAGGGAAAGACTAGGCAGGTATGCCGAGAACCTAACAAGTGATGCCCAACTACTGTCAGCAGAGGACGATGACACAGACAAGAACAACTTCCTCAAGAATGTTTTCTTCGTAGAGAAATACGCAGAGAAGAACAACTGTAAGGTGTTCCATTGTTTCGCACAGGACTCATACCAGGAACACATAAAGGATCTCAATGTGTTGGAAGACTACACAATAAAGAACTGCTGGCCCTATTGGGACAAGTTCACAGCAAGAGAGCTACACCCTGACCCTAGCCTGGCCGGTGATGGTGTGCATTATGGTGCAGAGCACCATGAACGTTTCGCCAAACTGTTCTTGCAAAGATTTGGTGCTAAACTAAAATAATCTAGAAATTCCTAAGAGCATACATCACGGCATCCCGCTTCCTACGGAACTTGATGTGTTCGTAATCTATTATATGTACGTGTAGAGGACCACCGTGTTCCTTGACCAGGTCCTCACCGTTGATGGGATATATGGTTATCCTCTCGTGATCCGGCAGTTTGATCTTGTACCCCCATACCATGGGCCACCAGTGCAAGGGATTGAGGGAATCAAACTTCTCTGACATCACCAACAGGAACAAGAAAGGTATTATGGTCCACGGTTCCACATACCATGCAATGGCATCTACTGTTAACCAATCTATAAAGTGTACTACCCCTGTCCACCCTCCCCATATGGTGAACAGTATGCCCATCATGGGCCAGAACTCTTCATCCATGTCCATATCGATCTCATGATGTGTCCTGTACTGTGCGAACTTGTGCGGACTCAGTTTCATAAAAGTATTTAATAGTGTATGATAATTACTTGCACATAATTTGTTGTAACGCTCCCAGTGAAGTTCACAACACTAACCCCAAACATTAATAACTATGGAATTTGCTATATTATTGGCAGGTATCGTTTACGGCTTGATCATTGGCCTGATACCGGCCGCAGGTGCAACAACAGGTTTAATAACACTATTTGGGATCATGCCATACTTCGTGGGAG